>OKSA01001421.1_pt1 | contig 21879 bp, 20 predicted proteins | sample 1601181 | NCBI WGS metagenome assembly OKSA01 (sample SAMEA3541538, study PRJEB24748) | human gut metagenome | biome: human gut; feature: human-associated habitat; material: faeces | place: China | collected 2012
CTATTATTGCAATGACAGCAAATGCATTTGCAGAGGATGTACAGGCTGCTTTGAAGGCTGGAATGGATGATCATGTGGCAAAGCCGATTGATATGAGCATTTTAATATCTGTCATCACAAAATATATAGAGCAATGAGTTAGTGGAGATCAAAGCGCCGAATGATGCCAATGACCTGTTTGTTTCCAAGATCGAGCAGCTTCTTCAGGAACACTCTGGTAAATAACTTCAGGAAACAGTAAATAACGATAAAATTTTATACAAAAAATGCGGAAGAGCATTGCGAAGAAATCTATTCGATGACCTTGCAGTGCTCTTTTTTCGTTTTATAGGAGATTATTTTCGTGTGAGAGCGGGAGAAGTTAGTAATAGTATACAAAAAAAGCAAAATAACATTGTAGCAATTGTCAATAGATTTTTAGAGAACTTATATATATATATATATGTTGTGGACGATATATTGTAAATGCGAAATCCATGCTTGGTGTTCTGAGCATGCCGGAGTTTGACAAAGGTGAACTGCATATCCACACCGATGTAAAAGACATTGAGAAAGTTTATGCTATGATCAATCAGGCTGGGCTGAACAGTACACAGGATACAGTTCATTTTCTTCCGTTCTGGGAGAATGGAGTGAAGTTCTTTACAATTGAAGGACCGAATAAAGAAAAAGTAGAGTTCAGTCAATATTTGTAATATACATATTTATAAAAAGCGCATTTCATATCTGGTGTGGTATGAGATGCGCTTTTTTCAGTGGAGAATCAGAACTCTCCGTTATTTTTTATATAATCTTTGTACCAGTAAGCAGAATCTTTCAGGATTCTTTGCTGTGTCTGGTAGTCAATATAGATCAGACCAAATCGTTCGGAATATCCCTTGGACCATTCGAAATTATCCATCAGGGACCACTGGAAATAACCGCGTATATCCGCAACAGTGGCGGCCTTTTTTAATTCATCAAGGTATCTGGCGAGAAAATCAATTCTGTTTGGATCATGCACTTTGCCATCCAGAGAAACAACATCGTGGCAGGACATTCCGTTCTCTGTAATATAGATTGGAGTTTTGTAACGTTCATACAGGAAACGTGGTCCCCAGTTCAGACATTCCGGTGTTACAGGCCAGTCGATGGCTGTTTTTGGAAAGCCTTCATAGCGTCTGACGTATTCAGGATGTCCATCTTTACCCATGCGGATACACTGGCCATTGTAGATATTCTGACCATAGATATCAATCGGCTCAGAAATAAGCTTCATATCATCATCTGTGATTTTGGGAAGATATTTTTCATATTTTTGCAGACCTTCCTCTGGGTATTTGCCAAAAAATACGGGATCCGACCACCAGGAAACATTCCAGGTCCAGTTGTGTGGATCATCTGGAAGAGAAAATAGTGCTTTTCTTGCAGCTTCAATATCTTCTGCGCTTTCGGTTTCCGGATAACACATGGAAGCAGTTGGAGCGAAACCAATCGACAGTTTTTGTTTCCCATAAGCACGAAGCATCTGTACAGCTTTGCCGTGTGCCTTAAGAGCATTATGCGCCATTTCGAAAGTGTCACGGAGAGGTGCCTGGACTCCCGGTGCATGTTCGCCGGTCAGAAATCCAAGTCCGACAAAGCATTGCGGTTCGTTCAAAGTGAAGAAATTTTTTACTCTGTCACTGAAACGCTCTGCGATAAGACGTGCATAATCACCGAACCAGTCTACGATCTGCGGATTTAGCCAGCCTCCTCTTTTATATAATTCATAGGGAAGTTCCCAGTGATATAAAGTTATATATGGTTCGATATCGTTTGCCAGAAGTTCGTTGATCAGGGCATTATAAAAGGCAATACCTTTTTCATTTACCTGTCCATATCCGTTCGGAAGAACACGACTCCAGTTGATGGAGAAGCGATAGGCATGAAGGCCAATTTCTTTCATCAGTTTCACGTCTTCTTTGAAACGGTGGTAATGATCACAGGCTGTTTCTCCTGTATGATGTTCAAAAATGCGATGGTCCTCTTTTGTAAAAACGTCCCAGATATCTTCGCCTTTGCCATCTTCACTGACGGCACCCTCAATCTGATAAGAACTGGTTGCAGCACCCCATACAAAATCGGCCGGGAATTTATAGTTTTCTGTAGGCATTATGTGTTCCTCTTTCTTTTGTGTGTATTCATATCCAAAGTATAATTTAGACGGGATGATTAATCAATTCAAAAATAAAAAATGTTCGTTGTAAAAATGATTGTTATAACAGATAGCGTATTATAGATAAAATTATCCGGAAGTTATGGCGATACCAGGATAATACATAAAATGCAAAAAGCTGTATGAGGGAATAAATCAAGAGATATATGCAAATGTAAAAATGCATTATACGTTCGAAATAAAAGAATATCAAATACCTATTAACTATGATAAAATATAGATAAAAAGCATGAAGGAAAACAGAAGAAGGAGTGTAGCGTTTATGAAAGAATTACTCTACGGAGCAGCCTACTACGATGAATACATGCCATATGAACGTCTTGCGAAGGATGTTTCCATGATGCAAAAAGCCGGGATTAATACGGTGCGGATCGCAGAATCCACATGGAGTACCTGCGAGCCTCAGGAAGGAGTTTTTGATTTTTCTCATGTGATCCGTGTGATGGATGCAATGGAAAAAGCAGGGATTAATGTTATCATAGGGACTCCGACCTACGCTGTGCCGACCTGGATGGTAGAAGCATATCCTGACGTATTGGCAGAAACGGTCAGGGGAAGAGGCATTTATGGGACAAGACAGAACATGGACATTACACATCCGGTTTACCGTTATCATGCAGAAAAAGTAATCCGTAAACTGATGGAGGTTTCTGCACATCGTAAGTGTGTGATTGGATTTCAGTTGGATAATGAAACAAAATATTATGGAACAGCAGGCAGGAATGTACAGCTTGGGTTCGTGAAATACCTTCGTGAGAAATTTCATAATGATCTGGACACCATGAATCACGAATTCGGTCTGGATTACTGGAGCAATCGCATCAATGCATGGGAAGATTTTCCGGATGTGCGTGGCACGATCAATGGAAGTCTGGGTGCGGAGTTTGAAAAATACCAGAGAAGTCTGGTGGAAGAATTCCTTGGCTGGCAGGCAGCGATTGTTTCCGAATATAAGAGAGAAGATCAGTTTATCACTCACAATCTGGATTTTGAGTGGAGAGGTTATTCCTACGGCGTGCAGCCGGATGTGAACCATTTCAAATGTGCAAAGCACCTGACTATGGCAGGAACAGATATTTATCATCCGACCCAGGATCATCTGACCGGTGCAGAAATTGCCTTTGGCGGAGACCTGATCCGATGTCTTAAAAATGACAACTATCTGGTTCTGGAAACAGAAGCACAGGGTTATCCGGGCTGGACACCGTATGATGGGCAGCTTCGTCTGCAGGCATACAGCCATCTGGCATCCGGTGCGCTTGGCGTGATGTACTGGCACTGGCATTCAATCCATAACTCCTTTGAGACTTATTGGAAAGGTCTTCTTAGCCATGACATGGAAGAAAATGCTGTATACCGAGAGGCATGTATCGTAGGTGATGAATTTAAGAAACTTTCTCCTGTTTTATCAGGCTTGAAGAAGGATAACAAAGTTGCAATCATGGTGAGCAACGAGGCTCTGACTGCACTCAAATGGTTTGGAATCGAAGCAACTGCAGCAGGAAACAGTGGAATTGGATACAACGATGTTGTTCGCCGGATCTACGATGCACTTTATAAAATAAATATAGAGTGTGACATTATCTGGGAAGAGAGCGAAAATATTGAGAAATACCAGGCAATCATCCTTCCGGCTATGTACACTGCAGATGAAAAAGTTCTCACACGTCTGAAAGATTATACCGCGCAGGGAGGCACACTGATCGCGACGTTCAAGACTGCATTTGCCAACGAGAATGTGAAGGTATATTCTGACAGACAGCCACATATTCTGAGTGAAGTCTTCGGGATGTATTATCAGCAGTTTACATTCCCGGAAAAAGTTACTCTGACAGGTTTTGAAGGTGGTGAACCAGAGGCAGAGACTTTCATGGAACTTCTGATTCCGGATGGTGCAGAAATCATTTCTGCATATCAGCATCCAAACTGGAAAAAGTATGCCGCAGTTACGCATCATACTTATGAAAGCGGAAATGCCTGGTATATCGGATGTATGTTTGAAGAATGCTACCTGCAGCAGTTGTTGATAAAGATTCTGGCTAAGGCTAGTGTAAATGCTGCAGTGCCGGAAAAATTCCCGGTGATCGTGCGAGAGGGAGTCAATGAACAGGGCGAAAAACTTCGTTTCTATCTGAATTATTCCTGGGAAGAGCAAAGAGTTGAGGTGGCGGATGATTTTGAGGTAGTACTTGGGAATGGTGATAGTACGAAGTATGAAATTTACCTGTCGGCATGGGATGTATGTATTATAAAATTTGAAAAATAAAAAGCTTTGTAACAAGCAAACCCCGAGGCAGCAAGCCTCGGGGTTCTTTTATCTCTTTTCTTTTTTCAGAATGGAATTAAACAGTGTGAAGAAGGTGATCGTTGTCACCGTAGCAGCTATGATATCGCTGACTGGTTCTGCGAGGAATACTGCAAATACTTTATTGTCGAAGAAATTCGGCAGGATAAAGATCAGAGGTATCAGCAGGACAATCTTACGAAGGCAGGCAAGCAGCAGGCTGACCTTTGCCTGTCCGAGAGCCATAAAGCTCTGCTGGCAGCTTACCTGGAAACCAAGAGAGAAGATTCCGGCCATGTAGATGCGGAGCGCCCAGGCAGAGTATGTTACTAGTTCCTTATCGGAAGTAAAGATTGTTGCAAATGCTTTCGGGAAAATCATTACAACAAGCCAGAAGAGTGTTGTATAGATGACGCAGGTGCAGAACTGTGTGAAGAATGCTTTCTTTACACGGTCTGGTTTGTTTGCGCCAAAGTTGTAACTGATGATCGGCTGTCCGCCTTGACAGATTCCCTGAAGCGGCAAGGTAACGAGCTGACTGATACTTGTGATGATCGTCATTGCTCCAACGGCCACGTCACCGCCAAATCTGGAAAGGCTGCTTGTAAAACTGATTGACAGAAGGCTCTCCGTTGACAGCATAACAAAGGTAGAAATACCAAGAGCAAGGCACGGACCAAATACCTTAGGATCCAGATGCATGTTGCTCCGTTTCAGGCGGAGGATGGTTTTCCTTCCGGTCAGGAAGCGGAGAATCCATACAGCACCCACGGTCTGGCTGAGAACAGTGGCAAGTGCGGCACCTTTTACGCCCATGCCAAGGGCAAAAATAAAGATCGGATCCAGGATAATGTTGATAACAGCACCGATAATTGTAGTCATCATACTGATCTTGGCAAATCCCTGAGTTGTAATGAAGGTATTCATGCCCAGTACGATCAGTACAAAAAAGCTTCCGAGGATATAGATTCTGGCATAATCTGTTGCATAAGTTAAGGTGACATCACTGGCACCAAAGAGTCTGAGCAGAGTTGGTGCACTTACGTAAAATACGATGGTCAGCACGACTGCAAGACCGACCAACAAAGTAAAACAGTTTCCGAGGAGCTTTTCGGCCAGATCATTGTCCTTCTTTCCCATTGCAATGGCGGCACGTGGAGCACCGCCGGAGCCAACAAGCATGGCGAAGGCATTCAGCAGCATCAGAATCGGAGTAAAAAGTCCGACACCCGTCAGCGCGGCGGCTCCGATTCCCGGAATATGACCAATGTAGATTCGGTCTACAATGTTATAAAGCAGATTAATAACCTGCGCCACAACTGCCGGAATTGCCAGCTGTGCAAGGAGTTTGGGAATACTTCCCGTCTCCATATGGGTTGTTTTGGTTTGCGTTTTCATAATATTCATCTCCATATTTATATTGGAATTTTGAGTATCAAAATTTAAGCATTGAGTAGCATAGCACAAAAGACAAAAAATAGAAAGTTATTATACAAAAAAGAGGTTTTGTTTGAATTTTGGACAGAACCTCTTTATTGTTACATGACAGTAAAAAGACGAGAATGATATAATACTAACAAAAAGATTTTGAGAATACCAAAAATATTTGAATAAATTGTACAAATGCGTTGTGAAAAATAAACAAATGTGTTAAAATTTGACTATGCGCAATGGAAATAATAGATAAAAATTAGTGAAAAAGGAGAATGATATTGAAACAGTGGTCAGAGATCCTGCGAAATGTCACAATGCTTTCGCAGCTTGGGCTGTCATTTATAACACCGCTTCTTCTGTGCCTGGCGCTCTGCTGGTTCATTATTTCAAAGACCGGTGTTGGTGTCTGGGTCTACATTCCGGGATTTTTCTTCGGAATGGGTGGTTCGGCAACCGTGGCATATAAGTTTTATCTTTCTGTAAACAAACAGGAAAAGAAAAAGCATAAAAAAAATAAAATATATTTTAACAGACATTCATAAACATCAACATGAAGGACAGAATAAAGGAAAGGAAGTAACTGTTTGGCATTTTTTTTGATTGAGCGAAACGGTTACGAAAGGAATGGACAATATGAGCAGTATACTGGATAATGTGCAGCCGGCGGTAAAGAAGGAAACAAAAAGAATCATTAAGATCACAATAGTTGGTCTGATCCTGATGTGGATTCTTTTTGCAGTACTTCATTTTGCAATGCCGGATAAGGTGCCGTTAGATTATACAGTATTTTTAGGAGGCATTGGAGGCGGAGCAGTTGCAGTTCTGAATTTTTTCCTGATGGGGCTGGCAGTACAGAAGGCTGCATCAGCTTCTGACGAGGGAACTGCAAGAATGAAACTCAAAGCCAGTTATTCACAGCGTTTTTTGATGCAGATCCTGTGGGTGATCCTGGCAATCGTCGCACCGTGCTTCCATTTTGTTGCAGGAATTGCTCCACTTTTATTTCCGGGAACGGGAATAAAGATCATGGGGATATTTCATAATAAAATATAAGACGGAAAACTGATATAGATGGGAGGTGAATGAATGTATGGAACTGGATATTAATGGGGCGAAGATATTATTTACTTTACCCATTGACCTGCCGGTTCTGGGACCTTTAAGAATCAGCGAGACCATGGTCGTAAGCTGGATTGTTATGATACTGATTACAGGATTCTGTATCTGGCTGACGCATGATCTCAAGGAAGAAAACATCTCTAAACGGCAGGCTTTGGCAGAAATGCTGGTAGAGATGGCAAACAAATTTGTTGTCGGCAATATGGGCGAGAAGTTCAGATATATGATTCCGTTCGTTGCAGCACTTTTTGCAACAAGTGTGGTATCGAACCTGATCAGTCTTGTGGGACTTCGAAGTCCGACTTCAGACCTGTCGACAGAGGCAGCGTGGGCAGTCGTGGTATTTATCATGATCACCGCGCAGAAGATCAAGACCAGTGGTTTCGGTGGATATCTCAAAGGATTTACACAGCCGATTCCGGTCATGACACCATTTAATGTTCTTTCTGAACTGGCAACACCAGTCAGTATGGCGTGTCGTCACTTCGGAAATATTCTTTCCGGTGTTGTAATCAATGGTCTGATCTATGGAGCGCTGGCAGTGGCAAGTTCTGCACTTCTCGGACTGATTCCGGGACTTGTAGGAGATGTATTGTCACAGATACCTGTTCTTGATGTAGGTATCCCGGCTATTTTATCTGTATATTTTGACTGGTTCTCAGGAATTATGCAGGCATTTATTTTCTGTATGCTGACTGTTATGTACATCGCAAACGCAGCAGAGGAGTAACAAAACAGCGGATATGGGGAATCCGCAGGATTAGAAAAACAAACATACTACAGGAGGTTTTTACTATGGATTTTCAGTTATTAGCAAAAGGTATCGCATTAGCAGGTTGTGCAATTGGAGCAGGATGTGCACTGATCGCAGGTATCGGCCCTGGTATTGGTGAAGGTAATGCTGTTGCAAGTGCTCTGGAAGCAATCGGACGTCAGCCGGAATGCAAAGGTGATGTTACATCTACGATGCTTCTTGGTTGTGCTATCGCAGAGACAACTGGTATTTATGGATTTGTAACCGGCCTGCTCCTTATTTTTGTAGCACCTGGTATGTTTATGAATTTCCTGGGTTAAGTAGGGAAAATCAGACAGCAGGAGACAGGAAAGTAAAGCAGGATCTGTTCGCCGTGAAGAGTATGAAGCGAACAGTGACAACAGGAGGTTACAAACATGCAGGTACAGGAATTAGTAGGAATTGTGCCGTGGAATTTTATAGCGACGATTTGCAACCTTTTTATTCAGGTGTATCTCATCAAACGTTTCCTTTTTAAGCCGATCAATGAAATGCTGGACAAGCGTAAGGCAAAAGCCGATGCCGAGATCCAGGATGCAGTGAAGGCCAAAGAAGAGGCTCAGGCCATGAAAGCTGAGTACGAAAAGAATATGCAGGAAGCAAAAGAACGGGCGAATGAAATCGTGATGACAGCACAGAAAACAGCGGCTGTTCAGAGCGAAGAGATGCTCAAAGAAGCTTCCAGTCAGGTAACTGCCATGAAAGAAAAGGCAGAGAAAGACATTGCACAGGAGAGACGTAAAGCTGTCAACGAGATCAAGGGTGAGATCGGAGGCATGGCTGTTGAGATCGCCGGTAAGGTAATCGAGCGCGAAATTAACGAAGAGGATCATACGAAACTGATTAATGATTTTATTGAGAATGTAGGTGAGGCATCATGACACAGGCTGCCAGAGTTTATGGTGGCAGTCTCTATGATCTTGCCACTGAAGAAAAGCTCGATGGACAGATCATGGAGCAGATGAATGAAATCAGACAGATTTTTCGGGAAAATCCAGGATATCTGAAATTATTGGGAGAACCGGCAATTCCGCAGGAAGAGAGAATAAAGCTTCTCGATGAAGCCTTTGGTGGACAGGTAGAACCGTATCTCCTTAATTTTCTCAAACTTTTATGCGAGAAGAAGATTCTGAGAGAGTTTTCCGGCTGCTGTGAGGAGTTTACACGTAGATATAATGCCGATCATGGTATTGTGGAAGCTCTGGTCACAAGTGCAGTGAAACTCAAAGATGATCAGATGGAAGCTTTACGTATCAAACTGGAGAAGATCAGTGGTAAAAAGATCCATCTCACACAGAAAACAGACCCGACGGTTCTTGCCGGACTCCGTGTAGAAATGGAGGGCATACAGCTTGATGGAACCGTACAGGGACGAATTTCAGATATCACGAAGAAACTGAATGAAGTTGTTGTTTGATGAAAAGTAAAATTTAGTAACTATTCAGCAGGTAGTAACTGAGAAGGTACTGAACAGTTACAAAAGCTATAAAATGTTAAAGGATGGAATGGACACATGCAATTAAAACCTGAAGAAATATCCAAAGTCATCCGAAGCCAGATAAAATATTATGAAAATGCTATTCAGCAGAATGAAACAGGAACGATCCTTATGGTCGGTGATGGTATTGCCCGTGCCAGTGGACTCGTAAACTGTATGGCGGGTGAACTGCTGGAATTTGAAGACGGAAATTTCGGAATGGCACAGAACCTGGAAGAAAACAGCGTTTCTATCGTAATATTTGGCTCCGATGAAAATATTGGTGAAGGTCAGACTGTAAAACGTACAGGCAAGGTCGTGTCTGTACCAGTAGGTGAAGCGATGATCGGACGAGTAGTCAATGCTCTTGGACAGCCGATTGACGGCGCAGGTCCGATCGACACAAAAGAATTTCGCCCGGTAGAGACCAAGGCACCTGGGATCTGTGAGAGACGTTCCGTATACCAGCCTCTGCAGACTGGTATCAAGGCAATTGACTCCATGATTCCGATCGGTCGTGGACAGCGTGAGCTGATCATCGGCGACCGTCAGACAGGAAAGACAACCATTGCAACAGATACGATCATTAACCAGAAGGGAAAAGATGTTCTCTGTATCTATGTCGCAATCGGACAGAAACGTTCAACAGTAGCATCTCTGGTAGAGAATCTTACCAGAAACGGTGCTATGGACTATACAATCGTAGTTGCTGCGACGGCTTCGGAATCCAGCCCGATGCAGTATATTGCACCTTATGCAGGCTGTGCAATGGGCGAGTACTTTATGAACCAGGGAAAAGACGTGCTCATCATTTATGATGATCTGAGTAAGCATGCGGTTGCTTACCGTGCACTTTCTCTTCTGATCCGTCGTCCACCGGGACGTGAGGCATATCCTGGAGATGTTTTTTATCTGCACTCCAGACTGCTCGAGCGAGCAGCGAAACTTGACGATGAGCATGGTGGTGGTTCTCTTACTGCACTGCCGATCATTGAGACACAGGCAGGTGACGTATCTGCTTATATCCCGACAAACGTAATTTCCATTACAGATGGACAGATATTCCTTGAGACAGAGCTTTTCCACTCCGGTATCATGCCGGCGGTTAACCCTGGTATCTCTGTATCACGAGTTGGTGGAGATGCACAGATCAAGGCTATGAAGAAAGTAGCCGGAACTCTGAAACTGATCTATTCGCAGTACCGCGAACTTCAGAGTTTTGCCCAGTTCGGTTCAGATCTGGATGCGGATACCAAGGCTCGTCTGGAACAGGGTGCACGTATCGTAGAAGTTCTGAAACAGAGCCAGAATGCTCCGGTGCCGGTAGAAAAACAGGTAGCGATCCTGTATGCCGTAACCAAGGGCATCCTCGAAAAAGTTAAAGTGGAAGATGTAAATGCATATGAAGCAGGACTGTATACCTACCTTGATGCAGATGCAGCCGGTTTGGAAGTAATGCAGCTAATCAGTACCACAGGCAAGCTGGAACCGGAAACAGAAGAAAAACTGCGTCATGTACTGGAAGCGTATACAGAAAATTTCCTGAATACAAGACCTGACAAATAATGTGATTAGGAGGGTATGATCATATGGCTGGAAATATGAAAGCGGTAAAGCTGCGTATCAAAAGCGTACAGAGTACGATGCAGATTACCAAGGCCATGGAGCTTGTTGCATCCTCCAAACTGCGTAAGGCAAAGGAACGTGCAGAAACCTGCCGTCCTTACTTCACAGAGCTGCATGAGACACTGAAGGACATTGCCAGAGAAAACATTGATTTTTCTTCTGTATACGCCAGAGAGTCATCCAATCCGCGTTGCTGCTATGTAGCGATTGCCGGTGACAGAGGTCTGGCTGGTGGATATAATGCCAATCTTTTCAAATGTCTGGAAGCTGCAGCTGAAGGCAAGGATTATGTGGTTCTGCCGATAGGAAAAAAAGCAGTTGAGTATTTCAGACAGAGAGGCATTGAATGTCTGACAGATAAGTTTGCGGAGATCGCAGATATTTCTGTCGCAGATTGTTTTGAGATCGCAAATCTGCTTTGTGAAGAATTCCGCAAAGGAACATTCGGGCATATTGAATTATGTTATACCGTTTTTGCATCCATGCTTTCTCAGCAGCCGGAGGTATTTTCTGTACTTCCTATGACTGACATCCGAGAGGAAAGCGGTGGCAGAGTAGCTACAAGAAATCTCATCCTCTATGAGCCGAATGCAGAAGTTGTGTTTGATGCCGTTGTTCCGGAATATCTGGCGGGACTGGTTTATGGTGGTGTATGTGAAAGTACAGCCAGTGAACTTGCAGCCAGAAGAATGGCTATGGACGCTGCGACAAGTAATGCAGAAGAGATGATCGATAAACTGAATCTGTATTACAACAGAGCGCGACAGGCCAGCATCACGCAGGAGATCACGGAGATTGTTGCAGGTGCGGAAGGGCTTTAAAATATCATAGGAGACTTAAAACATGAGTGAAAAACACATTGGCGAAGTAGTACAGGTCATCGGTCCGGTTCTGGATATCCGCTTTGCGCACGATGAACTCCCGGCTCTTCTCAATGCCATAGAAATAGAATCAAACGGCGCAAAGCTGACGGCCGAAGTAGCACAGCAGATTGGTGATGATGTCGTAAGGTGTATTGCCATGAACTCTACCGATGGTCTTGTCCGGGGCACGAAGGCAGTAGATACCGGCGGCCCGATCACAGTTCCGGTAGGAGATGCCTGCCTGGGACGAGTATTTAACCTTCTTGGAGATCCGGTAGATAACAAACCAGCTCCGGAGGCGAAGGAGCGCTGGTCTATCCATCGTCCGGCTCCTTCTTATGAGGAACAGATGCCGGCTACAGAAATTCTGGAAACCGGTATCAAAGTCGTAGACCTGATCTGCCCATACGCAAAGGGTGGTAAGATTGGTCTGTTCGGTGGCGCAGGTGTAGGAAAAACAGTTCTGATCATGGAATTGATCCACAACGTAGCTACCGCTCACGGCGGTCTGTCTGTATTCACAGGTGTTGGAGAACGTACCCGTGAGGGAAATGACCTTTATAATGAAATGAAAGAAAGTGGAGTTATCGATAAGACGGCCCTGGTTTATGGTCAGATGAATGAGCCACCAGGAGCACGTATGCGTGTCGGACTTTCAGGGCTTACCATGGCGGAGTACTTCCGTGATGAGAAGAACCAGGATGTGCTTCTCTTTATCGACAATATCTTCCGTTTTACACAGGCTGGTTCTGAGGTATCTGCACTTCTTGGACGTATGCCGTCTGCAGTGGGATATCAGCCGACACTGGCAACTGAAATGGGTAACTTGCAGGAGCGAATCACTTCTACACGTAAGGGTTCCATTACATCCGTACAGGCTGTTTATGTGCCTGCCGATGACCTTACAGACCCTGCTCCGGCAACAACTTTCTCACATCTGGATGCTACGACTGTACTTTCCCGTGAAATCTCCAGTCAGGGTATTTATCCGGCAGTAGATCCGCTGGATTCCACAAGCCGTATCCTTTCACCGGAGATCGTTGGTAAAGAGCACTATGAGATTGCAAGATCTGTACAGCGTGTGCTTCAGCGTTACAAAGAACTTCAGGATATCATTGCCATCATGGGTATGGACGAACTTTCTGAAGAAGACAAACGTACAGTAAGCCGTGCACGTAAAGTACAGAGATATCTGTCCCAGAGCTTTTCAGTAGCAGAACAGTTCACAGGTATGCCTGGTAAATATGTTCCTCTCAAAGAAACCTTAAGAGGATTCAAGATGATCCTTGATGGCGAATGTGATGATATTCCGGAGAGTTATTTCCTGTTTGCCGGTACCATTGATGAAGTATTCGAAAAAGCTAAGAAGCAGTAAAGGAGGTGTCTTATGAGTACCTTCTCTTTACGGATCGGAACACCGGACGGGCTGCTTTTTGAGGGCGATGTGGAACGTGTGGTCTGCAGAAGTATCGGCGGTGATATCGCGATTCTTGCAAGACACTGTAACTTTTGTACTGCTCTTGGAATGGGGGAAGCCAGTGTCGTCATGGCAGATGGAAACAGACGAACTGCGGCCTGTATTGGAGGGATGCTTTCTGTTATGAACGGCACCTGTCGTCTTCTCGCGACCACCTGGGAGTGGAAGGAAGATATTGACGTAGAGCGTGCGCAGGCAGCTAAGAAACGTGCTGAAGAAATGATTGCCAAAGGCGGTCTTACTGACCAGGAATACAAAATGGCATCTGCAAAACTGCAGAGAGCACTGGTTCGTCTGAGTGTAAAAAAATAAGTTATTTGTGCAGGGAGAGTCAGTGGCTCTCCCTGAAATTTTGGGTAAAAGCTTAGTTTTTGAATATTTACGGATTCTCTGTAAAGTGCTATGATGTATCACAATCACAAAATGGATTTGCCGCTACAGCAGGCGGAAGAATAACAGAGAAGAGGGAGTGGGTTTTATGAAAGATACAACGTTGGAGGGAAGGGCAAAAACCAAAAACGGAGTTGCCAGGCTGGCATTCTCCGTATTGTGCATTTTGTTAGAGGTTGTGTTTATTGTTGCGTTGTTTACCAGACTGAACAGATATGCAGAAGCACTGAACCTTCTGACAAGAGTGTTGGGACTGATTGTCATTTTGAATATGTATGCATCGCCGGTCACATCGACGATCAAGATGCCCTGGATTCTTCTGATCCTCGCATTTCCGATCATGGGACTTGGACTGTATCTGCTGGTTGGTCTGAATGGAGGTACGGCAAAGATGCGAAAGCGCTATCAGAAAATTGATGAACAGCTTTTGCCTTGTCTTCCACAGAACCGTACAATTCAGAAAAAACTTGAACAGATACTTCCAAAGGCAGGAAATATATCTTCGTATATTTACAGGAATGCTTTTTATCCGGTGTATCAGAATACGGATGTGACTTATTACGATGAGGCGGCAAAGGGGCTGGAAGCACAGCTTATTGATTTGGCAAAAGCAGAGCACTTTATTTTTATGGAGTACCATGCAATCGAAGATGCCGAGGCGTGGCAGCGGATTCAGCATGTGCTGGAAGAACGAGTGAAGGCTGGGGTAGAGGTCCGTGTTTTTTATGATGACATGGGCTCGATTGGCTTTATCAATACAGATTTTATCAAAAAGATGGAGGCTGTCGGAATACGTTGCAGGGTCTTTAATCCATTTGTGCCAGGCTTAAATTTATTTCTGAACAACAGAGATCATCGAAAAATTACGGTGATTGACGGCAAGATTGGATTCACAGGAGGCTATAATCTTGCAAATGAATATTTTAATCTGACACATCCTTATGGACAATGGAAAGATACTGGCATTCGTCTGGAAGGTGATGCAGTACGTTCACTGACGGTGACATTCCTGGAGATGTGGAATGCTGTCAGTGATAAGGATGAAAATGACACGGATCTTGAGCAGTTTCTCCTGGAATATTCATATGAGGCACAGCAGACAGGATTTATACAGCCTTATGCAGATAGTCCACTGGATGATGAACAGGTGGGAGAAGAGGTCTACATCAGTATGGCAGATAAAGCAGAAAAATACTGCTGGTTTATGACACCATATCTGATCATTACGGATGAAATGGCACATGCACTGACACTTGCTGCAAAGCGTGGTGTTGATGTAAGGATCATCACCCCGGGAATTCCGGATAAGAAGTTGGTCTATAATGTCACCAGATCTTTTTATCATGAACTGGTCAAGGATGGGGTTCGTATTTATGAATGGACACCGGGATTTTGTCATGCCAAGATGAGTGTTGCGGATGACTGTATGGCGACTTGTGGAACAATCAATCTGGACTATCGAAGTCTGTATCATCACTTCGAAAATGGATGCTTTATGGCAGACTGTGATGCTGTTCTGGATATTCGAAATGACCTGCATGAGACGATGAAAGAGTGCCGCGAAGTTACAGAAAAATATCGTACAGGACGCAGTGCATACCTGCGACTGGGACAGCTGTTTATGAGATTGTTTGCGGGATTGCTGTAAACAAAATTGTCTTGACAAAAGTGTGAAAATAAGTATATAATACAGAAAATTATACATTTATCAAAAGGAGCGATGTTGCTACAGCATCGCTCCTTTTTGCATTTCCGAAAAAAATGCATTTTTTTGAAGCTGTCGGGAGTACTTTAATGTATAGGAAAAGAGGAGGGAACATCGATATGGAACAGTTGAACGAAATTATTGCACAGATTGATGATTTTGTCTGGGGACCGGTTATGCTGGTCCTGTTGGTAGGAACCGGAATATTTCTTACATTTCGAACAAGATTTCTGACGTGGAGAAATCTCGGATATGCACTGAAGAGTACTCTCAGTAAAGAGGCACGCACAAAGAGTCGTGGGGAAGGGGATGTTTCTCCGTTTTCTGCACTTACAACGGCACTCGCAGCTACTATTGGAACAGGTAATATTGTTGGTGTTGCAACTGCTATGGTATCTGGTGGTCCGGGAGCTCTTGTATGGATGTGGATTTCGGCAGCGTTTGGCCTGACTTCCAAATTCAGTGAGTGCATGCTCGCAATTAAATATCGTGAGATAAATGCCAAGGGTGAGATGAGTGGCGGTCCTATGTATACGATGAAAAAAGGTCTGAAAAATAAGACGTTTGGCGCTGTTCTGGCATGGCTTTTTGCTCTGTTTGCAGTAATTGCTTCTTTTGGAATCGGAAACATGACACAGGGAAACTCTATTGCCGGAGCTTTACATTCTACCTTTAGCGTGCCGACATGGGTAACTGGAATTGTGATCACAGTAGTTTCTTTACTGATTATTGTAGGCGGAATTAAATCTATATCAAAAGTCTCTTCGATTGTCGTTCCCGTTATGGCAATTTTTTATGTCATCTGTGGAATGATCGTAATTTTGGGAAATATTTCCAATTTGCCGTCAGGACTTGCGATGATCTTTAAAATGGCATTTTCAGTCAAAGCGGTTGGTGGTGGCCTCTGCGGTTCCATTGTTGCATCTATGATGAGTGCGATGCGATTTGGTGTTGCACGTGGTGTGTTTTCAAATGAAGCAGGTATGGGTTCTGCTGCAATCACAGCGGCAGCGGCAACTACTGATAATCCGGTACGTCAGGGTTACATAAATATGACCGGTACTTTCTGGGATACGATAGTTGTATGCACGATTACTGGCCTTGCCATTGCATCTTCAGGAGTCCTTGGAATGACCAATGAAGCCGGTGAAATGCTTACAGGTTCGGATGTTACGATTGCCGCATTTAAGACAATCCTTGGAACTTCAGGCGGATGGCTTGTAACAATCGGCATCACATTGTTTGCATTTTCCACGATTCTGGGATGGGAATATCATGGAGAAAAAGCTTTTGAATATCTTCTGGGAACACACAAATTTAACATGATTTACCGAGTTGTATTTTCGCTGGTCGCTTATTTGGGATGTACACAGACATTGAGCCTTGTATGGAATTTTTCGGATATTGCGAATGCACTTATGGCGATTCCAAACCTGATCTGTATGTTGCTTTTAAGTGGTGAGATCGCAAAAGATATTCAGGAATTTCAGTCTGAAATACATTCCTGTTAGTATTGACTCACCCGGTGTCTTTAAAGTACAATAAAACAGAATAAAACGAAAACAGAACAGACTCTGACGGCAAGGAATTCATCCGAGCGGGAATAGTTGTTGATGTGAAATTTACAGGACTTCTCTACCCTGACGGTGGAGGAGTCTTTTTGTATGTATGGGGAGGTATTTGCAAATGCTGAAAGTGGCAATTTATGGAAAGGGTGGTATCGGGAAATCGACAGTGACTTCCAATCTGGCGGCGGCTTTTGCTTCTATGGGGAAGAAAGTCATTCAGATTGGCTGTGATCCGAAGGCAGATTCTACGATCAATCTGCTTGGTGGAGAACCACTTCGCCCGGTTATGAACTATATGCGGGAAGAGGACGAGGAACCGGAGAAACTGGAAGACATTTCACGTGAAGGATTCGGAGGCGTTCTCTGTATTGAAACAGGCGGTCCGACACCGGGACTTGGGTGTGCCGGAAGAGGAATTATTGCGACATTCCAGCTTCTGGAGGATTTGAGATTATTTGAAACATACCAGCCGGATGTGGTTCTTTATGATGTGCTTGGTGATGTAGTGTGCGGAGGATTTGCTGCACCGATTCGTGAAGGATATGCAGAGAAAGTGCTGATCGTGACATCCGGAGAGAAGATGGCTTTATATGCTGCAAATAATATTTCCAGTGCCGTGAGAAACTTCGAAGATCGGAGTTATGCGCGGGTTTTCGGTATTGTTTTGAATCATCGAAACGTCGAAAATGAAACAGAAAAAGTGCAGGCATTTGCAGACAAGAGCGGTATTCCGATTGTTGGTGAGATACCGAGAAGTGATGAGATCATCCGATGGGAAGACCAGGGTAAAACAGTGATCGAAGGAGATGCAAAGTCCTCGATTAGCAGACGCTTTTTTGATCTGGCAGAGATGCTTTTGAAAGCAGAGGAAGAAGAATGAGCAGAGCTTATTATTGTACAGTAGAAGAACTGAATGAACGTGGAAGAGAGAATATCCCGGGTCAGTTTAAATCAAATATGCATCTTATTTACAGTTCTCCGGCGACCCTTGCCTTTAACTCTCCGGGAGCAGAAGGGTTCGGAGTCAAGAGAGCAGGGCTGGCAGTTCCGGGTTCGATCATGCTGATCGTGGCTCCGGGATGCTGTGGGCGAAATACGTCTCTGATCAGTTCCATGCGGGAATATGACAACCGATTTTTTTATCTGATGATGGACGAAACTGATATTGTGACAGGACGTCATCTTAAGAAAATCCCAAAAGCAGTGGAAGAAATCTGCGAAAGTCTTGAGCAGAAACCTTCCGTGGTGATGATCTGTATTACCTGTGTGGATGCACTTCTTGGCACAGATATGGAGCGTGTATGCCGCAAGGCCGAGGAGAAAGCAGGACTTCCGGTGCGTCCCTGTTATATGTATGCACTGACCAGAGAAGGACGGAAACCGCCGATGGTACATGTACGACAGTCTCTGTATTCCCTCCTGGAACCAGCGAAGAAAAAAGGAAATGTAGTCAATCTACTGGGATTTTTTTCTCCGCTTGTGGACGACTGTGAGCTGTATGATCTCCTCCACAGTGCCGGGATAAAAACGATTCACGAAATCTCCAGATGCAGAAATTTTGAGGAATATAAGACAATGTCTGAGGCGAATTTCAACCTGGTTTTGCATCAGGAATCCCGTTTTGCGGCGGAGGATTTTAATGACCGGTTGAAGATTCCTTTTATTGAACTCCGTCGCCTGTATCAGACAGATAAGATACAGAATCAGTACCAGGCCTTGGGGTCTGTTCTGGGCATTTCTTTTGATACAGATACGTATCGCAAAGCAGCGGAGCAGGCAGTAGAGGATTTCCGAAAAGTCTGTCCGGATGCATCATTTGCAGTCGGGGAATGCATGAACGGGGATCCGTTTGAACTGGCACTGGCTCTTCTGAAATATGGATTCAAAGTACCTGAGATTTATGGAACGATTACGGCAGAGAACTTTGTGTATATGAAACAGCTTGCACTCTTAAGCCCGAAAACGAGGGTGTTTTCCAATATGGAACCAACCATGATCTATTACGATCCGGCACAGAGCGGAGTGAATATCACCATAGGCAAGGATGCTCTTTATTACCATCAGGACTGTCCTGGACTGATGTGGAACCAGGACGAACAGCCGTATGGATTCGCCGGGGTGAGAAGGCTGTTTGAGGCGTTAAAGGAGGTGGCTGGATGAGAGGACTTCGGAAATACCTGACGCCGTTCGCACCAGATCAGTCAGGCGCAGTATCAGTGCTCTTTGAACTGGGCGGCATTGTGGTGATCTGCGATGCCGGGGGATGTACGGGTAATGTCTGTGGCTTTGATGAGCCGCGATGGTTTGAGCAGAAAAGCGCGATTTTCAGTGCCGGACTTCGAGATATGGATGCAATTCTCGGGCGTGATGACCGTCTGGTGGCGAAGCTTGCTGATGTGGTGCAGAAGATAGATGCAACGTTTGTAGCAGTGATTGGAACTCCGGTTCCAGCAGTTATCGCAACAGACTATCTTGCGCTTAAACGCATGAGTGAAAAAAAGATAAAACTGCCAATCCTGACAGTAGATACAGACGGAATGGAACTCTATGACAAAGGCGAAGAGAAAGCTTTTCTGGAGCTTTTTAAGATTTTTGCGATAGAAAAATATCAGCCGGAAGAAGACAGAATTGGTATTCTGGGGATGACACCGCAGGATGTCAGTGACCTTGACGCGGCAGACAAAATACGTGATCTATATCAGCAGAAATATGGCAAACAGGCAGTCTGTTACTGCATGGGAGACGGACTGGAAGAGATAAGAGAAGCCTCCTCAGTAAGTAGAAATATCGTTGTTTCGCCGGCGGCACTAATGACAGCAAAGTATCTGGAAAAGACATTTGGGACACCGTATGAAATTCACTATCCGCTGGTGGATGAACTAATTCCAGATGTAGATTATACCGGTAAAGAAGTTCTCATTGTACACCAGCAGGTAATTGCAAATTCTATTCGAAAAGAACTGTTGAAGAAGGGTGCAAAAAGAGTTCAGATTGCAAGCTGGTTTATGATGAAAAAAGAGCTTTTGGCAGATGGTGATGTGCTTCTCCGAGATGAGGATGCTTACATAGAACTTGTGCAAAATGGAGATTTTGATATCATTTTTGCAGATGGATGTATGGAGCGGATGATACCAGAATTTAAGGGAATATTTGTAGACACACGGCATTTTGCGGTGTCTGGAAAGTTGATTGGAAAATAAAAATCCTGCTGTATTTATGAAGTGATACAGTAGATTGGAGAAACTTATGAGTGAAGAGATTACCAGACAGATCCGTGTCTATGGAATCGTGCAGGGGGTGGGATTCCGGCCGACAGTCAGCCGCCATGCGACTGCGAGGGGAATCCGTGGAAATGTCTGTAACAAAGGGCCTTATGTCGAAATCTATGCGCAGGGGTTCGAAGAAGCTGTAGAAGAATTTATTTCAGATATACAGAACCGGCCGCCGAAACGGGCTGCAATTTTGAAAATAAATGTAGAAAATATAGAAACGCCGGAGCAGTATACGCAGTTTGATATTATCGAAAGTGAGAAAACAAAAGGAGAGATTTTTGTTTCACCGGATATTGCAATCTGTGACGAATGTAAAGAAGAAATGTTTGACCCGAAAAACAGGAGATATCTGCATCCGTTTATCAACTGTACCTGCTGCGGACCGCGCCTTACTATTCTGGATGCGCTTCCTTATGACCGGGAACGGACAAGTATGAAAGAGTTTCCGATGTGCCCGGAATGTGCCGGTGAATACCATGATCCGGAGACTAGAAGGTACGATGCACAGCCGGTATGCTGCAACGACTGTGGACCGGAGGTCTATCTGATCGGACGAAGTGAGCGGGGCAGGGATGCGATCACGTTTGTAAGAAAGACAATCGCAGATGGAGGAATCGTTGCAATTAAAGGAATCGGAGGCTTTCATCTTTGCTGTGATGCGTCAAATGAAACAGCAGTCAGTCGCCTGCGACAGCTCAAACGCAGACCGATGAAGCCTTTTGCTGTGATGGCCAAAGATCTGGAAATAGTAAAAAAAGAATGTGAAGTATCTGAAGAACAGGGGAAGATTCTTGATGGACATCAGAAGCCGATTCTGCTCCTTGATAAAAAGAAAAATGCTCAAATCCTTTGTCCGTCGGTAGCTCCTGGTAATCCGAAGGTGGGAGTAATGCTCCCATATGCACCGGTACAATTATTGATTTTTACATATGATGACGGAATCGAAATGCCGGAATTTCTGGTGATGACAAGTGGCAATACTTCCGGTGCACCAATCTGCCGGGATGACCATGAGGCAGAGACAGAATTGTCCGGATTCTGCGACTGTATGCTGTCACATGACCGTAAGATACGCATTCGCGCAGACGATTCAGTGATGGATTTTTACGAGGATAAACCATACATGATCCGCCGTTCCAGAGGATATGCACCGCTACCGTTTATGGTATCCACACCATACCGGGGACAGGTGCTTGCCATTGGCGGAGAACTCAAGAATTCTTTTTGCATCGGTGTGGATAACCGTTTTTATCCATCTCCATATGTGGGAGATCTGGAAGATCTGCGTACAGTGAAAGCACTTCAGGAAACGGTCGGTCGACTGGAAACACTTCTGGAGGTCGAGCCGGAAATCGTATGCTGTGATATGCATCCGAAATATAATTCGGTAATGGTTGCCGAAGAACTGGGATTACCGGTGGTGAAGGTTCAGCATCATTATGCACATATTCTTTCCTGTATGGCAGAAAATGACTGTGCGGAGCAGGTGATCGGAGTTTCTTTTGACGGTACCGGATATGGAACAGATGGAACCATCTGGGGAGGTGAAATCCTTCTGGCAGATCTGCATGGATTTGAAAGAACCGGAAGTGTGATGCCGTTTTTGCAGATCGGCGGCGATGCATCTTCGAAAGAGGGATGGAGGATTGCAGTTTCGCTGGTCTACGGAATGAC
>OKSA01001426.1_pt1 | contig 21844 bp, 17 predicted proteins | sample 1601181 | NCBI WGS metagenome assembly OKSA01 (sample SAMEA3541538, study PRJEB24748) | human gut metagenome | biome: human gut; feature: human-associated habitat; material: faeces | place: China | collected 2012
GTGATTGAGTATCTGTATTATGCACTGGTTCAGCCTGAATTGCAACACTGTCGCGGGCAAGCTGCATAACTTCGTGCCCCAGTTCATCCAGCAAAGGTTCTGCTGCTGCCTGCACATAGCCGCCCAAGCAGAGGGAGATTCGGCTGGTATCAAACTGGGTGACATTCTGGAAAGCCGGAAAATCTTCTTCCTGCACCGGGATACCCAAACGGATGCAGATCATGTACAGGGTGCTTTGTGCAGCGAGTTCCTGCAAGATAAACCGCTGATCTTCCGGGTGGCTCCAGCCCAGTGTACTGTCCTCTATTGAATTTGCCATGACACGATTGGCACGGTCGGACAGGGATACAACTTGCTCGGTTGCCCGATCAATTAAGCTGCCCACGGAGTTGACCTGCATAAGAAGTGGCCGGATGGCATCTGTCACTTCCCACGGGGCAGCAGCTTTGTCACCAGTAAGAACCGTGTCTGTCATGGAGAACACTCGTTTGGCAGTGGGTACACCCTGATGGCGTTGCAGGATGATGATGCTTTTACTGCCGTACATGACCTTGCGGTGTGCCTGTTCATTCCAGTATTTCATTGTAGCGCAGGCGGTGGCATCAGGGCGCTGGGCGTGGATCAGCAGCTGGTTCAGGTAGGTGGTGTGGTAGTTATGCGCTGCCGTATACAGGAACCGCCGCCAGCTTTCCGGTGAGGCTGTGACCTGTGTAGCGGTCTGCTGCGCCAACTGGAAAATGTCTTGTGGATTTGGCATTGCTTTACCTTTCCGGTTCGTCCTGAACCTGTTCTTTTTGGTGCTGGGCTTCGACTTCGTGCAGTTCCGGCAGAAGGTGGCTCACATCCTTGAAGCCAATACTGTCCACATAGTAGGCGGTCTCGTTTCCGTTTTTCGTTGTGACTACAATATCACTAGTCGAAAGAGAACACATATGATAGCGCAGCGGACGATTCGGGGCATTGAACTCCTGAAAGCATCTGTCCAAATCGTAATCCGCAGGAAGGTTTGCTATGTAGACGCTGCTGTAATCGGCTGCATGGATGCGGCTTTTGGAATAGGCATAATTCATAAAGCGATATTCGCAGCCGCCTTTTGTAATTTGATAGATTTGGAGCTTATCCAGATTGTCTCCCGGCTGGGGGTGTTCAGGGGCAACATAGCAGCCGGTTCGAAAGTTGTCCTCTGCATATTGTTGGATATGGCAACCATAGTGCCCGACATAGGCATGGGTTACGTCAATGTTTTTTACTGCCCTAATCCGCTTTGTTCCGTCCGCATTTGTCTCAATCACGCGCTGCCCGTCACGCACCTGAAATAGTTCCCGCCCATCTCGGTTCAAGAACCGCGTGAATTGCAAACTGCTGCATAGCTCATGTGCGTAAAGCCATTCTGTAATGTGCATATCCTTTTCCACCTGTACCCATGTATAACCATCCCGCTGGGTATAGGTATGCGGGCGGACCCTGTCCACACCAATAACTTCTACAAGTTTCTTAGCCATTTGGGGGATTTGTGCATCATTACCGTCTGCGTAGGGGCCGCGGTAGTCATCGCACAGGTAATTGATGCCATTTCGCACCTGTATGATTGCAACCGCTCCGTCCGGATTCTGACGATCTATCCCTACCACCAATCGTGCATAAGGGAATCTTGCCCGTTCATTCCAAGTGCGTTCGTTGTTATAGGGCATTTCACGCAGTCGGTGATAACGCTTTTCCAAATCTGCGATATTATCAAAGAATTCCGTTGGCGTTTGCTTTTCAAATTGTTCCGGGAACGCACGGATCATAGCATCCGGAATCAAGTAATACCGATACTCTGCCATATCAGCGCTCCTCCTCATGTGCTTGCTCATGCGCCATCTGTCGAAAATAGCTCTCCAAAATTTTCAAAATGCGATTTTCCATCTGCTGTTTGGTGCAGCCGGTCGGAAAATACTGCGCCACTTTGCTGACGTTGATGTTCAGCACCGGTTCACGCGGCGCAACGCTCGGTTTCTGCGCCGACATGATTTCTTCCAACTTGTCCGGTGTCAGGGTTCCTTCTTTGCTGGCTGCTTTCAATTTCTGTGCTTGCGAGAGGGATGGGGTGCAGTCCTGTGCTTCAGCATAATCGAGGAAACTCTGCTGCTCATCTGGGGTAAGGTAGGAAAGTTCGACAGCGGGGTTGAATTTCAGATTCCCGCTGTCTACTTTCTTTTGCAGGTCGGGGACAAGACTGTTCAGCCGGATGTACCTCTTAACCTGTGTTTGAGTGTCCTGCACACCAGCAGCAACTTTTTCTGCCGCTGTCAACTTCGGACCAACTTGGTCCGAAGTTAAATCAGTACGTCTGCCCTGATGTTTTACCGCCTCTAAGCGCATAGCATACGCTCGCGCCTTTTCCATCGGGCTGATATGCTCTCGCTGGATATTGGCATCCACCATGTCGATGATGGCTTGGTCGTCATCAACATTCCGCACCTGCACTTTGATTTTGTCCAGCCCTGCAAGCTGCGCTGCATGAAAGCGCCGGTGTCCAGAGATGATTTCATAGCCACCCTCGGCACGGGGGCGAACGGTCAGGTTGGTAAGTACGCCATTTTCCTTGATGCTGTCCACCAGCTTCTTCATATCTTCATCGTCTCGCACCTCGAAAGGGTGATTGACGAAAGGATGCAGTTCAGAAAGCGGTACTTCCGTTACTAGGTCGCCGCTTTCTCGTTGGCGGTCAGCCTCTGAGGAAAACATATCAGCGATCGCGGGCATCTTCATCGCGTTCATAAATTTGTTCTTCGCGGCCATGACCTAATACCTCCTGCGTAAAATCAACGTATGCTCTTGCGCTGCTACTTTTGGGTTCGTACAGGATAGTGGGTGCTGCAAACGCCTGACTTTCCTGCACTTTGACGTTATAGGGAATTTCCGTAGTAAATACATGGAGCGTTCTCCCATACTTGGCGCGGACATCATGGGCATAATGCTCTGAGACTTTCGTATGCTGGGTCATCGTCAGCAAAACGCCCCTGATATGCAGTCCGGGGTTTATTTTGCGCTGCACGCTGGAAATCGAATTTGTCAGCTGCGACATACCAACAACCGAGAACGGCTGCGCCTGCATCGGGATAATAACCTCGTTGGCAGCGGACAGCGCGTTTGTCAGTAAAAGTCCTACGGAGGGAGAGCAATCAATGATGCAGTAATCATACTGGCTGCTGTACTGTTCCAGACAGGTTTTCAGCAGCACCTCACGACACATCATGGTGCCCATTGCCAGCTCAAAGCTGGCCAGCCGGAGATTGGATGGAATGAAATCCACCTGTGGTGCAGAGTCATCCGTGCGCTTGCTCTGATAAACGCACTCTCTGTGGGAGAGGGGCTTTTCATAGGCAACTTTCATCAGCAGTTCTGTGATTGTCTGCTCAAGGTCCTGTTCAGGCGGGATACCGCAGTAGCAGGACAGATTGCCTTGCGGGTCAAAATCCACCATGAGTACGCGGTAGCCCTGCTGGGTAAGGGCAATGCCCAAGTTGTACGCGGTAGTCGTTTTGCCGGTGCCGCCTTTCTGATTTGCGATAGCAATAGTTTTCATCTGGTTTCCTCCTCCAAAATATCATCCAAGCTGATACAGTGTTTTTGGTATTCCTGTGTGACCTGCACCAGCGTGTCGTTATAGTCCTTGCCGATAGTCGGCGGGCGGTCTTCCACGGTTTTGCCGCTGCCCTCCAAGTGCTTGATAATGTCCTGCGTTCTGGTTCTACCGGCTTCGTCATTATCAAGGCACAGGACAATGTGGATTATGTTCGGGTAGTATGTAAGAAACGCATCCAGTGCAGCGTAATCCGTACCGCCCAGCGCCAGATAGTGAACACCGCGCCAATTTCCAGTGTGCTGCATAATTTTCAGCGAGGCACCCGACATGGCATCTATGGGCGCTTCGTACACTTCCACCGCGTCGGCAGTGGCAGCAGCTTCGATGTAAAACGGATATATCTTTTTACTGCCGGGAATATCGCGGCGAAACTGGATTTGCGAACAACCGCGCAAGCTGCCGCCCTTGGCCTCTCCATTTCCATCGCGCCCGACAAATACGCAGTTCGGATGGTCCTTGAAGCTCGTCTGATACAGGATTCTCTTTTGCTTGCAGACCGTCAGCACATTGGGGTGAATGCAGCGCTTGCGAAGATAGGCAGTAGCAGCGTAGTTGTTCTTATCTGGCTTCGGCAGCCTGAATTCCTTTGCCGGTTTCTTCTCGGCAGGGGGTGGGGGTGCTTTTACAGGTTGGAAAGAAGGACGGACACCGCCCTGTATCCGATTGATTTCCCGCACCGCTTCTACAAACGAAACGCCTTCAACCGCTATGAGATAGTTCAGCGCGGTGCGACCGGTAGCTTTCGTTTTGAAGTACGTCCACGAACCATCCTCTGCGAAGGTCAACGAACTGTGCCCTTTGTGGCGGAACTGTCCGGGTCCTTCCGGTTTGAAGTTGTCCGGCTCGCACAGCTGCATATATTGGTACAGATTCATCTGCTTCGCTTGGGCGATTTCCTGCTCTGTTACACCGGGCATACTCTACCACCTTATTCTGTTTTCCTAACTGTAATTTATATTCTCAGTATCACTATAATCAGTCTAATTATTATCAGTATTAGTTCCGTGTGATTTTCAAGAATCCAGAAGTGTGAAAATCACATATCAAGAATCACCTTTTTCACAGCTCTTATCATTTATCGTTGCTGCGAAGTTTTTTACATAAATCAAATTCGGTCTACCAAGCCCCTGTCGCTTGCGCTCGATAAGCCCTGCCTGCTTTTCCAGTTCCACCATCAGGCGCGTGGCTTTCTGGTTGGCACAGTTCAGTGCATCCATGATTTCCTCCACGGTGAAGATAATGTAAACCTTGTTCTGTGCATCTAACCATTGATTTTTCAGCGACAAACTCATTCGATCCAGCAGAATTCCATACAGTACCTTGGCATCGGTGGACAGCTCCCTGAAGTTCGGCTCTGTAAATAGCGCTTTGGGTATGCGGTAAAAAGAGAACTGCTCGGCTTGAGCGCCGTAAAAATATTCGTATTGCATCTCACTTCTCCTGCCTAAAAAAGGGTGCAGCTAAGAAAGCCCACAAAACTACATTTCGTAAGCTATTACATATTGTACTCTTGATTTATCTTTCCAGTTCGTCCTCACGCTGTGGGCGCTGGCGGCTGGAGCGCTTGTGCTCCCAATTCCGCAGCAGCGAAATGATGACATTCTGCATCTGCTGCGGTGTATAGTTGGATGGGAAGTACTGCTGCACATCAGACTGATTCAGAAAGAACTTTTGCCGTTGGTTCGGCTTTTCTTCTGTCAGTAGGGTATGCAGGTAATTCTCCGTCAGCGTTCCATTTCGGCTCATGTCTTTTAGTGTTCGAGACTGAACCAAAGACGGTGTAGCATCACACATATCCATTTCTTCTTTGAGCCATGTCTGATGTTCCCCTGTCATATAGGAGATTTCGACCGCTGGGTTGAATGCAATGCGACCGTCATCGACCATTTGCAGGATGGATGGATTTAGATACGTCAAACGAATGTAACGATGTATTTGATTACGGCTTTCATCAACTTCTTTACCCATAGCATCAAGTGTTCTCAACTTTGTCCCAAGTTGGGACGAAGTTGCTTTTCCTTGATGTTTCATCGCTTCCATGCGCATTTTATAAGCAAACGCCTTCTCACTTGGCAACACATGCTCACGCTGGATATTGCTGTTGACCATCAGAATCGTGGCTTCGTCATCGTCTATGTATTCCACTCTGGCAGGGATGCTTTCGATGCCGAGTTCTTTACAAGCCTCCCACCTGCGATGTCCGCTTATCACTTCATAGCCGACACCAACCTTTGGTCTGACGATGATGGGCGTAATGATGCCGCTCTCTGAAATGCTGTCTACCAATTCACTGAATTCCAGATCATGGCGGATATGGAACGGATGATTGGAAAAGGGATGCAACTTATTTATTGGAATAGTTTCCTCTTTGCTTGCTCTGTAAGCAGGCGATGTTTTCCTCGTCATGCTGCGTACTCCTGCGGTTTTTTGATAGCTCTTAAGTACCCCGATTTGACCCCAAAAATGTACCCAAAAATCGTATACTTTTTGCCGAAAATGTACCCAAAGGGCATTTTTGCATAAAAAAAGCCCCTAATCACTGTAGTACAGCGATTAGGGGCTTGCTATGATTTATAGAACGACCTTAACCGTCAGGTCTTTCCATTGCTTCGGCCAAAGCACGCAGCCACGCGAATTTCGATAAGAACGAGCCTTATCGTAATCCACATTTAATTGTAAAAATCTACGTGACTTAAGCGCGTGGATTTTTAATTGCTGCCTGTGCGGCGGCCAGGCGGGCGATGGGAACACGGTAGGGAGAGCAGCTGACGTAGTCCAGGCCAACGTTGTGGCAGAACTCGACACTGCTGGGATCGCCGCCGTGCTCGCCGCAGATGCCCAGACCCAGGTTCGGGTTGGTCGCGCGGCCATCGTGGGCAGCCATCTTGACCAGCTTGCCAACGCCGATCTGATCCAGATGCTGGAACGGATCGCTCTCGTAGATCTTGGTGTCGTAGTAGGCAGTCAGGAACTTGGCAGCGTCGTCACGGCTGAAGCCGAAGGTCATCTGAGTCAGGTCGTTGGTGCCGAAGCTGAAGAAGTCAGCTTCCTTGGCGATCTCGCCGGCGGTCAGAGCGGCACGCGGGATCTCGATCATAGTGCCGACCTCGTACTTCATGTCAACACCGGCAGCGGCGATCAGGGCATCGGCAGTCTTGACGACAACGTCCTTGACAAACTTCAGCTCCTTGACCTCGCCAACCAGAGGAATCATGATGTGGGGGGTGATCATCTTGCCGGTTTCGGCAGAAACCTTGAGGGCGGCCTTGATGACAGCGTTGGTCTGCATCTCGGCGATCTCGGGATAGGTAACAGCCAGACGGCAGCCACGGTGACCCATCATGGGGTTGAACTCGTGCAGGCTGACAACAACGTTGTTCAGCTCCTCGGTGGACATACCCATGTCCTTAGCCAGAGCCTCGATGTCCTCGGCCTTGGTGGGCAGGAACTCATGCAGCGGCGGATCCAGATAACGGATGGTCATCGGACGCTCGCCCATGATGCGGTACATAGCGGTGAAGTCGGCCTCCTGGAACGGCTCGACCTTAGCCAGGGCAGCCTTGCGCTCCTCAACGGTACGGGCGCAGATCATCTCACGGACAGCCTTGATGCGGTCCTCGGCGAAGAACATGTGCTCGGTACGGCACAGACCGATGCCCTCGGCACCCATGTCAACGGCGTTCTGCGCGTCGCGCGGGTTGTCTGCGTTGGTCATGACCTTCATCTGGCGGTTTGCGTCAGCCCAGCCCATGAAGCGCTTGAAGTTGGCGTTCTCGGTGGAAGCGACGGTAGCGATCTGGCCCTCGTAGATGTTGCCGGTGGAGCCGTCGATGCTCATCCAGTCACCCTCGTGGAAGGTGTGGCCGTTGATGGTGATGACCTTGGCGTCATAGTCGATGGCGACGTTGTTATCGTTGCCGCAGCCGGAGACGCAGCAGGTGCCCATGCCGCGGGCGACAACAGCAGCGTGGCTGGTCATACCGCCGCGGACGGTCAGGATGCCCTGAGAGACCTGCATGCCGACGATGTCCTCGGGAGAGGTCTCGAGACGGACCAGAACGACCTTCTTCCAGGCATCGTCCTTGACCTTCTCCTCGGCCTCCTCAGCAGAGAATACGACGCGGCCGCAGGCAGATCCCGGAGAAGCGGCCAGGCCCTTGCCGATTGCCTCGGCGGCCTTCAGAGCGGCAGCATCAAACTGCGGGTGCAGCAGGGTGTCCAGCTGCTTGGGCTCGACGCGCAGAACAGCGGTCTTTTCGTCGATAACGCCCTCGTCGACCAGGTCGCAGGCGATCTGCAGAGCAGCCTGGGCGGTGCGCTTGCCGTTACGGGTCTGCAGCATGAAGAGCTTGCCATCCTCGATGGTGAACTCCATGTCCTGCATATCCTTGTAGTAGTTCTCGAGGCGAGTAGCGATCTCAACGAACTGATCGTAGACCTCGGGCATCTCCTCATGCAGCTTGCTGATGGGAGAAGGCGTACGGATACCGGCGACGACGTCCTCGCCCTGAGCGTTGATCAGGTACTCGCCCATCAGCTTCTTCTCGCCGGTGGCGGGGTTACGGGTGAAGGCAACGCCGGTGCCGGAACGCATACCGGAGTTACCGAAGGCCATCTGCTGCACGTTGACGGCAGTGCCCCACTCGTAGGGGATCTCGTTCATCTTACGATACACGTTGGCGCGGGGGTTATCCCAGGAACGGAAAACGGCCTTGACGGCACCGATCAGCTGCTCCTTGGGATCCTGCGGGAACTCCTCGCCCTGCTTCTCAAGGTAGATCTGCTTGAACTCCTTGACGAGTTCCTTCAGGTCGTTGGCGTCCAGCTCAACGTCCTGCTTGACGCCCTTGCGCTCCTTCATAGCGTCGATGCGCTCCTCGAAGAAGCTCTTGCCCAGCTCCATGACGACGTCAGAGTACATCTGGATGAAGCGGCGGTAGCAGTCGTAAGCAAAACGGGGGTTGTCGGTCTTTTTGGCCAGACCCTCAACAGCCTGATCGTTCAGGCCGAGGTTCAGGATGGTGTCCATCATGCCGGGCATGGACTGACGTGCGCCGGAACGGACGGAAACCAGCAGGGGGTTCTCGATGGAGCCGAAGGTCTTACCGGTCTGCTCCTCGAGGATGCCCATGTATTTGAAGATGTCTGCCTTGATCTCATCGTTGATCTCACGGTTGTCAGCATAGTACTGGGTGCAGGCCTCGGTGGTGATGGTGAAGCCCTGCGGAACCGGCATGCCGGCGTGGGTCATCTCGGCCAGGCCGGCACCCTTACCACCCAGAGTGTTCTTCATGGTGGTCTGGTCGCCGCCGAAGGCGTCATGGCCCTCTTTGAACAGATACAAGAATTTCTTGCTCATAGTTACCTCCCAAATTGGTGACGTGTTTGCATCACATAAATCATGTTTGCATAGTCCATTATAACAGACCAAAAGACAGATTTCCAGTAGATTGTTAAAAAAATGCTCAATAGTTTCGCTGAAAAGTAGCCAAACTTTTTTGGTTCAGGTATTGCAATTTGCACAAAAATCGTGTATTTTATAATGGGTGGGAAGTTCGAAATATTTTTGAGCTGTCACTTTTTTCTTTTTGAGTGCCGCGGTAAATTTTTGCGGCGAACGGCGTTTTTCGGCTTGCTAAAATGCGCCGCATGTTATACAATATATAGGGCAGCACCGCATAATTCCCGCCTTACGGCGTAAGCACCGCTCCGGCGTATCGGCACTTGGAATTATGCGGTATTGCCATAGGTATAAGGTCCGTCGGCAGCCCCCGTGCGCCGCGGGCACGAAATGAGTGTATAAAGGAAGAACCGCTATATGTCTACCGCAAGAGAGAATTTCGAGCTGGCACAGCAGCGCTATGCCGCCACGTTTGAGCGCCATCTGGATAACGGCGTGAATTTTATCAGTGATAACGTCTGCATTGAGCCGGAGGTCGTCATTGCCCCCGGTGCGACCATCCTGCCGGGCTGCATCCTGCGCGGCCAGACGGTCATCGGCCCGGACTGCGTCATCGGCCCCAACACCCTGCTGGAGGATACCGTCGTTGACGCCGGGTCCACGATCAATGCCAGCCAGTGCTATGGGAGCCACATCGGCCCCAACAACAAGATCGGTCCCTTCACCCATGTGCGCGTCGGCACCAAAACCGCCGAGGGCTGCCATCTGGGCGCTTATGTCGAAACAAAGAACGCCGACTTTGCCGAGGGCAACACGGTCAGCCATCTGACCTACATCGGCGATGCCACGGTGGGCAAGTACTGCAACTTCGGCTGCGGCACCGTCACCTGCAACTACGACGGCGAGGGCAAGTTCCACACGACCATCGGCGACTATGCGTTCATCGGCTGCAACACGAACCTGGTCGCACCCGTTACCATCGGCGACCATGCGTTCACGGCTGCCGGCTCCACCATCGGCCATGATGTGCCCGCCGGTGCACTGGGCATCGAGCGCGCCAAGCAGGCCGAGATCGACGGCTGGGGCGAGCGCAAGCTGGAGAAGTATATCGCCAAGAAGCAAAAGCTGGAAGCGGAGAAGAAAGGGAAGTAAAGCGTTGTAGGGGGCGGCGTCCTCGACGCCCCGCAGCCTTCCCATAAGCAGCCGCTTATCTTACGCTGCCGGGCCGGGCATGCCCGGCCCCTACGGTACTTCACGATTTTTCAAAGGATATATCTATGTTCGAAATGACCTCCGGGGCGGACTGGCTGATTGCCGGACTGGGCAACCCCGAATCGAAATATGACGGCACCCGCCACAACGCCGGTTTTGAGGCGCTGGACTATCTGGCCGCGCAGTGGCAGTGCGACATTGCCAAAGCCAAATGGCAGGGCCTGTACGGCACGGCACAGGTGAACGGCCACAAGGTCGTGCTGCTCAAGCCGTTGACCTACATGAACCTGAGCGGCCAGAGCATTGCCCCCGCCGCCAACTTTTACAAGATCCCGGCAGACCACATCATTGTGCTGTGTGATGACATCACCCAGGAGCCGGGACATCTGCGCATCCGGCCCCACGGCTCTGCCGGCGGGCACAACGGGCTGAAAAGCATCATTGCCAGCCTGGGCACCGACCATTTCAGCCGTATCCGCATCGGCATCGGTGCCAAACCGAACCCGCAGTACGACCTGGCCGCCTGGGTGCTGGGCAAACTGCCTGCCGCAGACCGCAAGGCCATGACGGACCGCTACCCGGACATTGAGGAAGCCTGCAAGCTGCTGATGGACGACAATCTGCAGTACGCCCAGAACAAGTTCAACCACTAAGGGGACGTGAATCATGAGTGAAATCCGTAAAAAAGCAATGACCCGTCTGGTGCTCTGCGCTGTAGCGCTCGTCGCCTGCATCATTTTCAGTGTCCTGCTGCTGAGCGGCACCCTTGACGGCAAAACCGGCGGCAGCAAGCCTGCCTCCGGCGATACCATCAGCAGCAGTGCCCCCGTGGAGGGCGTTGACGATCCCACCGCCGACAACTTTACCGCAGAGAGCACCCCTGCCGAGGAGGCGCCCGCCGAACCCGAGGCCACCCCCGAGCCGACGCCGGAGCCCACGCCCGTGCCCGAGTACGAGGGCCTGAGCGTGCAGCCCACCACCTATTATAATGAGGGTGAGCAGCCGACCTACACCGTGACCGACGGCAACAATCTGAACATGCGCGGCGGCCCCGGCACCGACTATGACAAGATCGGTCAGGTGCCCGCCTCCACCGGCGTGACCGCGCTGGGCACCAATGAGGACGGCAGCTGGGTCGTTGTGAACTACAACGGCACCTACGGCTGGCTCAAGACGGAGTTCTTGAACGGCTGATAAGCAAGAAGCCAATTTTCGGTCAGACGTAGGGCGGCCTGACCTCAGGCCGCCGCGCGGCGGGGTGAGGTCACCCCGCCCTACGTTTGCTTTATACAATGGGTTCTTTTATGTTCAACGCACTTTTCACCAAAACAGACGAATACGCAAGACTGGCGCAGGCGCTCGGGGGTCCGGGGGCTTGCGCCTTATTTGGCATACCGGGGTCGGGCCGGGCGATGGTCTATGCCGCGCTGGCGAAGGCCCTCGACAAACCGCTCTGCATCGTGACGCCCGGCGAGGCCGAGGCGACCCGGTTTGCGGGCGACCTGAACGCGCTGGGCGTGGCGGCGGCAGTGTTCCCTGCCCGCGACTATGTGCTGCGCCCCATCGAGGGCACGGGCCGCGAGTACGAATACCGCCGTCTGGCCGTGCTGGGCGACCTCGTCGGCGGGCGGCTGCAGGCCGTCTGCGTGCCCGACGAGGGCCTGACCCAATACACGACGCCGCGGGCGGATTTCTGCGCGAACACCCGCAGCCTGCGCCCCGGCGACACACTGCCCCGCGCCGAGCTGACCGCGCTTTTGTACGGCGCAGGCTATACGCGGCGCGACCAGGTGGACGGCCCGGGTCAGTTTTCGATCCGCGGCGACATTGCGGACATCTACGCGCCCGACATGAAGCAGCCCGCCCGCATGGAGTTTTGGGGCGACGAGATCGACACGATGCACACCTTCGATCTGGCGACCCAGCGCCGCGACGAGCCGATTGAAAAAATCTACGTCTCCCCCGCGCGGGAGATACTGTTCGGTCAGCCCGCCGACGCAGCGGAGAAGATCCGCTCCTATATCAAAAAGGCCCGCGGCAGGCGGCGCACTGCCTTAGAGACCTGCACCGCTGCGGACCTGGCACAGCTGGACGGCGGCGCGATGCCCGTCAACATGGACAAATATCTCACGCTGCGCTATCCCGAGCCCGCGACGATTTTAGACTACTTTGACGATCCGCTGCTGATCCTGGAGGAGCCGGCCTCCCTGCGGGAGGCCGAGCGCGCCACCGCGTTCCGCCGGGGCGAGGAGCTTTCCGCCCTGCTGGAGGACGGCGTGCTGGCGGCAGGGCTGGATAAGCTCTACGCCGAGAGCGGCTGGCTCTGGGCGCAGTGCGCCGCGCACCGCACGCTCTGCGCCGAGAACTTTGCCCGCAGCATGCCCGATGTGCCGCTGAAAACCATCGTCAACGCACCCGCCCACACGCTGCCCGCCTGGGGCGGCGAGGTCGCGGCGCTGCTGGAGGACATCCAGCCGCTTTGCAGCGGCGGCACGGCGGTCACGGTCATGGCCGGCACGCCCCGTGCGGCGGCAGGTCTGGCCGCCGACCTGCGCACCAAAGGGCTGAACGTCACGACGGACGCGGCGGCGGCGCCGAGCGCCGGGTTGGTGCAGATCCTGCCGGGGCAGCTTTCCGCCGGGTGCAGCCTGCCGTTTGCGAAATACGCCGTGTTTACGGCCCGCGCCTTCGGCGTGAGCGGCGCACAGAAGAAGAAAAAGCGCAATAAGGACGCGCTGAACAGCCTGAGCGAAATCTCGGTGGGTGATCTGGTCGTCCACCAAAACCACGGCATCGGGCGGTACGCGGGCATCCAGCGGATGGCCGTGCAGGGCGTCACAAAGGACTATCTGCGCATCGAATACGACAAAAAGGACGTGCTGTACGTGCCCGTCACCCAGCTGGACCTTTTGTCCCGCTACACTGCGCCGGGCGACAGCGACAACGTGAAGCTGAGCCGCCTGGGCGGCAGCGATTGGGCCAAGACCCGCAAGAAGGTCAAGGCTGCGACGGAGCAGATGGCGAAGGAGCTGATCGAGCTGTACGCCCGCCGCAAGCAGGCGCACGGCTACGCCTTCCCCGCCGACGACACCTGGCAGGGTGATTTTGAACAGCGCTTTGCCTATGAGGAAACACCCGACCAGCTGACCTGCGCGGCGGACATCAAGCACGATATGGAGGAGCCGTGGCCGATGGACCGGTTGCTCTGCGGTGACGTCGGCGTCGGCAAGACCGAGGTCGCACTGCGCGCCGCGTTCAAATGCGTGATGGGCGGCAAGCAGTGCGCGATCCTGGCCCCCACGACGATTCTGGCGTGGCAGCACTTCAACACCGCGCTGACCCGCATGGAGTCCTTCCCCATCCGCATCGGGCTTTTGTCCCGCTACCGCACCGCCAAGGAGCAGAAGGAGACGCTGCGCGGGCTGAAGGACGGCACCGTGGACATTGTAGTCGGCACGCACCGGCTGCTGTCCGGCGATGTGAAATTCAAGGACCTGGGCCTTGTCATCATCGACGAGGAGCAGCGGTTCGGCGTAAAGCACAAGGAAAAGCTCAAAGAGAGCTTCATCGGCGTCGATATGCTGACGCTGTCGGCTACGCCGATCCCCCGCACGCTGAACATGGCGCTGTCGGGCATCCGCGATATGAGCACAATTGAGCAGCCGCCGTTTGAGCGCCAGCCGATTGAAACCTATGTGCTCGAGTACGACGAGGGCATCGTGTCCGAGGCCATCCGCAAGGAGCTGGCCCGCGGCGGGCAGGTATACTACCTGCACAACCGCGTGGATAACATTGAGGAATGCGCCGCGCGGGTGGGCAAGCTCGTGCCCGGGGCGCGTATCGGCATTGCCCACGGCAAGATGACCGAGGAACAGATTTCGTCGGTGTGGCAGCAATTGCTGGACAACGAGATCGACATCCTTGTCTGCACCACCTTAATTGAGACCGGCGTGGACGTGCGCAACTGCAACACGTTGATCATTGAAAATGCGGACCGCATGGGATTGAGCCAGCTGTACCAGATTCGCGGGCGCGTGGGACGCAGCTCCCGCAAGGCGTATGCGTATTTTACGTTCACACGTGACAAGGTGCTGACCGAGATCGCGGCCAAGCGGCTTTCGGCCATCCGGGAGTTCACGTCGTTCGGGTCGGGCTTCCGCATTGCGATGCGCGACTTGCAGATCCGCGGTGCGGGCAGTCTTTTGGGCCACAGCCAGCACGGCCACATGGAGGCCGTCGGCTACGATTTGTACGTGAAGATGCTGGGTCAGGCCATTGCCGCGGCCCGCGGCGAGGCCCCCGCCCCCGACAAGAGCGACTGCCTGGTGGACATCACCGTGGACGCATTCCTGCCGGAGGAATATATCCCGGACGCTGCCGGGCGCATCGAGGCATACAAGCGCATTGCGGCTATCGAGACGACGAGCGACGCCGAGGACGTGCTCGACGAGCTGATCGACCGCTATGGCAGCCCGCCCAAGAGCGTGCAGGGGCTGGTGGACGTCTCCCTCGTGCGCGTGACCGCAGCCCGCGTCGGCATTGCGGAGATCGTCCAGCGCGGCGACCAGCTGATTTTGTATAGTGACATCGTCGGGCCAAAGCAGCTGGGCGAGGTCATGGAAAAGTTCCCGCATCGGGTGCTGTACAATGCACTGGGCCGACCCTATTTCAGCCTGCGCGTGCAGAAGGGCGAAAGCCCGCTGGTGCTGCTGCGGGATGTGGTGACCCTGCTGCCGGGCGCACAGAATCAGCCACAGACAAAGCCATAAAAAATAAGCACCTGTTTGCTGCGGTAAAAAGCAGTAAACAGGTGCTTTGCTTTTGGGGTAAGACGCTGAAATTTTTTTGGTCCTTTCTTTATAAAGAAAGGACAGAGGGGCCCAAGTGCCGGGCAGCCGTAAACGGGCAGAGTCCCTCAGGCGGCTTCGCCCGCGTCTAAAGCCTCCCCTCACAGGGGAGGTGGCCGAGCGCCAGCGATGGCCGGAGGGGCTTTGTCGGGCGTGCATTACACCACCCGTTCCCCCCTTGCATCACTCAAACACGTTCTCCTCATCCTCCACCACTTCACCAACGTGGTTACCCTCGCTGTCCAGCCCGCGCTTGTCCAGCATATAGTGCACAAATTCCCGCGCCAGGCCGTAGAAGGTCGCAAAGAGCGGCACGCCGACGACCATGCCCACAAGACCGAACAGGTCGCCGCCGACCACGATGGAAAACAGGATCCACAAGGCAGAGATGCCGATGGACGAGCCCAGGATCTTCGGGCCGATGAAGTTGCCGTCCACCTGCTGGATGACCAGAATCAGCACGCCGAAGATGACCGCCTGGATCGGGTCAACCAACAGCAGAATGAAGATGCTGGGGATCGCGCCGATGAAGGGGCCAAATACCGGGATAATATTCGTGATGCCGATAAACACACTGATGAGCAGTGCAAAATCGAGCCGCAGGATCGCCATTGCCACAAACGTGATAACGCCGATGATGGCCGAGTCAATGATCTTGCCCACAAAGAAGCCCGTGAAATTCACGTTGGCATAATGGCAGATGCGCAGCGTGTTTTCCGCAGCCTTTTCCGGCAGGAAGGCGTGCGCCAGCGTGCGCAGCTGATGGAGCAGATGCTCCTTGTCCGCCAGCATATAGATACTGGCCGCAATTGAGGTGAAGATCGCCACAAAGTTCGATGCCACGCTGCCGATGCTGGCCACGATCTGCGGCATGGCGGCGCTGGCCATGTTGTAGATTTCCTTGACCATCGCCTCGGAATCGTCCAGCACTTTTGTGGCCGACGACAGGTCAACGCCGAAGCGCTCCTGAACCATGCCCAGCATATCCTGTACGCTCTGTATGTAGCTTGGGAAGTTCGTAAACAGCATGGCGATGCTGTCCACGATCTGCGGGATGACCAGCCATGCCAGCAGCACAAGCAGCAGAATTGCCACCAGATACGCCAGAAGAATAGCGAATCCGCGCGTCTTTTTCTTCTCTTTAAACAGCTTTGTGTAGAAGAACTTGACCATCGGGTCAAGCACATAGGCAATGACTATGCCGCCCGCAAACGGCGACACGATGCCGATAAACACACCGATTTTCCCCAGAAAGTACCCCAGATTGTTCAAAGCCAGATACAGCGCAATACAGGCCCCGACCACGCAGAACCAGTCCAGCATCGTCTCCGGCTTTTTGGTCCAGATATGTTCCTCTTTCAAATGCTCCGCTCCTTTTACATCATTTTACAAGAGTATTGTACGCTATGCACGCCTGTATTGCAAGGAATAACTTGTTAATTTTCTTGCAGCCCGCCTGGTAAATTCCGGCGCGGCTCACCGTTTTCATCCAGGCCGCGGGCCGTCAGCCCTGCCCCGACAGCCTGTTTGAGCAGCGCCGCCAGCACGGCCAGCGTCGGCACGCCCAGCACCATGCCCGGGATGCCGAACCACGCCCCGCCCACCACGATGGCCAACAGCACGCCCAGCCCCGGCAGGCCGGTGGCCCCGCCCAGAATGCGCGGCGCAATAAAGTTACCGTCCACCTGCTGGACCACAAAAATAATGATGGCAAATTCTGCCGCCTTCCAGGGCAATTCCAACAGCAGGATGATGAGCCCCGGCACCGCCCCGAGGAACGGCCCCAGCACCGGGACAATGTTTGTCACGCCGACCAGCACGGCCAGCAGCGGCGCGTATTCCAGCCCGAAGATCGACATCAGCGCAAATGTTTCCCCGCCCACGAGCAGGGCGTCCACCAGCTGCCCGCCGATGTAGCCGCTGAAAATTTTGTTGGCAAGACGGCAGATTTCCAGCACACTGCCCGCGGCACGCGGCGGCAGCGCCGCATGCAGACACGCCCGGGCCGCGCGGAGCAGCGCCTCCTTGCCGGAGAGCAGGTAGATGCTGGCGGCCAGTGCCACCACGGCGTTGCCCGCAGCCCCCGCCGCGCCGGAGACGAAATCCGCCGCCGCACGCGCCGCACTGCGGGACAAACCGCCGAACCAATTTTGCAGTGCCGTGCCCACCATCTGCACAAGCTGTTCCGCCGTGGCCGTATCGATGCCGAACGTATTTTGCACCCAGACCAGCAGGCCGCGGATGGTCTCCTCATACGCACCGAGCCGCCCGGCAAAGGTCGTCACGCTCTGCACGAGCTGTGGGACGACGAGTGCCGCCAGAAGCGCCAGCGCACCGAAAAACAGCGCATAGCTGACGGCCATCGCCCCGCCGCGCCTGCCGCCAAAAAGCTTTTGCGCAAAAAAGCGCGTTGGTATGTCCAGTACATAGGCCAGCAGCAGCCCCCAGCCAAACGGTGCCAGCAGCCCGAGAAACGCCCCGGCCCCGCGCAGCACGCCCGGCAGCCAGTCTGCCGCGACAAACACCGCCGCGGCGCCCGCCGCCAGCAGCAGCCAGTCCTTCATCGTGTGGGGTGTGCGGTCAAAACAATTTTTCATTGTCGCTCCTCCTATTTTGTGGTACACTGTTTACAGCGCATACTTTGTTCATCTTACGTGCTTCTGTTATACCACATTTTTTCAAAAGGTAAAGAGCCGTATGATTGGAATCACAATAATTTACGGAAAACCGATGTTTTTCGTGAAAATTCTCGTCAGTGCCCGCCTGCCGGGCGCGGCGGTGCTGTAGGGGGCGGCGTCCCCGACGCCCCGCGGAGGGGGCAAGACCCCTCCCTGCAAAGCCGCTCGAAAGCGGGCTGCAATCCTTTGCACTTTTCCTGCAGTTTTGTAAAATTTCTTCGGCAATCTTGACAGAATACCGCCATAATGTTACAGTGGTCACAAAGCCGCTTTCTGTCCCTGAAAGGAGATTTCCATGTGGTTTGATACGATTTTATGGCTGGTTGCCGTCGTGGCGTTCATCATGGTCGAGGCCGCCACTACGGCGCTTGTCTCGGTCTGGTTTGCGGTGGGCGCTGCCGCGGCCATGCTGGTCAGCTTTTTTGATGTCGGCTTTGGCTGGCAGATGCTTGTTTTTGCCGTTATATCGGCCATTACGCTCGGCCTGATGCTGCCCCGGCTCATCAGCCGACGCGGCGCGCACCGTGCCCCTGTCACGAACGGCTCGCCGCTGACCATCGGCAAGCAGGGCGTTGTGCTTGTGGACATTGAGCCCGGCCTTCCGGGCCGGGTCCGCGTGGACGGCCTGGACTGGCAGGCCCGCGCCGAGGTCACACTCCCGCAGGGCACCCGCTGCAAGGTCGTGGCCGTGGACGGTGCGATCCTTATTGTCGCTCCCGTGACCGCTGACGCGGCTGCGGTTTAAATCACAAAGGAAAAAGGAGGACCCCCAAATGCTGTTAGTCTTTGCCATCCTGCTCATCATTATTCTGGTAGTTTTGGTGCGCTGCATCGTTATTGTGCCGCAGTCCAACGCCTATGTCACCGAGTGGCTCGGCGTCTACAAGGATACCTGGGGCGCGGGCCTGCACATCCGTACGCCGTTTGTCGAGCGCATCTCCCGCAAGGTCTCGCTGAAGGAGGAGGCCGCCGACTTCCCGCCGCAGCCCGTCATCACCCGCGACAACGTCACGATGATGATCGACACCGTCGTTTTCTTTCAGGTGTTTGACGCCAAGATGTACGCCTACGGCGTGAACCGCCCGATCCAGGCCATCGAGAACCTGTCCGCCACGACGCTGCGTGACATCATCGGCTCGATGACGCTCGACGAGACCCTGACGAGCCGCGACCTCATCAACACGAAGATCACCGCCAGCCTTGACGAGGCCACGGACCGCTGGGGCATCAAGGTCAACCGCGTCGAGCTGAAAAACATCGAGCCGCCGGTGGAGATCCGCCAGGCCATGGAGAAACAGATGAAGGCGGACCGCGAGAAGCGCGCGTCCATTCTGCTGGCCGAGGGCGAAAAGCAGGCTGCCATCACCCGCGCCGAGGGCGAAAAGGAGTCCGCCATCCTGCGTGCCGAGGCCGTGAAGCAGCAGCGCATCCGCGAGGCCGAGGGCGAAGCCGAAGCCCTGCTGACCGTCCAGAAGGCACAGGCCGATGCCATCCGCATGATCAACGAGGCGAACCCCAACCACAACTATCTGGCCCTGCGCAGCATGGAGGCCATGGAGAAGGTCGCTGACGGCAAGGCCACCAAGCTGATCGTGCCCAGCGACATGCAGAATCTCGCCGCAACCGTGTCCGCGATCAAGGAGATTTCCGGCGAAGTGACCGAATAAAATTTGACATTCTGTTTTCCCTGCCCGCGGTGTTCTGCCGCGGGCAGTTTTTGTGGGGACGAACGCTGGCGGCAAGGCGCGAAAGCCCCGCCCACACTGCTCCTTTCCCGCAATTTTTTCTTGCGTTTTCCACAAAATCAGGTTATAATATAAGCAGAATAGTATGCCTTTTTGCGCATACTACATAAAATATTGTGAGGTGTATCAGTATGAAGGAACCTATGGTCATCACTATGGCGCGTGAGTACGCATCCGGCGGCAGCGAGATCGCACAGGCTGTTGCCGACAAGCTGGGTATTCCCTTATATAACAAGGAGCTGATCACCCTTGCCGCCAAAAAGAGCGGTCTGACCGAGGAGGCCATTGCCGCCAGCGAGAACCAGCGCAGCGGCAGCCTGATCTACAGCCTGTACATGATGGGCAACACGATGCCCCTGGCTGACCAGGTCTACATTTTGCAGAGCAACGTCATCAAGGAGCTGGCCGCCGAGGGCCCCTGCGTCATTCTGGGCCGCTGCGGTGACTACGTCCTGCGTGAGCGCCCCAACGTGCTGCGCACCTTCGTCTACGCGCCGCTGGAGACCCGCATCCAGTTTGCCAAGAGCCGCCCCGACGCCAAGGACATGCCGGACCGCCTGTGGGAGACCCAGCTGGCCAAGCATGACCGTGCCCGCGCAAGCTACTACAACTATTACACCGAGAACCGCTGGGGCGAGGCCAAGAACTACGATCTGTGCCTGAATGCGACCCTGGGCCGCGAGGCCTGCGCCGACCTGATCGTGGCCGCCGCCAGGGCTATGCAGGAAGCCGACAAGTAAAAAGGAGCCTTTCACTATGCTGCGCTATGTCAAAAACGGAATGCTGCTGTTGAGCGTCGCGTATATCGTCATCGGTATGCTGCTGCTCATCATGCCCGAGACCAGTCTGCTCTGGATCTGCAACATTTTTGGTGTTGTGGTGCTTGTCACCGGCATTGTCTGCCTGATCCAGTATGCCCGCATCCGCGGCACCGGCTTTACCGCGCCGTTCATGCTGGTGGGCGGCGTCATCACGGCGGGGCTGGGCATCTTCACGCTGGCAAAGCCGCAGGTAGTGACCAGCTTTCTGCCCGTTGTGTTCGGCATCTTCATCGTCGTTGACGGCCTGAGCCGCATCGGTACCGCCATTGACCTTGCCAAGCGCAAGGGGCAGAAATGGTGGCTGCTGCTGCTGTTCAGCATCGTATCCGTTGCCCTGGGCGTACTGCTGGTGCTGCACCCGTTTGATGCGGCGGTCAGCGTCGTCATGCTCTGCGGCATCCTGCTGATCGCCGAAGGTGCGCTGAATTTAGGCTGCATTCTCTACGCCGCCATGGAGCTGCGCACACTGGACCGCATGGCCTCTGCCGCCGCCAATGCGGCCTTGGGTGCCATCGGCGACGCCCTGGACGAGGCCGAAGCCGCCGAGCGCGATGTCGGCAGCGACGGCCCTGTGGTGTACGACGCCGAGAGCAAGGATGTGTCGGAGGACGGTGAATAACCGTTCCGTGACACCGTAGGGGCGCATTCTATATGCGCCCGCAGCGCCGTGCCATCAGCAAACGGGCACGGGCGGATATAGAATCCGCCCCTACAAGCTCCGTTTGTCCTTATTTTGTTTCCCGCGCGAAGGATCGCGAGTTATTTTTAAAGGAGAGAGCCCCTATCCATGTATGACCTTATCATCGTAGGCGCCGGCCCTGCCGGCATTTTCACCGCGCTGGAGCTGCTGCGCAAGAGCAGCACCCCCCACAAAATTTTGCTCGTCGAAAAGGGCAAGCCTGTGGAAAAGCGCCACTGCCCCAAGGATAAAACCGGCGTCTGCGTAAACTGCAAGCCGACCTGTGCCATCACCACCGGCTTTTCCGGCGCGGGCGCATTCTCGGACGGCAAGCTGTCCCTGTCCTATCAGGTCGGCGGCGAGCTTCCCGACCTGATCGGCGAGGATTTCGCGCAGGAGCTTATTGACTACACCGATAAAATTTACCTCGAGTTTGGCGCCGACCCGAAGGTCGAGGGCATCTACGAGGGTCCCGACATCAAGGACATCCGCAAGCGCGCCATTCAGGCGGGTCTGCAGCTCGTTGACTGCCCCATCCGCCATCTGGGCACCGAGAAGGCCCAGCAGCTCTACCTGAACATCCAGAACTATCTGGCCGACGCCGGTGTTGAGATGCTGTTCAGTACCGAGTGCGAGAACATCATCCTCGAGGATTCCGTCTGCAAGGGCGTCCGCCTGCGCGAGAAGGACGGCGTCCGCGACGTCTACGCCAAGCAGGTCGTTATTGCCACGGGCCGCCGCGGTGCGGACTGGCTGGAAAAGATCTGCGCCGAGCACAACATTGCCCACAAGCCCGGCACCGTTGACATCGGCGTCCGTGTTGAGTGCCG
>OKSA01001429.1_pt1 | contig 21832 bp, 19 predicted proteins | sample 1601181 | NCBI WGS metagenome assembly OKSA01 (sample SAMEA3541538, study PRJEB24748) | human gut metagenome | biome: human gut; feature: human-associated habitat; material: faeces | place: China | collected 2012
GACATGAGAAGTTCAGAAGAGGTTATTGCATACCTTGAAAAACTGCGCTGTATGATGCAGTATCTCGGTGTATCCGACTGCAAATTGCAGGAAGGTTCCATGCGAGCTGACGTCAACCTGTCTGTTCGTGAAGTCGGAAGTGAATCTTTTGGAACAAGAACCGAGATGAAGAACCTGAACTCCTTCAAGGCGATCGCGAGAGCCATCGAAGGCGAGCGCGCCCGCCAGATCGAACTGATCGAGGAGGGAAAAAAGGTCATCCAGGAGACCCGCCGCTGGGATGACAACAAGGAATCTTCCCACGCGATGCGATCCAAGGAAGATGCACAGGACTACCGTTACTTCCCGGAGCCGGATCTGGTTCCGGTGGTCATCAGCGACGAGTGGATTGAGCGCGTGAAGGCACGCCAGCCGGAGATGCGGGATGAGAAGCTGATCCGCTATCAGGATGAGTTCGGTCTGCCAAAATACGATGCGGAGATTTTGACCGGAGATAAATCGTTTGCAGATCTGTTTGAGGCAGCGGCCGCGATCTGCGGAAAGCCGAAAAAAGTCTCCAACTGGATCATGACGGAGACAATCCGCCTGTTAAAAGAAAATGAAATGGATCCGGATCAGATCCGCCTTTCGCCGGAACATCTTGCAAAGCTGGTGGATCTTGCGGATGCCGGTTCCGTCACCAACACCGTGGCAAAGGAAGTCTTCGAGAAAGTCTTTAAAGAGGACATCGATCCGGAAGCCTATGTGAAGGAAAAGGGGCTTTTGACAGTCAACGACGAGGGAGCACTCCGTGAGACGGTGGCGAAAGTCGTTGCGGAGAATCCACAGTCAGTGGAGGATTACCACAATGGAAAAGAAAAAGCGATCGGCTTTCTGGTCGGACAGACGATGAAAGCGATGAAGGGAAAGGCAAATCCTGCACTGGTGAACCAGATCTTAAAGGAATTGCTGTAAGCGGTCAGTGTCTTTTGTAGTGATAAGCAGTATTACAGGAAGAACTGAGAACAGAAAGTTCCGGAATAACCATACGGCGGCAAATTTTTTGAAACAAAATTCAAGTATTTCTTCCATGCCGCGGCTGGCATTCCATTCCATGTCTCTTCCACGTTTGGACTCTCCCGGAGGGTGTCCGACAAATCAGAGACAATGAGCGGACTTTCTAGTGGCGGCTAATGCCGCTGCTTCACAGACATTATAAAATCGCGCGAATCGAAATTCGCTGCCACCTGCATTTCCACATGAATTTCCCAAGTGTGTTTCTAATAATATTACTTATCAAAGCAGGGGGCGATATGCTTATTGCGACAATTCCTTGCAAGCGCGTTCGCATGGAACATATCCGTCCGCAGCATGCAAGCATGCGCGTCCGTCTTTGCTTCATGCTCACTTTTGCCTCCGCGAATATTATATTACAAACCGTGGATTCGGGTCTATGCGCGCAAAAATGTGCTCCCAGACCCGCGTAAAAGTCAAAAACGGGTCTCAGACAACGAATTACATCTCTCAGACCCGCAAAATAACAAAATGGTTGACATAACGGCAATGCAAAAGAGAAAAACGGGTCCCAGATAACGAAATGTATCTCTCAGACCCGCCACGACCCAAAATGCAGTTTTTATAACCTCATTTTCTGCTGCATCCTCCCAAAATCAGTTTTTTATAACCTCATTTCCTACTGCAACCGCTCTGGAATCAGTTTTCATAGATCTCGCCGTCCACAATTCTTACCACACGGCCCGCATGTTTTGCCACATTCAGATCATGGGTAATCATCACAATGGTATTTCCTATCTGATTCAGATTTTCAAAAAGCTTCAATACCTCTTTTCCACTGTTCACATCGAGCGCGCCTGTCGGCTCATCTGCAAGTAGAATAGCCGGTTTTCCGACCAGCGCACGCGCAATCGCCACGCGCTGCTGCTGACCACCGGAAAGCTCATTGGGCTTATGTCCGATACGCTGTGAGAGCCCGAGCATGTCGATCGTATCCATACTCGCCTCCTGCGCTTCCGCAAGCCCCATTCCGCGCATCAGAAGCGGCATAACGATATTCTGCAGCACGTTGTAGGTCGGAATCAGATGATATTTCTGAAAAATGAAACCTATTTTCTGATTCCGGATTTTTACCAGTTCCTTTTCCTTCGCCTGTTCGATTGCCACGCCATCCAGCAGATAGTTTCCGCTGTCCATCACATCCATGCACCCGATGATATTCATGAGCGTACTTTTTCCGGAACCGGAAGGACCCAAAATGGCAAGATATTCTCCCCGCTTTACGGTCAGCGACACATCTTTGAGCACATGGAGGGACTGCGTTCCCATGCGGTAGGATTTGTTGATATTTCTCATTGTGATTACGTCTGTACTTTCTATACTTTCTGCTTTTGTGACCGCGCAGATCGCCGGCTCCATATCCATCACTGCATCCATATCTCTATAATAACCTCCTCACCGTCTTCGCTGGTCTCTATCAGAAGCTTCAGCAGATCGCCAGCCGCCAGCCGCTGAAACGTCGTCTCGGTATCTGCCGTGGTGTGCACCACCGTGCTGACCGGAATCAATGTTGTCACACTTTTACCACTCATGCCGCCATTTCCGCCCGGTGCTCCTCCACCGTTACTTCCTGTTCCGTCCGATGTTGCATCGCCCGGCATGCCACCATTTTCTTCCTGCGGCATCCCGTCCGACATCTCCGTGCTATCATTTGTTCCGGAAGTTCCCTGCGGCATCCCGTACGATGTCTCCGTGCTATCATCCGTTCCGGAAATTCCCTGTGACATCCCGTCCGACGTCTCCGTGCTATCATCTGTTCCGGAAGTTCCCCGCGGCATCCCGCCAGGCGCCCCCGAACCATCTCCAGACGCTCCTGCGGCATCACTTCCTCCAGGTGCCCCTGATCCATCGCTTCCTCCAGGCGCCCCCGAGCCATCTCCGCCTTTTTCTGCATTCTCGGTGTTTTCCGTGCTGCTTGCAAGATATGCCTCCACCACCGATTCGTCGACTTCCACATATGTCAATTCATTTCCCTCGATGCTGGTCACATAGGCATATACATATTTCTGATTATCCGCCAGTGTCTCCGTATCTTCTATCCTGCGGGTCCATGCGAAAATGCCTCCGCCGCCGAGCACTGCTGCAAGCGCCACAATGCCGCCCGCCACCGCTTTCTTCTTTATCATGCCAAACCTCTTTTCAATTATTTATTCCGCACCAAGTGCCTCCACCGGAACCAGATTGGACGCCTTATACGCCGGATAAAATCCGAAGATCGTTCCTGTTCCCACAGCAAACACGAGGGCAATCAAAAATGCTGACGCCGACAGTTCCACCCGGACGCCGAGATACTGTACAATCGGCGCCACAGCCAGCGATGCCAGATTCCCCAGCACGCCGCCGATGAGACTGATTGCCGCCGCCTCCGCGAGGAACTCCAGCAGAATGTCCCGCTTGGAACAGCCGATTGCTTTTAAGATACCGATCTCATTGGTCCGCTCTTTTACAGATACAAACAATACGTTCATAATGCCGATTCCGCCGACCACGAAGACGATCGCCGCCATCGCAATCAGAAGCATCGTCAGAATCTGGTTGGAAGCCTCCGCCGCTTCCATCTTGCTTCCCGCATCCTCAAATGTGAACTCGGCGTTCGGATAACTGGTGGCAAGCACCGCCGTCACTTCCTCGATCACGCCTTCCACATTATTCACATCCGCTGCCAGCACCGTGATTGTCGGTCTGACCGACGATCCGACCAGATATTTCACGCCGGTCGCATAAGGGATAAAGATGGAGTCATCCGGGCTGATACCGGACGCGACCGTTCCCATGCTTTCCAGCACACCGTTTACCACATAAAGCCGGTCGTCGATATAGATCACGCTTCCGTATGCCTCAATGGCACTGCCGAAAATCTCTTCGGCAACGCTTGCGCCGAGCACGCAGACTTTTTCTTTGTTCTCATCATCATCGTCGGTGATAAAACTTCCGACCGCGAGGGAGAGGTTGCTGATCGTCTCGTAGTTACTTTTCGCTCCTGCGATGGTATAGGTATCGGCTTCATCGAGATCTCCGCCATCCACACTGGATTTTGTGGTGTAGGAAATGGTCGCTGCCGAGATGCCGGACGCAAATGTTTCGATGTCATCCACATCATCCTCGCTCAGCGTGATATTTTCCTGATTCATGCGCTCTTCCATATCGCTCTGTCCGCCGAAAAAGCTTCCCATATCCAGCATACCGCCGCCGTCACCGGAAGGCATCTCTCCCCCCCGTGATCCGCCCGGCGCCTCGCCTCCCGATGAGGAACCGCCTCCCATATCACCGGAGGGTGCTCCGCCAAAACCGCCTCCAAAGCCTCCACCGGAACTGCCTCCCGGCGCCATCATTGCCATGCCGGAATCCGAATCATTGCTGCTTCCTCCGCCGCCAAAATCTGTCCCGCCGTCATAGGAAATGTCCACCGCACCGGCATTTAAGTTTTTAAACTGGTCTGCCACGTCCGCCTGACCGCCTTTACCAATGGCAATGACCATCACGATGGTGGCCGCACCGACGATAATGCCGATCGAGGTCATGATCACCTTAAATTTGTTCTGTGTGATATTGATCCAGACCAGTCTCAATAATTCTTTTGGCTTCATTCTGTCACCTGACTTTCTATCAGCACAGTTTCACCTTCCGTGAGCCCGGACGTGATTTCCACGTTGACCCCGTCAGAAAATCCCGTCTTCACATCCACCATGCGGATCGTTCCGTCCGCATCCTTCACTTTGACATAGGATGTCGTTCCGTCCGACTGGACCGCCTTGTTGGATACATACAGCACATCCGTCACCTGCCTGCTGATAAATGTGACGTTTCCTGTCATGTCCGTGTATATTCCAGTGATGTCCCCGGTAAACGCGGCGGTCACATTGTAAGACACCGTGGAGGAACCGCTGGAAGATGAAGTGTCAATGCTCTCCACCTCCCCCGCAAACGTCTGGTCCTCATAGGCAGACAGCTCGATCTCCACGACATCTCCGACTGCAATATTCGTGATGTCCTCCTCCGACACGGAGACGGTGATCGTCACCGCATCCGTATTGGAAAAAGTGGCAACCGTTGCGCCGGAAGAGATGGTATCCCCTGCCTCGTACGCCAGATCGGTAATGGTTCCCGTATACTCCGCATAGATCGTACCGTCATCCCCGATGGCAGCTTCAAATTCCTCAAGTGCCTCCTCCGCGTCGGACAGCGTATCTTTTGCATCGGTAATGTCATTGTCCGCCCCGGAGACATCCACACTGTACTGACTGGATGCATTTTTTGCCGAGAGTTCCGCTTCTTTCAACGTTTTCTCCGCCTCAATGGACTTCGTGGTATAGTTGTTTTTCGCTGCCACAAGCTTTGTGTATAGTTTGTCATAATTTTCCTGCTCCTCGGTAAGCGATGCGCTTAAGTCCACGCCCGCATCGATCTGCTCCTGATAGTAATTAATCAGAGACGCCGACGTATCCACCGCTTCCTGCGCGTCATCCACAGCCTCCTGCAGCTGCTTGATGGTAGCTTTGTAGGTCTCCTGTGCAACAGATCCCTCCGCCGTGCTCAGATTGTAGGAGTAACTTGCCGATACTTTTTGCTTTTCTGCACTTAAGCCCGCCTCGCTGACGGCTGTCTTCGCCTCCGTCACCGCTTCCTCAAGATCTTTTTTATAAGATGCCACGCTCTCCTCCGTGAGCTTTAAGATGGGATCACCCTCCGCAACCGTCTGTCCTGCGGTAACATAGACTGTTTCCACCTCAAGGGTCGATGCCGTGCTGGTGGACGACGTCGCATTTTCTCCCGCACTGTTCTGCGCGGACGAGTTGTTCTGCGTGCTTGCAGAGGAAGAATCCTCTGAAAAATCAAGAGTCTGATCCAGCGTGCCGATCGTTACGCTGCCGCTCTCCGTCACGCCCGCTGTCAGATTTCCTTTCTCCACGGTTACTTCCTTATATACGGTCTGCTCTTCGCTGTCGCTTCCCGACTGATATGCAAAGGTGACGGTTCCTGCGGCAAGCACTGCCGCCACAGCCACTCCGGTCACCAGCCAAAGCTTTTTCTTCTTCATTCTGTCTTTCCTCCTGCTTCCTCTGTCTCAGACGCTCCGATCGTCTCGGTTTTTCCTGCGGTCTTAGTCTCTTCCATTTCTGTGGCTCCAGTCGCCTGTGTTTCAAACTTCACCGTTGCCTGTACGCCAGTAGTAAGTGTGCCGTCTGTATTGTCCACGGCAACAATGACCGCATACGTCACATTGGACATGCTTCCGCCGGATGTTTTTTCCGATGCGATGGAATAGACGGTTCCGTCGATTGCTCCCATTCTGCTTCCACTGATCTGTATCTGCACGGTGTCGCCGACCGCAAGTTTTGCAATATCGTTCTGTGATACCTCCACAGAAATCAGAATCGTATCCAGATCGTAATAGCTTGCAAATGCGGTATTTTTGATCAGTGTATCCCCCGCCTCGTAAGTCACCGATGCAAGCGTTCCGTCACGGTCCGCACATACAACGCCATCCTCGATCGCTAAGAGTGCGCTCTGCTGTTCCTTCAGCTCATCCAGCGTATCCTGCGCTTCGTCCACAGCACTCTGCAAGGTTTCCAGCGAAGCTTCATACTCGGTATCCGCATATTTTCCCTCCAGAACCGCCTCTTCATACTGCTGTAAAAGCGCCGGCTGCGCCGTCGTCTCATTGCGCTCTGCCTCGTCGCAGGCGTCACTCAGTTCCTCCAGCTCGTCTGTCAGCTCCGCAATTTTCTCATTTGCCTCTGTCACCTTCGTGTTATATTCCTCGACCGCCTTCTGGAATGTCTGATTAGCAAGCTGCAGTGCACTGTTTGCGCTCTCCGCCTCTGTCTGGCTCTGCGACAGGGCGTCGGCTGCCTCCTGCACGGCGGTATAGTCCGCAGCCAGCTGATCCGCCAGCGCCGCAAGATCCGTGTAGGACGCTCCGGCTTCAATCTGTGTTTTCATGTTCGCCATATCCGCTGCATATGCGTTCTTTGCCGCCTGACTGCTGCTCTGTGCATCAGAAAGCTGGGTCTGCTTTTCCGTGAGTGCCGCCTGCGCCGCATCGACTGCCGACTGTTTTTCATTGATCCCGACCTGTGTGTAGTAGGTGCCGTTGTCGATGGCATCCTGATAATCGGAGATCTCCTCCACCGCCTCATCGTACGCTTCCTGCGCCTCGCTGGCCTTTACCGACAGCTCGCTGACTGCTGCATCATAAGTATCCTGCGCGGTGTCCGCTGCAAGTTTTGTGGAGGAAAGCTCGCTCTCCGCCTCCAGCACGCCGCTCTCAAAATCGATCTTCGCAGATTGCAGTGCCGTTTCCGCATCTGAAATGGCATCCTCATAGTACGCCTTTGCATCCGCCATGCTCTCATCGTCGATCTTGAATAAGGCATCGCCCTCCGCCACGGTGCTTCCCGCTTCCACGTAGACTTCTTCCACCGTCATGGTTACCGCATTCACAGAAAAATCAGGCAGCTGGCTCTCCGTTTTCACCTGTGTGGTTCCTGTCCCGGAAAAACTGCCGTCTTCCTGTCCGTCTGTCTCATCTATCTGTGTGTCCTCCTCCGTCTGATCCGCTGTGCCCGAAGCCGCTATCACATGATAGCCGACTCCGCTTCCCGCAACTGCGGCAGTCAGAATCCCGGCAAGTATTCCGTAAAATTTTTTGGAATGTTTTCCCAGGAGTTTGTGTACCCACGCTATTTTCATTGTTTCATCCTTTCCCTTCCGGCATTTTATCCTCTCTCATGTTTCACGGTAAGGATAGCATCGCTTTCTAAAGGGCAGATGAATGTAATGTGACGGTTATGTGACGGAACCGTTAAATATCTGTGTTTCACGGTGGACAGAGCGCACATCCTTTGACAGATTAGGAAAAAAGTATTACAATACTCCCGTTTCTATAGATCTGTTACATTGGAGATTATTCATGAAGAAAATTGCTTTTTTTGATATCGACGGAACACTGACTTCCGAGATTGACGGTTCGATTCCGGAAAGTGCCGTCTATGCTATACGGGCGGCGCGGGCAAACGGGAATCTGATGTTCATCAATACCGGGCGCTGTTTTCAGAATGTGGAACAGCGTTTCCGTGATGTGGGTTTTGACGGCTTTGTCTGCGGCTGTGGCACAGATATCTACTGCGACGGTGCCGAAATCCTTCATGTCGCACAGACGCACGAGACCGTAATGAAGCTGCTTCTCGCAGCCAGGGAGTGGGATATCGATATCCTGTTTGAATCCAGGAAAGAGGTTGCTTTTGATCTGGCAAGACCGCTCCGGCATCCGGATGCCAGACGGCAGTATGAGGCGTTTGAAGAACGCGGGTATGAGATGCCGGAGCACCTTGAGAATCCTAATTTTTTCTGTGATAAGTTTGTCCTATGGTTTGAGCACCCCGAGCAGCTTGCCGGTTTCCGTACCACAAGTGACCGCTATTTTGAGTGCATTGACCGGGGCGGCAATTTCCGCGAATTCGTTCCGCTCGGCTACTCCAAAGCCACCGGTCTTAACTATGTGCTTGATTATTACCAGATAGACAAAAAGGACGCCTATGCCTTCGGCGACAGCAACAACGACCTTCCCATGCTCACTGCTTTGACAAACAGTGTCGCCATGGGCAACGCCTCTCCTGCCACGCTTTTTGACAAGGTGTCCTATGTAACAAAATGTGCCAGCGAAGACGGCATCCGCCTTGCGCTGGAACATTTCGGTTTTATCTAAAGTCTGCGGTTATCCCGCACGAGCACCACAGCCATCACGATGGCTGTGAGAAGCTCGGATGCCGGGAACGACAGCCACACGCCATTGATGCCAAATACTGCGGCAAAAAGCAGCGAGCAGCCGATAATGCAGACAAATCCTCTCATGATCGATGTCACAAACGATTCCCGCGCACGTTCTGTCGCGCTTAAAAATCCCGCCCCCACAATATTGATTCCGGCAAACAGGAAGCCGATGAAGTAAAGCCGCATTCCCGTGTGGGCATACGCTGCCAGTTCCGCAGAATGTTCACTGTTAAACAGACTCACCAACGAATCCGTAAATCCGTAGACGGCTCCGATGAGCACTACCGCGATGCCCAAAGCCGTGACAAGTCCGAGATTTCGTATTTTCCGGACAGATTTCACATCTCCTTTTCCGTAGCAGTCACTCACGATCGGCTGCGCTCCCTGTGACACTCCGTTGAAGATTGCCATTGCCACAAGCGCAAAGTTCGCGATCACTCCGTAAGCCGCCACACCGATATTTCCCACAAGACCGAGCATCAGGAAATTGAACACGGTCGTGATGACTCCGGAAGAAATCTCCCCCACAAATGCCGGGACGCCAAGCTGACACGCCCCGAATAACTGGGCGATGGACGGCGCGTGCAGCCGGAACCGCACAGTATTCTTTTTTCCAAGGAAATGCGCGCTGCAGATCAGAATGCTGATGATCGGCGATGCCGCCGTGGCAAGCGCCGCTCCCTCTAACCCCATGCCAAGCGGAAACATAAAAATATAGTCAAACAGAATGTTGGAAAAACTTCCCGCAAGGGTTCCCGCCATCGCTAAGGACGGCTGGTTATCATTGCGCACAAATGCCATGATGACGTAGTTCATCATGAAAAACGGCGTAAACAGCAGAAAGATTCTCGTATACCCGGTTCCGAGCGCCACAATTCCCGGATCGCCGCCCATCAGCGCGATGATTTTATCCGGGATAAAAATGCCCGCAAGTGTAAACAGGATTCCAATCATCCACACAAAACAGATGGCGTTGGAAAAATAGTCGTGCGCCCGCTCCCCGCCCTGCGCTCTTAAAATCGTAAAGCGCGTCGCAGAGCCGACACCGATCATCGAGCCGATGGCAAAAATCAGATTATAGATCGGCAGCACCAGATTTAAGACCGTGATTCCGTCCGTTCCCGCCGCCTTCGCAATAAAAAAGGTATCAGCGATGATATAACAGGAGATACCTAACATTCCGAATATATTCTGTGTGACATACCTGACAAATTGTTTTGTAACTGACATTTACTTTTCCCCGCAGTTCTTTTTCATGCTCATTGTTTCTTATCTTACAACCGGAGTAAGCCACATGTCAAGCTGTGGAGACGGCAGAATGCGGTGCTTCCCGGCTTGATATGAGATGGTATCTTTTTCGTTCCTTCGCTTTACTTTTCGTTTGTAGTATGGTTTAATAAAAAACAGTATATCCTCTTTTTGCGCTGTTTTCTGCGCATCCGAAGTTCCTTTCCCGTCTACACTTAAAACAGCAAAGGTCATTTTTAGCACATAAAAATAAACCGGATTCTCTTAACACACACCATCTATAGAATAGGAGAATACCATGACACCTTTACACACACAAATCCTCACTGCCCGCGACCGCAACGGGCAGGAACTCCGTACCATCCAGAAGCAGCTTCAGAAGCTCCCTCCCGGAAAGCCCATTTGCTCCCGCAACGGAACCACCGTCAAATGGTATCAGGGCGACGGTCACTCCAAGACCTATATTCCGAAAGCGAACCGCACTCTCGCCGAACAGCTTGCGCTGAAAAAGTATCTGCAGCAACAGGAGCAAATACTCTTGCAGGAGCAGGCAGCAATCACTGCCTATTTAAAATACTCCCCCGCGGGCAGCCTCTCTTCCGATGATCCACATCTTCTCTCTGATCCCGCCTGTGAAGATCTGCTTCGTTCTTATTCTTCCACCTCAAAAAATATTCCAGACATCTCGAATGTTTCGGATATCCCGAATATTTTGACTCGTTCCGCTGTCGAATGGTCTGCCGCTTCCTACGAACGCAATCCGCTCCATCCCGAGCAGCTGCTTCACAAAACCGTCTCCGGCGAGAGGGTGCGTTCCAAATCGGAAGCCATGATTGCCATGCTGCTCCACCTAAACGCCATTCCTTACCGCTACGAATGTGCGCTCTCCCTTGGCGGTGTCACTCTGTTTCCGGATTTCACCATACGTCATCCCGGAACCGGCGCACTCTACTACTGGGAGCATTTTGGTCTGATGGACGATCCCGCCTACGCAAAAAACGCCGGCTCGAAGCTTTCTCTCTATGCCGCAAACGGCATCATTCCATCCGTTCATCTGATCACCACGTACGAGACCAAAGCATATCCCTTAAACGCCGGCATGATTGAGCATCTGATTTCCTACTATTTTCTGGATTCCGCGGTCTGAATCCGTGCTTCTCTCTTCCACTGTCATTTCTTTTAGTTTCGCCCGGCGCGGGTCTGGAACGGCGTTTTTCTTCTCTCAGACCCGAAAATCACAATATTTCGGGTCTGGGAGAATGTTTTTCCTCTTCCAGACCCGCACGGAAAAGGCACTACACCATTCCCCACCATTTTAATACCCAATAGATCAATCCAAGCACCCAGCTTGAAAATATTCCGTATAAAATGACCGGCCCGGCAATCGTAAAGATCTTGCAGCCAATTCCGAAAACCTGTCCTTCTTTCTGGAACTCTATGGCGGGCGCGGCCACACCGTTTGCAAACCCGGTAATTGGCACCAGCGCGCCCGCGCCTCCCCAGTTTGCAATCGAAGGGTACAGATTCAGACCGGTGAGCAGTACAGACAGCAGAATGAGCAGCATAGAGCACCAGCTTCCGGATGTCTTCTGATCCAGTCCGTAATTCCCACACACATTCAGAATGAACTGCCCGATGCAACAGATGATCCCGCCTGTCACAAACGCCTTCGCCATATTCCACCAGAGATTATGGGTGGGAGTCACCTGCTTCACATAATCATTGTATTTTTTTTGTAAACGTTCTTTTTCCTTATCCACTGCGCGACCTCCGTCTTTTTTGTCAGTATGCGCCGTTTTATTCTTTTTATTCGTCCGGTCCCTTTGGGCAGCTTTTCTGCTGCCTCTCTGCCCAGCGACTTCTCTCTTGCCATTTTCCCGCCGTACTGCCCCGGCTTTATGCGTTCTTCCGCCATTTTCCCACTGTAATGCTGTTGTACCTGGGCTTGCTATGATGCCCCGGCTCTATGCGTTATTCCGCTCTTTCGGCCGTTTCTCACACCATTTCTCCTCTGTGATGCTATGCTGCTCTACCTTTATGCGTTCTGCCAGTCATCCGGCAATGTGACCGTCCAGAGATATTTTTCAGTGCGTCCCCAGTCTAAAAGTTCCCGCATCTGCTCATCATATACATCTTCGGGACGGTAGTCCGCCACCATCCCGAACAGATACTTTTCCTTCTCATCCGCTGGTGTCAGCGTCGGTATCTTCTCCGACAGAAGCGCGAGCAGTTCCTCCGGCTTGATGTCCTCCGGGATCTCAACTCCGGAAAGGTTGGCGATAAGTCCCGCAGCATAATAAAATTCATAATTTCCTGTCAGAATTGACTTCTGCATATTACACTTGATAATCACGCTCTGGCGTGCGATGGATGGTACCATAATTTTCCTCCGTAAAAGAACAATCTCCCATCATTGTACTACTGTGCCTTAAAATTTCCAAGGAAATAGTACAGCGATCCTGCCACTTTTCCTGCCGCCATCGCAAGCATGGCCCAGAAGAGTCCGACCTTTAAGCCCATGCGCCGGAATGTAATCGGAAATGTATTCAGGATCTCCGCGAGCGCCACCGCGATGCTTCCCACAAATATCCCGGCAGAAATACCGTACACGCACAGAAGCGCCGGTCCGAACGGAATCCGGATCTGCAAAAAAACAGACGCCAGATTTCCACAGATTCCGCCCAGAATCACGGCATTTTCAAAATGCAGTGTCTCTGCCGCGCGGTTGCACTTTCCAATCATACGCGGAATGACACCGATGACGATCAAAAACGCAAATGTTCCCGCAGAGACGGCAAGTCCCGCGGCAAGCCCGCAGAAGCCCAAAAATATATGCTCAATTAACATCGATGCTGTGTCCCTTTCTCTCCGCGTTCTCTATGAATGTAGTATCTATGTCCTTCTCATATTTGCGCATCTCCACCTGCATCGGCGTCGGATCCGGCGTGATCTTCTTGCTGCCCACATGATTGAAAAACAGCGTAATGCCAATGGCAAGTCCGATGCTGTAACAGATTTCAAGTTCTGTCACGCCGCTTGACTCCTTTCCCATCACCTGCCGATAGAATTTGGAAAAGACATCTCCCACGGATACATCGTTGTTGAACGCCATAATCGTGAACGCCGCCCCGAAAAAAATGACCACGCAGAGCGCGACGGTCTTTAACGCATTGATCCACTTCGGTTTCTCGGGATTGGGAATGTATTCAATGATAAAATCCTTCTCTCCCTCATTGCTGATGTCCACATTCGGATATTCCTCATGAATCAGTTCGACGATCTTTAATATGGAAAAAACCTTCATCTGGTTCTTCTGTTTGCGCGGATTCATCGCCTCCGCAAACGTATAGATTTTTTTCTGCTTCAGCTGGCGCACAATCGAAGCATCCGGGCACTCCATTTTCGCAATGTCCCCAAGCGTCACATGCCGGTCTGTCACGATTGTATTCTGGTCAATCTTAAGATACAGTGTCTCACTCTTTGCACTCATGCCGCAGTTCCCGCTTCCCATGTAGAATTCCGTTCCACCAGCACGCCGTCCACCGGGGTCTCCCCCTCTCTCCCGTATTTCAGATATAAAAGTGCCCCGCAGATCAGCGCGATGGCCAGCACTCCCACAAGGCATGCTCTGTATTTTCTACAATTCATATTCCTGTCCTCCTGTCCGTTTTTACACCACTTGCATGATTTATGCATTATTATGCCTGTCCTCACAGATATTATGTACAGGACAACTGACAAAAGTACCAGATTGCTTTTTTTATAAAAACGTGTTACTTTTTCATATGGATATTTTATTATCAGAAAGGCGGACATCCAAATGGCTGTAACCAAGGAAATTCTGGCTCTCGCCGTGGAAATCGGCGATGCACTGCTTCGGAATGGTGCCGAAGTCTACCGCGTCGAGGACACGGTCATGCATATTCTTGAGGCATACGAAATTGAAAATTATGATGTTTATGTGCTTTCCAACGGAATCTTTGCAAGTGCAAACGAGGATCGTGAAGATGCCTGCAGCATGATCCGCCACATTCCGCTCGGCACCACGCATCTCGGGCGCATCGCTGCATTAAACCAGCTTTCCCGCGAGATCTGTTCCCACGAATGTTCGCTGATCGACGCCTGGAACCGTCTGGAAAGATGTAAAAATATTTCGTTCGGTAAACCTGTCGTCCACATCTTCTTCTGCGGACTAGGTTGTGGCTGTTTTTCCTACCTTTTCGGAGGTACAGCCCTGGACAGTATCGTCGGCTTTTTTATCGGCATGCTGCTGCAGGTATTTCTGTTTGCCTTAAAGCGCCATAAGAATTCCAAGTTTATCACGAATATCCTGGGAAGTGCATTCGTAACGCTGCTGTCGCTGATTGTACTCTCCTTTGGTACCCCCATCCTCTACGATAAGGTCATCATCGGAGACATCATGCCGCTCGTCCCCGGAATCGCGCTCACTACGTCGATCCGCGACTTTTTTAACGGAGATTATCTGTCCGGTGCCATTCACATGATTGACGCCATCCTGACCGCATTTTGTATCGCTGTCGGCGTCGGCACCATCATTACGATCTATCATTTTGCAAGGGGAGGTGCAGCGCTGTTATGATTATCCAGTTTATTGTGAGTTTGTTTGCCACACTCTCTTTTGCGGAACTGTTTGGCGCGCCGAAAAAGGAACTGTTTTTCTGCGGTCTGACCGGTGCCATCGGCTGGGTCGTCTATGTGATCGGCTTAAACAGCAATATGGGCACGGTGCTTGCGAATCTGACCGCCACCTTCGCACTCACCGTATTTTCGCGTATTCTGTCCGCGATCCGCAGAAATCCGGTAACCGTTTACCTCATCGCCGGTATTTTTCCGCTGGTTCCCGGAGCAGGTATTTACTATACGTCCTACTATTTCATCATGAACGATATGACGCAATTCTCCAACTATGGCATGGAAACCATCAAGGTGGCAGGTGCCATCGTGCTGGGAATTGTCTTCGGCTTCGGCCTGCCGCAGAGCTGGTTTAACGCACTGCAGCGAATAGAAAGAAAAAAGACGGCTTTGTAAAATGAAACGTTATATTCTTCATTCCTGCCCCGCAATCTTTGCCGCCAGTTCTTCCAGATACTCCCAGCGCTCCATCTTTTCCTCGAGCGCCTGTTCTGCCGCTTCCTTTTCTGCCAGAAGTTCCCCAAGCTTCACCGAGTTCGTGGCGTTTTCCGCCATGTCAGCATCCAGCTGCTCCACTCTCGCTTCCAGGTTCGCAATGTCATCCTCGATCGTCTCGTACTCCCTCTGTTCCTTATAACTGAATTTCAGCTTCTTCTCACGTTTCCAGGTGTCTCTGGAATCCGCCTGCTCTGCTGCATTCTGCCCGGACGTCCCGGTCACACCGCCAGCCTCCTGTGCGCTTTCCGCCTCCGAGACTCCGCGTGCTGTCATTCCCTGAACTTCCACCGTCCCGCCCGGCTTTCTGCCTTCCTCCGCCAGTCGGTTGACATAATCTGTATAACCACCCTCGTACTGCCGGATCTCTCCATTACCTTCAAAAGCAAAAATGCGCCGCACCACGCGGTCGAGAAAATACCGGTCATGTGATACCACAATCACGATTCCCTCATAGCTGTCCAGATAATCTTCCAGAATCGCAAGTGTCTGCGTGTCCAGATCGTTCGTCGGCTCATCTAAAATCAGTACATTCGGTGCCTCCATGAGCACGCGCAACAGATTTAATCTGCGCCGCTCTCCACCAGAAAGCTTTCCGATCGGACTGTACTGCTGCGCTGCTGGAAACAGAAACCGCTCCAGCATATTCGATGCCGAAACCAGACCGTCCGTTGTCCGCACGTATTCCGCCGTGTTCCGGATATAATCGATCACTTTTTCCTCCGGGTCCATGTAGGCAATTCCCGCTTCGCGGCCCGTCTCAATCTCCTGCGTATAGTAGCCAATCTTGATCGTTGCCCCGACTGTGATCGTGCCTGCATCCGGTTTGATGCGCCCCGCAATCATCTTCATCAGGGTCGTCTTGCCGCTTCCGTTTGCCCCGATGAATCCGATCCTGTCCCCTTTCAGAAAAATATAGGAAAAATCCCGCAGCAGCGTCCGCCCGTCATATCCCTTGGTGATGTGATCCAGCTCGATCGTGGTTTTTCCCATTCTGGAATAGACGGAACTCATCTCCACCTGGCTGTCGCGCTCCGGCGCCTTCTGATTCTTCAGTTCTTCATAGCGCTGCAAGCGCCCTTTCTGCTTAGTTGTGCGCGCTTTTGCTCCGCGTCTGACCCATTCCAGTTCCTTCCGCAGTACAGACTGGCGCTTGCGCTCACACGCCTCGGCGCTCTCCTCCCGCTCCGCTTTCCGCTCCAGATACCCGGAATAATTCGTCTCATAGCTGTAGATTGTCCCCTTGTCCACCTCGACAATACGGTTACAGACACTGTCCAGAAAATAGCGGTCATGCGTGATCATCACCAGCGCGCCGCGCCATTTTTTCAGATAATTTTCCAGCCAGTCCGCCATCGCCGAATCCAGATGGTTCGTCGGCTCGTCCAAGATCAGCACATCACACGGCACTAAAAGTGCTGCCACAAGTGCCAGGCGTTTTCTCTGCCCGCCGGAAAGCTCTCCGGTCTTCTGTGTAAAATCGGTAATGCCGAGGCGCGTCATCATGCTTTTTGCATCGCTCTCAAGGCTCCATTTCTGTTCCTGTGCATGCGCGTCTGCATCGGTGCGCTCTGTCCTCCCGCTGCCGACAAAATTTAAGACACACTGTGTCAGCACACTGTCAAGCACCGTCATCTCCGGATCGAACACCGGATTCTGCGGCAGGTATCTTACCACGATATGGTTGGCGCAGGTCACCTGGCCTTCATCCGGTTCCTCCAGCCCCGCAATGATTTTTAACAGGGTGGACTTTCCCGTCCCGTTGATACCGATTACCCCGACTTTTTCTCCCTCCTGCAGATAAAAGGAAGCTTTGTCCAAAAGCTTCCTCTCTGTGTATGATTTCGTTAAATTCTCCGCGTTAATAACATTCATGTCTCTTCTCTTTCTTTCCTGTTTCTGTATGACTCAAATGGCTCTCACCGGCCGGCTTCCACCTGCGTTTCTCCTGGAACAGCCGCCTGCTGCCTGTCGTTTTGCGCTTTCTCCTGAAATGTGCGGATATACCGCAGGCACTCCTGTTCCGGCAGAGGTCTGCCATAATAGTATCCCTGAATACATTCCACCCCAAGCTGTTCCATCGCTTCGCTCTGCTCCCGCTCTTCGATTCCCTCGATAATCAGCGGAATTCCCAGCTGTTTGATGGTGTGAATCTCATTTTCAAGCACGATGCGCGCCGCCTTGTCGCGGAACGACGCCCACACGATCTCCTTGTCGATCTTGATCTCCTGGAACGGGAAACGGATCAGATAGGAGCAGTTCGCATTTCCGCTTCCATAATCGTCAAGTGCAAACGACACTCCCATTTTTCCCAGTTCATGCATATGCCACAGCATCCGCTCCGGGGCACTGATCGCCGTGCGCTCCGTCACCTCCAACGTCAGCATGGACGGCGGAATATGGTAACTCTCAAGCACCGGCCGGATGGTCTCGGTCAGATTCTGGCGCAGACACTGCACCATCGAAATGTTCACATGGATCGTGCGGATTCCAAGCGAGCCGTTCGAGAGCACATGCTTTGAGAGAAACCGGCAGCACTGCTCCAGCACCTGTTCCCCGATATGGATGATATTGCCGTCGCGCTCCGCAAGCGGAATAAACTCCTCTGGCGGGATGAATCCCAGCTCCGGATCCTTAAGCCGCACAAGCGCTTCTAAGGACACAATCTGCCGTTCCTTCAGGGAATATACCGGCTGATAGTAGACCAGAAATCCCTTCTCCCGGATCGCCCTCGCCACGGCAATCTCCACTTTTCTGCGGCGGCGGTACTGTGCGATCATATCCGCGTCTGCCTCCACAATGACCTGCGCGCCGGACTTTCCTGCATTTTCAAGCAAAAACTCCCGCATTCCGTAATATTCCGCCATCGCCTTAAAGTCCGTCGGATAGTGCTGCACCACCATCTCCATATCCAGCGCAATGCGGTTCTCCTGCACCACCCAGTCACTTTCAAACCGCTTTTGTATCTCACATTTTAACCTTTCACACTGCTCTTTGGTGTCTGCAAACACCGTAAATGCATCTCCTGCCGTGTGAAACACATGAAATTTTCCACACAGATCATACAGATACGCCCCGATCTCGCGCAGCAGTTCATTGCTGTTCTCGGTACCCAGAATCGTGTGGATATGATAAAACTTGCTCAAATGAATCGTGAGCACATAGCCCTCGCCCTTTCTGCGGAGCCGGTCCTCCAGCTGCGATTCAAATGCCGTCCCGTTTCCGATTCCTGTTGTCGTATCCAGAAACACCACCGGATTCTGAATCTGCAGATAGAGCATTATGAGCACGACCGTATTGCTGACGCTGGTGCAAAGCATCTCCCTGTGCCAGTATTGCAGCCCGATCATGGCGGCTGCCACAGCCGTGTAGGCGCACACGATGACCTTCGTGCGAAGCGTGGTATATTTATGCTGCCGCACGACAATCAGAAGCCCCAACAAAAAGAAGATCACAATATACGCGTATCCGTAATCCGCGCCGACGCCCTGATAATAGCTACCGTCTCTGAAGTAGTAAAAAAATCCGGTCACCGGCGTCACTGCCACCAGCACAAGAAACACGGCAAACGGGATCATGCCGACAGCCGCAAATACCGTTCTCTCCCTGCCGCGGAGCGCACACGCTGCCATAAAATACCGGTAAATCAGATATGACGAAGCCCCCTCCAGCACAAAAAAAGCAAACGCCAGCACCTCGTTCAGACGCTGCGGAACGAAGGCTGCATTTGCTAATCCCACACATGATAAAATGTTCATCAGACACTCTGCTTCACACACAAACAGAAGCCAGCCGAATACCCGTGTCTTCTCCCCGGGAAACTGGCGCACGAATACAAAGTGCAGTAATATAATTGTCATAATTAAGAGTGATGCGATCTCAAAATCATAATTATACTGCACCTGTATCTCCCTCCTGCTCTTCCTGTGCCGCCTTTGCCTCCAGAATTGCCTCATTGAGCTGGAGCATCTTTGCGTCCAGCATGGAAACGATTCCTGAACACTCGCGCAGATCCCTGCTGATGTAATCCGGCGCATTTCCCTCAAACTTATAGTAGATCTTGTGCTCGAGGCTCGCCCAGAAATCCATCGCCATCGTCCGGATCTGAATCTCCACCTTCGTGTCGATAATGCGATCCGACAAAAAGATCGGTACCGTCACCAGCATGTGATAGCTTTTGTATCCGCTCTCCTTGGGATGCCGGATATAATCCTTCACGGAGATTACCGTGAGATCATTCTGCTTGCCGATCATCTCGGCAAGGCGGTAAATATCCGACGTAAAAGAACAGACAATCCGGATTCCCGCAATGTCGTTGATATAATTCACCATATTGTCGATCGAGGAGTCATAGCCATACCGCTTTAACTTTTTGACAATGCTCTCCGGCGCTTTGATGCGCGACTTGATATATTCAATCGGATTGTACTGATGTACCTGTTGAAATTCGTCATTTAAAATCTCGACCTTTGTTCTCACTTCCTTGAGTGCCGAGTTATACAGAAAAATAATGGTGTTCCAGCTATCTACGCCTTCACCCAGGGTTACTTCCCCTAACGCAACCGGCTTGTCCATATGTTCCCCTCCAGATGTCTCCCCTTATCATTTATTGCAATACGCTCCGGCAAATGTCCGGAAACCCTCCGGCTTCCCGGACTCGCGGGCGCGTTCTCATGAATCGCACCCGGCCGCCTCATGCAAGCATGGGCATCCGTTTTCGATTCATGCTCACTTTTGCCTTCGCGTACATTATACCATATTCCGGGGGGATTAGGCAAATCGAAACACAGCCTGCTGAAACCGGTTCTTTATTTCCTTCCATAACTTATGCACCTTAATCCTCCTCGATAACCTGCATTTCCAGAAAATCAAAATCAATCTGCTCGATAAAGGAATCCTGCGTAAAGCGCGTCTTGGCATGGCGCTTGAATTCATTCACATTCGCCTCCAGCCAGATCGGTTTTCCGAGATCAAATTCATAGCACACTTCCTCAAGCGCATGGAAGACCTTGTGTGTTCTTGTCTCATCGGATTCATCCGTGATCGTCGTATCCCGCAGCAAGTGGTTGTTTTTCATCATCTTAAACCAGATTCTCATTTTCCGTTCCTTCTCCTCTGCCTGTTGGTCTCATACATAAGCAGTGCTGCGGATACTGCCGCATTCAGGGATTCCACACTTCCCTCCATCGGTATCCGCACGTAGGTATCTGCCAGCCCAGCGATCTCATCGGACAATCCGTTCCCCTCGTTCCCGATCAGAAACGCCGTCCCTTTACAGTAGGACGGTTCGTCATACTGCATCTGTCCCTTCAGGTGCGCCGCGTAGACGCCAACTTTCTGCCGTTTCAATTCACCGATCGTCTCTGCAAGATCCTCCGCAATATAGTATGGTACCCGGTAAATGCTTCCCATCGTAGAGCGGATGGTCTTTGGATTAAACAGATCCACCGTCGTCCGGTTCATAATGATGCCGGTAATTCCCGCACCCTCGCCGGTCCGCAGCATGGTTCCCAGATTCCCCGGGTCCTGGATGCTCTCAACGATCAGCAGATGTGTCCTGTTCCCGCGCAGCAGATCGGAAAGCGGATACTTCGGCATGCGCACCAGACATAAGATCCCCTGCGGTGTCTGTGTGTCGGAAATGCTCTTAAATACCGCATCGGCAACAACTTCATAGGTCTTTCCGGCAAGCAGCTGCTCCGCTTCCGGTTCCTCCAGAAAGCGCTCGGAGACATAGACCTTAGAGAGCCACTCCGGCGGGACCTCCTCAAACATCTTTCTGCCTTCCACGACAAACAGGTTCTGGCTTTTGCGCTCTTTTGCCTTTTTCATCAATGCCGTAATATTTTTCATCTGCTGGTTGCTGCTGCTCGTAATCATGACTGCTCCTTTTTGTTCCCTAAGCGGAAAAAACTCCATGAGTTCCCGCCCATGGAGTCTTATGATCGTTCCAAATACTGTTATGTATCTTACATTGAAAGGTTCTTGCTGATCTGATACTGATACTCCGGAATGGATTTCTGCATTGCAAGTGCCTCATCGATGTCGTTATCCACGAAATCACCGTGACGATAACCAACGACACGGTTGCTCTTGCCCTCGCAGAGCAGATCCACTGCCAGCGCACCCATCGTGGATGCATAGACACGATCCTTACAGGTCGGGCTTCCGCCACGCTGCATGTGACCCAGAATCGTCGCACGCGTCTCCACGCCGGTTGCAGCCTCGATACGCTTTGCCATGCTTGCAGAATGTCCGATCCCCTCCGCATTGACAATAATGTGATGCTGTTTGCCGCGCTTACGGTTCTCGATGATATGGTTTACAATCTTCTGCTCATCATAATCATATTTCTCCGGAAGCAGGATATCCTCTGCGCCGTTCGCAATACCGCACCATAATGCAATATAGCCCGCGCCGCGTCCCATAACCTCGATGATGCTGCAACGCTCATGAGAAGTAGAGGTATCACGTACCTTATCGATCGCTTCCATTGCGGTGTTTACCGCTGTATCAAAACCGATGGTATAATCGGTACATGCGATGTCAAGGTCAATGGTTCCCGGAAGTCCGATGCATGGAATGTCATACTCTTGTGCAAAGATGCGTG
>OKSA01001455.1_pt1 | contig 21562 bp, 18 predicted proteins | sample 1601181 | NCBI WGS metagenome assembly OKSA01 (sample SAMEA3541538, study PRJEB24748) | human gut metagenome | biome: human gut; feature: human-associated habitat; material: faeces | place: China | collected 2012
GCGCGCGGTCAGGCCACTGAGAAGATTCTTGAGATGTTCAATCAGGAATATGAAGGGATCTATAAGGCTGTGGCTGACGTCAATCCGGATTTTCCCACCTATCAGGAAAAGGTAAAGGCGATGATCGCCGCCAATGAGACGCCGGATATCTTTTGCTACACCTATAATCCCAACGATCTTTCCCGTCAGAAGAGCGGAAGGCTGATGGACCTGATGCCCTACATGGATGACGAGTGGAAGGCCAGGTTCAACCAGAGCGATCTGGACCTTCTGACCCTGGATGGCAAGCTCTACTCTTTGCCCAGAGCGCAGCAGGCGGCCGTGTTCTATTACAACGAAGAGCTTCTTGAAGCGGCCGGGTATGACCATTTTCCCACCACGTGGGACGAGTTTTTCGACTGCGCCGAAGCGCTCAAGGAAAACGGTGTTGCTGCCATTTCGCTCTACACTGCAGATGATGCATGGTATGCCACGGGACTGTTGACCTATGTGTTTGCCAGCCTCGCCGGTGCGGAACTGGCCAATAGCGGCACCATTGAATGCGAAGAGATGGTTCAGGCTGCCGAATATCTGCAGAAGGCGTTTGCCTACACGACCAATGACGCTGTAGGCGCGAATTATTCCGTTTCCTCCAGTAACTTCCTTACCGGCAAGACGGCCATGGTGATTGACGGCCCCTGGCTGATTGGCTCCATCCCGGAAGACATGGTGGACAAGATCAAAGTGGGCGTGGCACCGTCGTTTGGCGATGGCAAGGTTGCGCAGAATTATCTGGTGACGGATGCGCAGGCTCCCTGGGCTGCAGCTGCACAGGAAGATCCCGCCAAGGCGGAAGCGGTTGTGACCCTGCTGAAATACCTCACCAATGAAGAGTCCACCAAGATTTACACGCTGGAGGGCAGCGAGTACCAGTCTGCGAAGCTGACCCTTACCGATGAGGATATGGCCAGCATGAACAGCGTACAGCGGGAATACTTCAACGTCTATTCCGATGGGGAAGAAAGCATTGTCAATGTGCAGCGCAACCTTTCCACCGCTGCCAACGCCGCACTTCCCTCTCTGGTGGAGTCGCTGGTGCTGGGAGAGATCACGGCGGAAGAGTTTGTTTCTCAGCTGGCCGCCGAAAACGACTATTGATTTCCTGACCGCATCCATATGGGCGCCGCAATCCATCAACGGGCACTGCCCGGCCGATCTGCGGCGCCTTTTTTTCAAAAGGAGGAACCCGCATGCAATCCTTCAGACGGCAGGAACACGCATTGATCTACACGATTCCGGCCCTGGCGCTGACCTTTGTCTTTTTTGTCGTTCCCTTGGGGTATTTGATCGTGGTATCACTTTTCAAGTGGAATGGCCTTGGTCCGATGGAATTTACAGGCTTGGGTAACTATGAGTATATATTTCGAAACGCCAATTTTCATAAGGCGTTTCGAGTGACACTCTTCTGGCTGGCATCGGCCCTGATTGTTCACATTCCCTTTGGATTGCTGCTCTCGCTGATGCTCAACCGTCGCCCGCACGGCTGGAAATTCCTGCGCGTGATGTATTTTATCCCAAACGTGATTTCCACCACGGCGGTTGCCTTTATGTGGTACTTTATTTACCATGCGGATATGGGTCTGCTTAATGCAATCCTGCGCGCAGTTGGATTGGGAAGCCTGGCCAGATCATGGCTGGGAAATACGCAAACCGCCCTGATCTGCAATCAGATTCCCTTTATACTGTATGTGGGGCTCACCAGCATTATCTTTCTCACGCAGCTTTCTACCATTCCCACTGAGCTCTATGAGGCGGCGGAAATCGACGGCGCAGATGGCCTTCGTAAGGACTGGTATGTGTCGTTGCCGCTGCTGAAGCCTGCACTTTTGACCAATGTCATGCTCAACGGCGCGTTTTGTCTGCGCACGTTTGAATATCCCTTTCTGATGACCTCGGGCGGTCCGAGCAATTCGACAACCAATCTGGCGCTCTACATCTATCGGGAGATGATGAGCGCCAACCGTTACGGGGTTTCCATGGCCGCTGGCCTGGTGACCATTCTGCTGGGCGTCTTGCTCATGCTGGTTGTCACCCGACTGCAGAGAGAGGAGTGACTTGTGCAATGAAGCGGAAATTGACGGCCGGCTGCGTTGCGATGAACGCTTTTTTGTGGCTGGTACTGATAATCATGATTGTTCCATTCCTCTGGCTCATCGTTTCTTCCTTCCGGCCCAACATGGAATTGTTTAGCGAACCCTTCGCCATCCCCAGAACCCTCAGTCTTAGCAACTATACGGCTGTTCTGAGCAGCCATCCGATGTTTCTGTATCTGTTCAACACAGTATTTGTGACTGCGGTTGCAACAGTCCTGGACGTAGCCATCGCCACGATGGCGTCCTATGGCCTCATGCACTGCTTTCGCGGCAAGGGTGCCGTTTCTTTTTTCCTTACGCTGGGGCTGTTTATTCCCACCAATGCGTTTCTGGTCCCCTATTACATCATGATGAATCAAATCGGTCTGTATGACAACCTCTGGGGCATTGCGCTGGTCTACGCGGGGATCAATCTCCCCATTACCGTGATGGTGATACGGGGCTATATGAACACGCTGCCGCATGAGCTCAGGGAAAGCGCGTGCATTGACGGTGCAACCACGTTTCAGACGCTGCTGCTCATCATTTTGCCGGTGAGCGTTCCGGGGATCGTAACGGCTTGCGTATTCGTTGTAATACAGTGTTGGAACGAGCTGCTCTTCGCTAATATTCTGAATCAGAGCGATGTATCCCGCACGCTGCAGGTAGCCATTCGTTCCTTCTTGACTACGTTTGAGGCCAATTACGCCTATGCCTTTGCGGCAATGGTTATGGCGATCCTGCCCACAATTGCCGTCTACGCGCTGCTAACCAATCAGATCATCAGCGGAATGACGGCGGGAGCGGTCAAGGGCTGAGCGGTATTGAAACGGAGGAGCATCTCTTGCGTGTACTGATCGTTGAAGACGAGGCGTTAATCCGTGAAGGACTCCTGTCCATGGTGGATTGGGCGGCGGAGGGATTTTCAGAGGTAATCGGATGCGAAAATGCGGTGGATGCGTTGGATGTGCTTACCGACCGCGGAAGCGATCTGGTGATTACCGACTTGTTTATGCAATCCCTATCGGGCCTTGAAATGATTGAAATGGCCCGAAACATGGAGATTGATACACGCTTTGTAATTCTCACTGGACATGGACTGTTTGAATATGCACAGAAAGCGGTAGCTTTGGGCGTAAAACGCTTTTTGACGAAACCGATTCAGCCAGTCGAGCTGCTTGATCTGCTCAGAGAGATGCGCGGTGAAATTCTGGCGCAGCAGCGCATGGAGCAATCTCTGGCTGAAACCCAGGAAAAACTGAGGGAATACTATCCCGTGGTATGCCGCCAGTACTGGCAGATGCTGGTGAACGAAAATGCGCCGGAGGAACGCGAGGCATTGCATCAGGCCGCCCTTTACGACATTCAGCTTCCCAGGGGACAGCTGCTCTGCGTGGCACTGGGCGCGGATGAAAACAGCCTGACGCTGAACCAGCGCCTGAAACTGCGACAGGCGCTGGAAGCACTGTGGGGTACCCGGCTGGTCAGTCTGCTGGATCAAGGCGACTACCTGCTGGCTATTCTGACAGCCACCGCGGTGCAGCAGGAGCTGGAGGGGTTCCCTGCCATCTTGGATGCCTCTCTGTCGCTGCGGGTGTGGATTGGAGTCGGGCGGACATATGACGGGCTGGGCCAGCTGCACCTTTCTGCACGCGAGGCGATGGATGCGTTAAAAGCGGTGATCGGTATTGGCGACAGCACTGTTTCCTACTATCAGGACCTCAAAAGCATCAAAGGCGAGGAAGCCGTCTATCCTGCTGCGCACCGCCCAGACCATGCGGCACCTCCGTGTCGAGGTCATGGAGCTGTGCGAGGGTGCCGGACTGTACCAGATCGACCTGCTCAACGGCTCGAAAGAGCGCGTGAGCGAAGCCGAGTATTGGGCACGCAGGCGCGGTCAGATGAAACTTGACCGCGAGAACGCAGCCCTTACCGCAACTGGACAGCAGCCCCGGCAGAAGAAGTTTGAAACCGTAAAAGATACCCTGCGGAAACAGATTTCTTCGGTGCTGTACCGTGCCACCAGCTTTGAAGATTTTTCTGATAGGCTTATGCAGCAGTACGGCATCACCGTCAAGGAAAGCCGTGGGTGTCTGAGCTATCTGCCCGCTGGCAGAACAAAGTTTATCCGAGCGAAACATCTCGGTGACAAGTTCGATAAGGCGGCAGTGCTTGCCACGTTGCAGGCAAACGCCGAACGCAAACCCAAGGCGCAGTTCAAGCAGGATACCATCGGGAAACTGATCGACATCCAGTCGAGGATGACCGAGGGCAAGGGCATCGGCTATAAGCGTTGGCTCACGAAACACAATCTCAAAGTTATGGCACAGACCGTGAAGCTTCTGCAGGAAAAGGACTTGACCGACGAGGACGCCCTGAACCAGCGCATCACCGAACTGGAAAACAAGTATCACGACTCGCTGGCGGTGGTGAAAGACCTCGAAGGTCGCATGAAGGCCAACAAAGAACTGCGCTATCACATCGCAGCCTACACCAGCACCAAGAGTATCGCACAGCAGTTCAAGACCGCCAAGCGCCCCGCAGTCTTTGAGGAGCAGCACCGCGCAGAACTGACAGCATACCGGGCGGCAGCAGCCTATTTCAAGGCAAACGACCTTACTAAGCTGCCCAGTCCGAAAAAGCTGGAAGCCGAGTATGCGCAGCTGGCATCCGAAAAGGCAAAGTTCTACGAGCAGTACAAAGAAGCCAAGGAAGAACTGCTCAAACTGAAAACCGCAAAGCAGAATGTTGCGTCCTTTTTCCGGGAGGAAGAACAGGCGCAACAGGAGAGATAAAGGAGTGTGCGAATGATCAACTTGAAAATCGACCCGGAGTTTCAGTCCCAGATTCCCCCTCTGACCGATGATGAATTTAAGCAGCTTGAAGAAAATATCCTGAAAGAGGGCAAGCTGCTCTCTCCTTTGATCGTTTGGAACAACACCCTTGTTGACGGCCACAATCGTTATGAAATCGTTCAGAAGCATCCCGAAATCTCTTTCTCCACCATGCCGCTCCCGTTTGAAAGCCGGGAAGAAGTCCTCGCTTGGATCTGCAAAAATCAACTGGGGCGGCGAAATCTGAGTCCCGAACAGAAACGCTATCTGCTTGGCAAACAATACGAAGCCGAGAAGAAAGCCGCGAAAATCTTTCGGGGGAATCAGTACACTTTAGCAAAGAAAAGTGGTGGTGCTCACGATGATAACCACCACTCCGGGAAGAAAACCTGCGACCGGATCGCAGAAGAAAACGGTGTCAGCCGTGCCTCTGTTCTCCGTGCCAGCCACTATACACGAGGCATCGACATCGCGGACAACCTCTCTCCCGGCATCAAGCAGAAAGTCTTTTCCGGCGAAGTGAAGTTCACCAACGAAGAAATGTCCAAACTCGTGCAGGTAAGTGCCGAGCATCGTTCAGATGTCCTTGCTCAAATCCTGCATCCAGAGGCATTGGAAGTGTTGGAATCTGCCAGCGCTGAATTTGAGCCTGAAAAAGCGGAACCCGTTCCCATGCCCACGCCACAAACAGAAGAATTCCGGTGCTATCATGTACCGGACGAGTTTATGAAGGTTTACAAATCCTTGAGCCGTGCGACCGAAATGATGAAAAACTCATGGAAGAAAACGCTCAAAAACAATCCCAGCTATTTCACTGACCCGGAAAAGCAGAAGGTTCTCCGCTTCGCAATGCAGCGACCTGCTAACTACCTGACTGAAATCGAAACCTATCTGGAAAAGGCTCTTGCAGAAGCCCTTGAAGAAGAAAAGACCGCATAACGACAGGCACTTGTAAGCCATCAACGAGCCACCAGCCGCAAGTGCAGGGCGGAAAGCATCCGCGCCCTTGCGCCTGATAAGAATTGGAACTTTGATTTTCCCGCCCGCCTTTGCCGCAGTGGGACGATCAAAGGAGCGTGCGTTTGAACAAAAAGAAAAAATCCACAAATATTTCCCCGTATACCGATGAAGCCATCGAACGTCTGGCGCGGGCATTCTACCCGGCGATCCTTGCTTGCTGGAACAGCGAGGAAGGTCAACGGGAGTTTGCTGCGTGGCAGGCGGAACAGGCTCATATTGCAACCAAAGAAAAACAGGAAGTTCCCGTTGGGGAACTCCCTGCCTTACTTATCGTGTGTGGATTTTTGCAGGGTGCGTCCGGGTGGGCGCACCCTGTTTTTGTTTGTGCTTATTTCTTCAGAATCCGCATTGCGTTCAGAACAGCGATGATCGTGACACCCACATCACCGAACACGGCTTCCCACATACCGGCCATGCCGAGTGCGCCCAGAACAAGGAACACGCTCTTGATGCCAAGAGCAATCACGATGTTCTGCATCACGATTCGCTTCGTGGCCTTTGCAACATCAATGGCTTCCACAAGTTTCGACGGTTCATCTGTCATCAGGACAACATCCGCAGCTTCGATCGCGGCATCCGAACCCAGTCCGCCCATGGCTATGCCGACATCTGCACGGGCAAGGACGGGGGCATCGTTGATGCCATCGCCCACAAAGGCGAGCTTGCTGCCCTGCCGTTTCTGCTTATCCAGCATTTCCAGCTTTTCGACCTTCTGGTCGGGCAAGAGCTGTGCATAATACGCATCCAGACCAAGTTCGTCTGCCACCGACTTGCCGATTCGCTCATCATCGCCGGTGAGCATAACAGTTTTTTCCACGCCGATTTTTTTCAGCTCTGCGATTGCGCGGTTGCTGTCCGGTTTCACCTCATCTGCAATCAGGATACAGCCTACATAGCTGCCATCCGCTGCTACATAGACCTTTGTTCCGGCTGCATCGCAAGCAGAATAGGCAATCTTTTCAGATTCCATCAGCTTACTATTGCCAGCCAGCACCTTCTTTCCCTGCACCATAACACTGATGCCATGTCCAGAGATTTCCTCAAAGCCAGAGAACTGCTTCTGGTCGATCGACTTTCCATAAGCTGCAAGAATCGACTTTGCAATCGGGTGGTTGGAATAACTCTCTGCCTGTGCAGCATACTCCAATACCTGCTCTTTCTGGTATCCGGCTGCCGGAATGATATTTGCGACCTCAAAAACACCTTTTGTCAAGGTGCCGGTCTTATCAAAGACCACCACGCTCACTTTGTTCAGTGCCTCCAGATAGTTGCTGCCCTTTACCAGCACACCGCGCTTGGATGCAGCACCGATACCGCCGAAGAAGGTCAGGGGAATGGAAATGACCAATGCACACGGGCAGGAAACGATCAGGAACACAAAACCTCTGCGCAGCCACTCAGACCAGCCGCCACCAAGGACGAGCGGCGGAATGATCGCCAACACAGCCGCCATTCCAACAACGACCGGCGTATAGTATCGTGCAAAGGTCGTGATGAAGTTCTCGGTAGGAGCTTTTCTTGCGGAGGCATTCTCCACAAGGTCAATGATCTTCGACACTGTGGATTCCCCGAAGCTCTTTGTGACTTTCAGCGTCAGCAAACCGCTCTGGTTGATGCAGCCGGACAGGGCTTCATCGCCTTTGCGGATGCTTCTCGGCACAGATTCGCCGGTCAGTGCCTTGGTGTCCAGCATGGATTCGCCATCCACAACGATGCCATCCAGCGGGATTTTTTCACCGGGTTTTACCACGATGATCTCGCCCACCGCAACGCTTTCCGGAGAAACGACCTGCAATACGCCATTCCGCTTGACGGTCGCCGAATCCGGACGGATGTCCATAAGGTCAGAGATGGACTTTCTGGAACGCTTTACCGCCAGCGACTGGAAAAACTCTCCGACCTGATAGAACAGCATGACTGCAACGGCTTCCGGGTATTCCCCGATGGCAAATGCGCCGATTGTGGAAACACTCATCAGGAAATGCTCGTCAAATACCTGTCCTCTGGTGATGTTTTTCACTGCTTGCCACACGACATCCCAACCAAGGATCACATACGCCACGATCAGAAATGCCAGTTCTGCTGGAGTCGGCAGCTTTGCGAACACGGTCAATGCCATACCGATTGCATAGACCGCAGCACCCACGGCAAGACGTATCGTGCGCTTCTTGTCCTCATCGTTATAGACCGCCGCTTTTTCTTCTTTTTTGACAGGTGCAGTGGCTTCCGGCTGCTTTTCCGACACCTCAACGTCCGGCTCGTGGCTGTGAACAATCGTGGTAACGGTATCCAGCAGGGAAGCAGCCACCGAGGTTCCTGCCTGAACGGTCAGCGTCTGGTTCATCAGATTCACGGTCGAAGAAGTCACGCCGTCCAGTTCACCGACTTCCTTCTCGATTTTTGCAGAGCAGTTCGGGCAGTCCAGACCTTTCAGGAGATAGACCTTCGTCACAGCAGGTTCAGTCTTTTCTGAAACTTCAACATCCGGCTCGTGGCTGTGAACGATCATTTCGACCTGTTCCGCCAATGTTGCATCCGCAGACTTTTCTGACTGAACGGTCAGTGTCTGCTGCATTAAATTCACGACCGAGGATTCCACTCCCGGCAATGCTCCGGCCTCTTTTTCTATCTTGGCGGAACAATTCGGGCAATCCAGACCTTTCAGGATGAATACTCTTTTCATTTTGACCTCCACCGTATTTTCTTAATTGTTCAATCGTTCAACTTAAAAGGTAAAAAGATAATCGCTTGCGCGATCATCCTCTTAAATGCTCAAATCCCTTGTCAATGATCTCCTTTACATGATCATCCGCCAGCGAATAATACACGATCTGGGCCTCTCTTCGGAATTTGACCAGTCCGGCAAGCCGGAGTGCTTTCAGCTGGTGAGAGACCGCCGATTTGGTGACGCCCAGCAGAACCGCAAGGTCGCATACACACATCTCGCTCTGTTCCAGAGCATGAAGGATCTGCACTCTTGTGCCATCTCCGAACAGCTTGAAAAGCGATGCAAGCTGGATATAATCGTCTTTCGGCTGCATTTTGCCTTTTACATCGTTCACGATGTCCTCATGGATCACATCGCAATTACAGGTGTATAAAGAATTTGACATCAGACGTTCTCCTCGTTTTGTAGTTGAACAACCGTTCAATCATATTATATCTGCTTTTTCTCCGTTGTCAAGAGGAAAAGTTAGCATCTGCTTCCCGCGATTTGTCGTCTAACAGACCTTGACAGCCTCCTTATTTCGCATACAATATAGTTGAGTATTCATTCAACTGCTGCGTTCTGAGCAGAAGATTTTGTATTTGAACAACCATGCAATAAAAGAGGTCTATCTGTGAAACGAAAATTGATCACGCTGGTTCTGACATTGGGATTTCTTGCCGCGTTTGGCGTATTTATGCACTCACCGCCCTCTATTCTGGATGGGCTGACCGGTGCGACCCCGAAAGCGAAACGTGCCGCACAAATGGCCGCACCGCTGGAGGGTAACTATCTGTTCTGCATCAACCCTGAACTGGAATCGTTTTCTGATGCGGATTTCCGGAATGACCTGAAAGCATTTGTTTCCGGTGAGACAGAAGTCCTTTTCGATGCCGGACTGCCGCACATGACGCTTTCGGTCTGCAAAACAGACTATCCCTTGCTTCGCTATGCAACGGCTCTTTGTGAACGCCTGACCGCTGCCGGAGCAGATGTCACGTTGAAGCAGCACAGCGAAACCATGCTGCGTTCCCGTGCAATCAATGGGCGGTATCAACTGCTGCTGGTTTCAGAAAATATGCTTGATGCAACAGCATTGCCGGATGCAGACATCCTTCTGCTTTCCGCAGAAGAAATGGAGGACCCCTCATGCGAAAACTGAACACCATCCTCTCCGTTCTGCTGCTTTTCATCTGTCTGCTTCATGGGCTGATGGGCAGTTTTATGTTGCTGGGCATCAGTTCCGGGGCAGGAAAGTTTCTGGCATGGATCGGCGTTGGCATTCTGGCGGCGCACACCGTCCTTGGTCTTTTGCTGACCGCGCAGATATTCCGGGCTTCCCGTTACGGCGGAAAGCCCTACGGAAAGCAGAACGCTCTGTTCTGGGCAAGGCGTGCCAGTGGGCTTGCCATTTTGCTTATGCTCTTTTTCCATATTGGTGTGTTCGGCAAAGTGCAGAACGGCGTATACATTCTGTTTCCGTTCACAACGGTCCGGCTGCTGACGCAGCTTTTACTGGTCGCTTCGGTATTTGTGCATCTTCTGCTCAATCTCCGGCCTCTTCTGGTATCGCTGGGCATTGTCCGGGATAAGGAACAGCGCGGCGACCTCTATCTGATTCTTTCTGTACTGGTGCTGTTTGCTGCCGGTTCGATCATTCTATATTATATTGGGTGGAACAACGTATGAAACACACTTTGGTGATCGTGGGTGCAGGACTGGCAGGACTTTCCGCTGCTTTGACTGCTGTGAAAAACGGCTGGACGGTAAAGCTGGTGTCCTCCCTTGCCTCCGAGAGGGCGCAGTCTGTTATGGCAGAGGGTGGAATCAATGCAGCCTTGAATACCAAGGGAGAGGAGGACAGCCCGGAGCAGCATTATGCAGACACCCTGACCGCCGCCTGCGGACTTGCTGACCCGAATGCAGTCTGGGGGATGACGCAGGCTGCGCCCGAACTGGTGCACAGTCTGCACCGTCTGGGAGTACAGTTCAACGTGACAGATGACGATGAACTCGACCTGCGGAATTTTGGCGGACAGAAGAAAAAGCGGACGGCCTTTGCACAAAGCGATACGGGAAAGCAACTGATGACCGCTCTGATCGATGCTGTGCGCCGGGAAGAAAGCGCAGGAACGGTCGAACGCTTTCCTCACCATAAGTTCCGCACCCTGCTGTTTTCCGGGAACATCTGCGGCGGCTGCACAGTGCAGGACACCTATACCGGCGAACTGCTGCGGTTTGTATGCGATGCCGTCCTGATTGCCACAGGCGGGCCGCATGGCTTATTCGGTGATACGACCGGCTCTCTTGCCAATACCGGAGAAGTCACCGCAGAACTGTTCCGTCTGGGTGTTCCGATGGCAAATCTTGAAATGATCCAGTACCACCCCACCACGGTCGAACAGGGCGGAAAACGGATGCTTCTGAGTGAGGCAGCCCGTGGTGAGGGCGGGCGGCTGCTTGCATTGCGGAACGGGAAGCCGTGGTATTTCATGGAAGAAAAATATCCAGAACTCGGCAACCTGATGCCGCGTGACATCACCGCGCGGGAAGTCTGGACGGTCAGCCGTGACTATGAGGTGTTCCTTGATATGACAGAGCTTCCTAAAGAAGTCATGGAGCATAAACTTGCCGGACTGGTGGATGATTGTCAGACCTATCTGCACAAAGATATTCGCAAAGAACCCATTCCGATTTTGCCGGGTATCCACTACTTTATGGGAGGCATTCAGGTGGACGAGCGGCACCGCACTTCGATGCGGAATCTGTACGCTGCCGGTGAATGCTGCGCTCAGTACCATGGCACAAACCGTCTGGGTGGAAATTCTCTTCTGGGTGCGATCTATGGAGGGCAGATCGCTGCGGAAACTGCCTGTCAGGAAGCAGCCGGCTCCCCCAATATGCCCTGTGCCGAAGAATCTCTTCTGCCCGAACTTTCCCCGGACGCTCAAATGCAGATGAATCGTATTCTGCTGAACGCACTCGGTGTCGTGCGGGATGCACAGACATTGGAAGCGGGCATTCAGGAAATCCGCAAACTGTCTGGCACCCTTCCGCTTCTGGGCTGTGCCATGCTGGAAAGTGCCCTCGCCCGAAAAGAAAGCCGGGGTGCGCACTGGCGGGCAGATTATCCCCAACGCAACGATGCCGTTTACTGCAAAACCACCGTGGCACACTGGAACGGGCAGCGTATCGCCATCAGCTTTGAATCCATCCCCGAAAGGCGGCATGATTTATGAACTACACCATCCGAATCAAACGGCAGGAAAACCAGCAGGCTTCACCCTGCTGGCAGGAGTTTTCCTTTGAGGGAAGTGCGGACACCTCGATTGCTTCGGTGTTGAACGAGCTGAATCACCGCAGCCCTCTGTGCGAAAAGAGCGGAACGGTCGTTTCCCCCATTGCGTGGGAATGCGGCTGCATGATACGCAAGTGCGGTGCCTGTGCCATGCGGATCAATGGTCTGCCTCGTCTTGCCTGTTCCGTTTTTCTGCGGGACTGTAAGGGAAGCGTTGTTACTCTGGAGCCTTTGAGCAAATTCCCACTGGTGAAAGATCTGGTCGTAGACCGTTCCGTGATCTTTGAAGCACTGAAGCGGACAAAGCTGTGGCTGGAAGGAGATGCGTTCCAGACCAGCTATACGCACAGCCAGCGGTATCGATCTGCTAAGTGTCTGCTCTGTGGCTGCTGCTTGGAGGTCTGCCCGAACTTTGACCCGAACAGTGAATTTGCTGGAGCTGTTCTGCCCGTCAACGCTTACCGTATTCTGAACGAAGAACAGGATATTGCCCATCGGACAGAACTCGCAAATGCGTATCGTCAGCTTTATTTTGAAGGCTGCGGAAAATCTCTTGCGTGCCAGGACATCTGCCCAGCCGGAATCCCGGTCGAAGAACTGATGTCACGTTCCAATGCCGCAGCGGTCTGGAAGCGATAAAGTGTAAAAGGGTATGCGGTTTATAGCCGCATACCTTTTTATGCTTAATCTTCTAATCCGTGACTTCCCGCCACATTCTTCAGATACTCCTCTGGTTCGCCGTTCAGAATCAAGTCTGCATAGCCAAGCGGGTCATTGTAGATGAGATAGTCTAACTCCGCCCTCTGCGCCATGGTCACATCCAGCGCATCTTCGACCCCGGTACAGTCGATAGAGATTTTTCTCCCATCCCGGAGCAGCAGCTCCACGCATCCAGTGTCCATGTTGAAATGGCAAGCTCTTGCATCGTACTTCATGTTCGTGTCCTTTCCGCCTTACGGCACTCTTACAGTTGTGACTTTCGTTACACGATTCTTCTGATAAGGTTTTGGACACACAGCCGTCAGGGAAGAGCCGGAATTTTCATTTCCGAAGAATACAAAAAATCCGAACCCTTCTCCTATCGAGAAAAGGTTCGGATTTTCATGGTTTGGTGCGGATAAGAGGACTTGAACCTCCACCGAGTTGCCCCGATTAGAACCTGAATCTAACGCGTCTGCCAATTCCGCCATATCCGCATATTTTGTTTTCGTTCGTGAGCCGTGTCGCTCGGAACGATAGTAATTATACCATGGAAACCGGAAATGTCAAGCGCTTTTTTCGAATTTTTTTGACAAAAATTCCGGATGAAATTTTGGCACCGGAATGAGGACGATGGGGCGAAATTTTCGGTGAAATATGATACAATAAGACCTGAGCTGTCCGGGGCCGGGGGCCCTGCGGCAAAATACGATGGAATGAGGGAACCACACATGTTCAACTTTCTGATCTTTATCATCGGGGCGGCGCTCATGCTCGGCATGGGGGTGCGCAGTGTGCTTGCGCGGCGGCGCTTGCAGACAAAAGGCGAAAAGGTCACAGCCCGCGTTGCGGGCACCGCGCAGGGCCGGGACGGTCAGGCCTATGTGCTGGAATTTGAGACGGCAGGCGGCAGCCACCGCCTCCATTATCCGAAGGCGGCCAAGGGCAAGGGCTTTGCGGCCGGGGAGACCGTTACCTTATATTATGACCCGGAAGATCCGGAGAAGATGTATGTGGAAGGCGACCGCGCCGTGCTGGGGGCCGAAGTGCTGTACTTTGCGCTGGCGGTGGTGCTGGTGCTGCTGATGGCCGGATTTGTGCGGTGAGGAGGAAATGCCATGAAACTGGAACATTTTGGGATGCCGGAACCGGGCGACTGCCGGGTGGTCTTTTCGGCCAGTGCCGAGGAGCTGGAAGCAGCGGTGCAGGCCGAGCAGGCGGCACCGGATGCGCCCAAAGAGGAAGAAGACCTGCTGACGGCAGCGGTGAACCGCGCCATTCTGGAAGGATTTTCGCCGCTGTTCGCGCAGTTGATGGAGGAGCACCGGCTCGTCCCGGTGACGGACCCGGACTTTGAGCTGCTGGCCGTCAACCGGGCCGAAGGGTTCCGGGCGGGGGCGGAGTTTTTCTGCCTGCCGCCGCTGGAACTGGGGCGGTACACCGGTTTTGTGCAGCCCATCCGGCCCCGGCCTATCCGGAAACTGACCCTTGAACTGGAGATCAACCGCCACCACGGCGACGAGGACCGCGCCGCCGACGAGGCGGGCAAAAAAGCCCTGCGGGACCGTGTGGCGCGGGAAATCTACAAGACCCGCTGCGCCCAGGCCGAGACGCTGGCCGAGCGGGAGCTGGTCTACCAGCTCGGCGGCGAGGTGAGGGGCGCGCTGCCGAAGCAGTTGGTGGCGGGCAACTACTTTGCCGAGCAGCGGGAGTTCAACCTGCGGATGCAGGCGAACAACATCAACTTTGACCAATACCTGAAGGTGCAGGGCCAGACGGTGGAACAGTTCCGGGCGGAGCTTCACGCTCAGGCGGAACAGAAACTGCGGGGGCGTCTGGGGCTTCTGCTGGTCGCCGAAACGGAACATCTCTGGCCCACAGAGGCCGAGGTGCAGGCTGCGCTGGAGGGCTGGAACGGGGAGCGGACCTTCCCGTCCAACGACAAGCGAAAGCTGCGGCAGGGCATTGCCAGCCAGCGCGCAGCTGCCTTTGTGCGGGCGCACTCCACGCTGACCCCGCCGCCGGAGGAGCCGGTGGTGGTCGAGACGGTCTGAAACGACGGGCGGCAGGATTCTGGCAAACAAAAATGGGATGCTCGAAACGAGCATCCCATTTTTTGTTTGTGCCGGTCAGGTCTCCACGCCCTCGAACTGGCTGTTGTAGAGCTTGGCGTAGAAGCCGCCCTGGGCCAGCAGTTCGTCGTGATTGCCCTGCTCCACGATGTGGCCGTCCTTCATTACAAGGATGACGTCGGCCTCGCGGATGGTGGACAGGCGGTGGGCCACGATGAAGCTCGTGCGGCCCTGCATCATCCGGGCGAACGCGGCCTGGATGCGCACCTCGGTGCGGGTGTCGATGGAGGAGGTGGCCTCGTCCAGGATCAGCATGGGCGGCAGGCAGAGCATGACGCGGGCGATGCAGAGCAGCTGCTTCTGGCCCTGGCTGATGTTGCCGCCGTCCTCCGCGATGACGGTATCGTAACCGTCCGGCAGGCGGCGGATGAAGCTGTCGGCGTGGGCTGCCTTGGCCGCGGCAACGATCTCTTCGTCGGTGGCGTCGGGCTTGCCGTAGGCGATGTTCTCGCGGACGGTGCCGGCGCGCAGCCAGGTGTCTTGCAGCACCATGCCGTAGCTGCCGCGCAGGGAAGCGCGGGTCACGTTCCGGATGTCGTCGCCGGAGACGGTGATGGAGCCGCCGTTGACATCATAGAACCGCATGAGCAGGTTGATGAGGGTGGTCTTGCCGCAGCCGGTGGGGCCGACGATGGCGATGCGCTGGCCGGGCTTGACGTCCAGGTTCAGGCCCTCGATAAGGGGGCGGTCCGGCAGGTAGCGGAAGGAGACATCCTTCAGCTCCACATGGCCGTCCGGCTGCAGCACCCTGGCGTGTTCGGCTTCGGGCACCTGGTCGTCGGCGTCCAGCAGCTCAAAGACGCGGGCCGCGCAGGCCAGTGCGTTCTGCAGCTCGGTGACGACGCCGGAGATCTCATTGAAGGGCTTGGTGTACTGGTTGGCGTAGTTGAGGAAGATGCTCAGCTGACCGATGGTGATGCCGCCCGCCACAGCATAGATCGCACCCACCAGACCGACGCCTGCATAGACGATGTTGTTGACGAAGCGGGTGGCGGGGTTGGTCATGCTGGAGAAGAAGATGGCCTTCAGGCTGACATCCTGTAGCCGCGTGTTCACCTCGTCAAAGGAGGCAAGGCTCTCGGCCTCGTGGCCGAAGGCCTGCACGACCTTCTGGCCTTCGATCATCTCGTTGACCAGAGCGGTCTGTTCACCGCGCACGGTGCTCTGCCCCTGAAAATACTTGTAGCTGCGCTTGGCCAGGAAGCTGGCCACCACCAGGCTCAGCGGGGTGATGCAGACGACCACCAGCGTGATGGGGACATTCTCCCACAGCATGAACAGCAGGGTGCCGAAGATGGTCAGAAGGCCGGAGAACAGCTGGGTGAAGCCCATCAGCAGGCCGTCGGCAAAGGTGTCCACATCGGCGATCATCCGGCTGACGATGTCGCCGGAGGGGTGGCTGTCGAGGTAGGAGAGGGGGAGGGTCTGGATCTTCCGAAGGGCGGCATTGCGCAGGTCGCGGCTGACGGAGAAGGTGATGCGATTGTTGCAGACGCTCAGCAGCCACTGCGCAAAGGCTGCGAGGATGGCTACGGCCACGATCTGCAGGATGATCTGCATCACACCGGCAAAGTCCACGCGGCCCTTGCCGAGCATCAGGTCGATGGCGCTGCCGCAGAGGATGGGGATATACAGCTGTGCGGCCACGCTCACGGCGGCCACGATGAGGCTGCACCCCACGAAAAAGCGGTAGGGGCGGATCTTTTCCAGCACCCGGCGGAGCGTTGCCTTGCGCTGTTCCGGGGTCAGGCTGCTCTTTGCTTTTGCACTCATTTCTGCGCATCCCCTTTCTTGAACTGGCTGGCATAGATCTCCTCATAGACCGGGCAGGAGGCCAGCAGGTCGGCGTGTTTGCCGAGGCCGACGAGTTTGCCGTCGTCCAGAACGAGGATCTGGTCGGCGTGCTGCAGGCTGACGGCGCGCTGGCTGACGATGAAGACGGTCAGGCTGCCGGGCAGAGCCGCCAGCGCCTTGCGCAGGGCGGCGTCGGTGGCGTAGTCCAGAGCGCTGGCACTGTCGTCCAGAATGAGGATGTCGGGCTTGCCCACCAGCGCGCGGGCAATGGTCAGGCGCTGCTTCTGGCCGCCGGAGAGGTTCCGGCCGCCCTGCTCCACAGGCTCGTCCAGCCCAAGGGGCTTCGCCTTGACGAATTCTGCGGCCTGTGCCGTTTCCAGTGCGGCCCACAGGTCGGCATCCGAGGCGTTCTTGTTGCCCCAGAGCAGGTTCGAGCGGATGGTGCCGCCGAAGAGCTGCGCTTTCTGCATGACGACGCTGACACTGCCGCGCAGAACGTCCCGCGGGTATGCCTGCGCCGGACGGCCCAGGATCTCAACCGAACCCTCGGTGGCATCGTAGAAGCGGGGGATGAGGTTGATGAGGCTGGATTTGCCGCTGCCCGTGCCGCCGATGACGCCGATGGTCTGGCCGCGTTTGGCCGTGAAGCTGATGTCCGACAGGCTGGGGGCACCGGCACCGGCGTAGGTCAGGCTGACATGGTCGAACCGGACGGCGTCGTCGGCCTTGCCTGCCTCCACGGCATCCGGAAGGGCAGCGGGGAACGCCATCCCCGGTTCCGTGTCCAGCACGGCCTGCACACGGCTGGCGCAGGCCAGCGCCTTGCTGATCTGCACGATGAGGTTGGCCAGCTTGACCAGCTCGACCAGGATCTGGTTCATGTAGTTGACCAGCGCGATGACATCGCCGGCTGCCATGCCGCCGATGTTGATCTCGATGCTGCCCACATACAGCAGAGCCACGATGGCCAGGTTGATGATCACGTAGGTCAGCGGGCTCATCAGGGAGGAGAGATGGCCGACGTGGAGCTGCATTTTGGTCAGCAGGTCGTTGGCAGACTCGAAGCGGTCGATCTCGCTCTTCTCCTTGTCAAAGGCGCGGACGACGCGAACGCCGGTCAGGTTCTCGCGGGTCAGGCCCAGCACCCGGTCCAGACGGGTCTGGGCGGTCTTATACAGCGGGCTGGTCAGGACCATGATGCCGAAGACCACAATGGTCAGCAGCGGGATGGCCACCACGAAGATCCATGCGGCCCGCGCATTGACCGTGAAGGCCATGACCATGGCACCGACCACCACGAACGGGCTGCGCAGGAACAGGCGGAGGAAGAGGTTCAGGCCGCTCTGCACCTGATTGATGTCACTGGTCATGCGGGTGATGAGGGTGCTGGTGCCCAGCGTATCCATCTCGGTGAAGCCGAGCTTCTGGATGTGCTCGAACAGCGCATGGCGCAGCGAGGTGGAGTAGCCCACAGCGGCCTTGGCGGAGAAATACTGGGCCGTCAGGCTGCAGGTCAGGCCGATGACGGCGAGCAGCAGCAGGATGCCGCACCGCACAAGGATATACTGCAGGTCGTGCGCCGCAATGCCGACGTTGACGATGTCTGCCATGACCAGAGGGACAAACAGGTCGAACGTGGCTTCCAGCATCTTGAACAGCGGCGCGAGGACGGCCTCGCGCTTGTAGCCGTTCAGGTGGGTAAGCATTTTGTTCAAGGCGAAAGACTCCTTTTCTGAAATGTAAATTTCTGAAATGTAAATCGGGGGAAACTTTCCCATCGCATATTATAATACAACCGGGGTCGGAATGCTATTGTTTTGCGGAAAAATGCGGTGCGTCTTCCCCATTGTGAAACTTGGAAAATCCTGCTATAATAAAGTATTATGACGGATGGAAAAAGAAGGGTGATGCAAATGGCATACGAGAAAAGCGCACGGCGGTTCCGCCCGGTGGGCAGCCGGAAGAAAAAGGCCGCCCCCCAATACAGCCCGGCGGGCACGGGCTGCCCGGTGGTGGAGCAGGCCGTGGAGCGGCTCTACCGGGAGCAGAACGAGACGCATTTCTGGAACCTGATGAACGCCCTGAACTATGCACTGGAGCTGAAAACGCGGGTGCTGGTGCCGCTGGATGCTGCAGCCGACCCGCAGAGCGGCCCGGCCCCGTGGGCTTCCATGCCCATCCCGGCGGAAAAGGCAGAAGGGCTGGACCCCTGGCTGCTCCACACCCGGAAGGAGCGCAGCTACCTGCCCCTGTTCACTTCGGTGAAGACGGCGGAAGCCGAGCGCGCCACGGCCACCCGGCCCATGGCCGAGCGCGGGATGCGGGAGGCTATGGAATATGCCCTGAACACCGACGGCATCGACGGTGTGGTCATCGACCCGTGGACCAATTCCGCTACGCTGGATGGCTCCATCCTGAACGGGCTGCTCAAGTCGGAGCGGGGCAGCGAAGGCCCCGGTCTGGAAGAACTGGATGCGGGCTACGATGCCGCGCGGCAGGGCAGCTGGGCCGAGGCGGTGCAGCACTATGAAAAAGCCGCCGAGGCGGGCAGCGCCGAAGCGCTGGCGCTGTTGGGCGACTGCCTGTATCAGGGCCGGGGTGCCCGGCGCAGCAAGGTACAGGCCCGGCGGATGTGGAAAAAAGCCGCCGAGGCCGGGGAAGTGCAGGCCATGATCGCCCTTGGCGATGACGCAGCGGCCTCCGGGCAGGAAGCCGCCGCCGCGCTGCAATACTACCGCCGCGCCCAGAGTGCCGCCCGCGGGATGCCGGATGTCTCCTATACGCCGCAGATCCGGCTCCGCATCGCCCAGTGCGAAACGCGGTATGTCTCCCGCAAAAAGGCGCTGATGGAGCTGGCGGAGGCCGAGCAGGGCTTCTGCATCCAGCTGGAAGAGGGGGCACCGGACGCAGAGATCTGGCTGGACGAGACCCGGAAGACCGTGGCGGAGCTGATGAACGAAGGCCTGGAGAACCGATGAGATCGGCAGGAACACAAATTCTTTACATTTGTTCTATGAAATCGTCATAGGAAATCGGTAAGATGATTCTGGAAAAACATCTGTGCCGCAAGAAAAGAGGACAAGCACTATGAGCAACGTGATCGGAATCGACCTTGGAACGACCAACTCCTGTGTGGCAGTGGTCGAGGGCGGCAAGCCCGTGGTCATCGCCAATGCCGAGGGCGAACGCACCACCCCCAGCGTGGTCGCCTTTACCAAAGACGGTGAGCGTCTGGTGGGCGGTGCGGCCAAGCGCCAGATCGCGACCAACTCCGGCCGCACCATCTCCAGCATCAAGCGCTACATGGGTTCCGACCACCGGGTCCACATCGACGGCAAAGACCTGACCCCACAGGAGATCAGCGCCATGATCCTGACGAAGATCCGCCGCGACGCTGAGAGCTACCTCGGCGAGCCGGTGACCGAGGCCGTCATCACGGTGCCTGCCTATTTTGACGACAGCCAGCGCAAGGCCACGCAGGATGCAGGCCGCATCGCGGGGCTGAACGTTCTGCGAATCATCAATGAACCTACGGCCGCAGCGGTGGCCTATGGCCTGGACAACGAAGCGCCGCAGAAGATCCTGGTCTATGACCTGGGCGGCGGCACCTTCGATGTCTCCATCATCGAGATCGAGGATGGCACCTTCACGGTGCTGGCCACCGGCGGCGATACCCATCTGGGCGGCGATGATTTCGATGAGCGGATCGTGGAGTATGCGGTGGCGGAGTTCAAGAAATCCGACCGCATCGACCTGAGCCGCGACCCCGCCGCCATGGGCCGCCTGAAAGAGGAGGCCGAAAAGGCCAAGAAGGAGCTGTCCAGCGCGCTGAGCGCACAGCTGAACCTGCCCTTCATTGCGGTGGGCAAAGACGGCCCCCACCATCTGGACCTGACGCTCACCCGCCCGCAGTTCGAGATGATGACCGGCGACCTGCTGGCCCGCACCGTGCAGCCGGTGCAGAATGCCCTGCGGGATGCAGGCATCGCCGCCAGCCAGCTGGGCAAGGTGCTTCTGGTGGGCGGCAGCACCCGGATGCCGGCCGTAGAACGTCAGGTCAAAGAGCTGCTGGGCTGCGAGCCCAGCCACAGCCTGAACCCGGACGAATGCGTCGCCATGGGCGCAGCGGTCCAGGGCGCTCTGCTGCAGGGCGGCGGCAAGCTGGCCGGTGCTTCCGGCGCTGCCGCACAGGGCCTTGTGCTGATGGATGTCACTCCGCTGACCTTGTCCATTGAGACGCTGGGCGGCGTGGCGACCCCGCTCATCACCCGCAACAGTATGATCCCCACCCGGAAGAGCCAGATCTTCACGACGGCGCGCCCGATGCAGACCAGCGTGGAGATCAACGTCCTGCAGGGAGAACGCCATTTTGCGCGGGACAACAAGAGCCTGGGCAAGTTCAAGCTGAACGGCATCCGTGCCAGCTTCTCGTCCAAACCGCAGATCGAAGTGACCTTTGACATCGACGTCAACGGCGTCGTGAAGGTCTCCGCCAAAGACCTCGGCACCGGGCGGGAGCAGAACATCACCATCACCGGCAGCACGAACCTGTCGGAACACGAGATTCAGCGCGCCATGGCGGATGCCGCCGCGTATGAGGCTGAAGACAGCCGCCGGAAAGAGCGGCTGGAACTTCATAATCAGGCCGAAGTGCTGGCCTACAAGGTGGATGAGGCCCTGTCCAAGTGCAAAAAGGAACTGGACAAGGACGAAAAGAGCCGCATCAAGGCCGATGTGGCCAACCTCCGCCGCTGCCTGCGGAAGGACAAACCCGAAAAGATGAACGAGACCGAGGAAGCGAACCTCCGGCAGGCCAAAGAGCAGCTGGAAGCTTCGGCCAACCACCTGATGATGCTCTACACGAGCGAAGAACAGGAAAAACAATAAGAAGGCAAACAAAAAATCTCCGCGCAGCTGCGCGGAGATTTTTTTGTCGGCAGGGCCGGAACAGAGGGTGGAGAAACGGA
>OKSA01001469.1_pt1 | contig 21441 bp, 18 predicted proteins | sample 1601181 | NCBI WGS metagenome assembly OKSA01 (sample SAMEA3541538, study PRJEB24748) | human gut metagenome | biome: human gut; feature: human-associated habitat; material: faeces | place: China | collected 2012
TTTTATTGGATATGCCTGTGTTTCCTTAACAATTATAACTCATGCGGTGCATAGCCCACCACCTTGGAGGTATTCTTGCTGTAATCCCTGACCTCGTTTATGTTGAGATAGCCGGTCTCGATATCCTCCTCCGCTATGCCCCTGGCCTTTATTACTTCAAGCACTGCCTCCATCAGCTTCGCGTTATTCTGCTGCGCCTCGGATACGTCCTTTTCCTGGGCCCTTACGGTAAAGCCCACCTCGGCAATGTCCGGCTTTATGCTTACGGTGCCGGTGCCGGTCACCCTTACGGTGCTTCTGGTATCATAATATCCGTCGGTATTCTGAGTCGATGCCACTATATTCTTTTGCTCCTCTATCTGGTCCTGGCTCCTGCAAGCGGCGGCCGAAAGGGCCATTATCGCCGCGCAGAGCACTATTGCCGCTATCCTTACTTTCTTATTCATTTTCATTGTCACTTTTACCGTTACTCCTTTTTCTCGGTATTTTCTTTCTTATTGGCGCTGAGCTTTTCCATGCGTTCCCGCCGCTCCTGCGCCTTTGCCTCGCGCTTTACGGCATTCCTGGCTTTCCCCTTCTTTATGAGCTTCACTACGAGCACAACTATCGCGGCCAGCACCGCGATCACCAGTATCGCGGGTATTGCGCATACTATGGCTACCAGTGCGTTCTCGAGGAATACGCCTACCGCCACGAAGCTCTCCGAAAGCCCCGCGGACATACGCTCGCCCATGCCTTCCTTTGCGGCAGGGCCTTTGGTGAGTCGGTTCTCGTTGATAGTCACATAGACCGTGGTATAGTCCACCAGGTCGTCATAGCGGCGGAGCTGCGTCGTGTACTGCTCTATCTCGAGCGTTGTCTCGGATATGGCCTTTTCAAGCTCTACCAGATCCTCCATATTGCCGGTGGTCTTCATTATTTCCTTGAGCCTGTCAAGCTGATCCCTCAGCACGCCCAGGCGGGTCTCGGTATCAAAGTAGTTGAGGGTTATATCCTCGGTATCGCAGTTGCTGTAGGTTATCTCTCCGGTGCCCTGGGTAAAATCTACGAATTCCTTGGCCTTGGCGGTAGGAATACGGAACGCCAGGTTGGCGGTGCGGCCATAGTCGGAGTACGTCTCGGGCTTTGTGCCGCTCACGCTGGAGGACTGCACATAGCCGCCGAGCTGCGCCGCCTTGTCCTGAAGCTGCTTGAAGTGGTTATCGAACTCGTCGGTCCGCATCTCAAAGGTATAGGTGGTGATTATCTTGTGATTGCCGTAGTTTGGGTCGGCCTCGCCTGCATCAAAGCCACCGGCGGCGCTTTCAGACGCTTCCGTGGTCATCGCGTGTTCGGGTTCGTAGGCCGGCTCCTCGGCGGCAGCCGTATCATAAGCGTAGTTATAGCTTTCCTCCGTCGTTGCCTTCATAGAGGACTGCGAGGCAGCGCAGCCGGAAAGCAGCATGAGTACAAGCACTGCACATACTGTTATCCTTAACCTTTTCATCATGATAAATACCTCCGTTTTTCTTTTGTTGTACCTTACCTATGAGGAATTGACACGGTACGCATAATACATCGGGTTAGTTGCATTATCGAACGAGATGTTGTACCTTACCTATGAGGAATTGACACAATACTTTGTTGTTCATTTAAGTACCCTCCTTTTTCGCGTTGTACCTTACCTATGAGGAATTGACACATCTCTTTTGCATACTTCTCTTTATTCTTCATCTCTTACCGCTCGTTGTACCTTACCTATGAGGAATTGACACATATCCGTTTCTTTTACTGCAAGCCATACTTCATCCACATTAAGTTGTATCTTACCTATGAGGAATTGACACAACATTGGCTCTTTGGGCATGATGTTTTCAATTTTTTCTAACATTTTTTTGGTTGTACCTTATCTATGAGGAATTGACACGTGTACACCACAGGTTTGTAGCCTAGCTGTTCTAGGTTGTACCTTACCTATGAGGAATTGACACAATCCGACATTAATATATCTATGTAAATGTCAATATAAAAATGATTAAAAAGTGGAAAATAAAAATGTACATTTTCCAAGATCTATTCCTCAGTTTGTGTTTCCATAAAGGCTCGTTTTTCTTTTAAACGGTATGACGGTCTTTTGATGGAAATAACCTGTGAATGATGCAACAGTCGATCTAGCACCGCGTTTGCCAGAGTAGGAGAGCCAAAAATTTCTCCCCATTTAGAGAATGGAATATTGGTTGTTATAAGTGTGCAATGCTTTTCGTACCTCTTGGCTATCAGTTGAAAAATAAGTTGGCTGAATCTGTATCGATTGGCATATAGCCAATCTCGTCAATGATCAATACTTTGTATTTTGCAAAAAATTTCATCCTTGCTTCCAAGCGGTTTTCCAAAAGTGCTTTTTTCAATTGAGTCATAAGCGACTCAACTTAAGACTAGGTGCAATCTCCATTGTGCGGTGTGGTGTATAAAAGCATTTTTCTCAATAATCTTTGACATCTATCTATCCAAACATTTATCTTAAGCAAAAGGGCATATTCTTTATATTGTAATGCCCATACGTTATAAATTATCTAAAATATCTTAATGTATAATCCCATATAAGAAAAAAGAATATTAGCAAATTTAAATAAACAAAGACATTAATGGAAAAGAAATCGCAGAATATAGTTGTCATTTTTTGCGGATAAAATTTCTGAATAATTAGAAATGTTACTATAAAGGTAATGGATAAAGCTAAAAAAGCATGAAAAATAGCAATAAACGTAACTAAAAAAATTGATTTATGTACCTATTTGTTACGTTTAACGTATGATATAGTATAGACAAGCTCAGATGAGCAAGCAACATTCGTACAATTAACTATTTGAATTTATGGAGGATAAGATCATGAAAAAAGAAAATATTTTTAAAATGATGGAAAACGATATTATGAAAGCTGACATTAATGAGGAAACAAAGAACAAGATGTTGAAAAACGTTATGAGACTTAAGGAAAAGAAGGTGAATATTATGATTACTGGTGCTACCGGTTGTGGAAAGAGCTCTACGATTAATGCGATGTTTGATACAGAGGTTGCCAGGGTAGGAGTGGGCGTTGACCCTGAAACCATGGAGATTGAGAAGTATGAACTGGATAACCTGATATTATGGGACACTCCGGGGCTTGGAGATGGGAAGGAGGCCGATAACAGACATGCAAAGAATATCATTAAGAAACTTGCGGATGTAGACGAGGAAGGAAATGCTCTTATCGATCTGGTATTGGTTATTCTGGACGGTGGCACGAGAGACCTTGGGACATCTTATGAGTTGATCAATAATGTGATTATTCCAAATCTGGGAGAAGAAAAGGAGGAACGGATATTAGTGGCAATCAATCAGGCAGACATGGCGATGAAGGGCAGAAATTGGGATTACGACAAGAATGAGCCGAATCAGCATCTAGTTACATTTCTGGAGGAAAAAGTCCGCTCAGTCAGAGACAGAGTATATGAGGCTACAGGAGTGAGAGTTGATCCTATCTATTATAGTGCAGGATATAAAGAAGAAGGAGGAGAGCAGTCTGCCCCGTACAATTTGTCAAAACTTTTATATTGTATCGTGCAGGCGACACCGTCGCGAAAACGGGTGGTTTATGCCAATAACATTAATACAGATGAGCAGATGTGGAAGGATGATGATGACTTGCTTAATTACAGAGAACAAACACAGAAGAGTATTTTTGAATCTGTTGTAGAAGGAGCTTCAGTAGGAGCAGAGATAGGAGGTAAGATAGGAAGTATATTTGGTGATATAGGAGAATCCATTGGCCATAAAATTGGTACAGTTATAGGTGGAGTGATTGGTTTTATTGGTAGTTTATTTGGTTAGGAGGTTTATTATGAATCGATTATATAGAGTAAATGATATGGAACGAAACTTAAGAATAGCAAGATTCAGACCCCTGGATGTGCTTGTAGTGGGAGGTACAGGTGCAGGGAAGTCGTCTACGATTAATGCAATGTTTGAAAGAGAGGTAGCCAAAGTGGGAAGAAGTTATGAACCGGAGACCATGAATATTGAGTCAACGGAGTTGAATGACTGTATACGGTTCTGGGACAGCCCGGGACTTGGAGATGGAATGGAAAATGACAGGCGCCATTCGAAAGCACTAGTGGATCTGTTATATAAGAAATATCAGATGGAGGGGAACAGATATGGATGGATAGATACAGTTCTGGTGATACTTGACGGTTCCGGAAGGGACATGGGAACGACATACCGTTTGCTGAATGAAATTATTGTGCCTAATTTTCAGGTTGACAGAATTCTGGTAGCGATCAATCAGGCGGATATGACGATGAAGGGACGGCATTGGAATGAGTACACGAATGGTCCGGATAGTGTGTTGTTGAATCTGTTGATGGAAAAGTCGGTTTCTGTTCGGAGAAGGCTGGAGGAGGCTTCAGGAATCCAGGTGCCGCAGCCGGTATTTTATTCGGCTGAGCGTGGATATAATGTATGCAAACTTCTGGATATGATCATTGATAATATGCCAACGGAAAGGAGGAAGCTGGTGTCATAGGTTGTAACTTAGGGAAATTGAGGGGTTAATTAATAGGAGGAATGAAAGATGTCAGTATGGAAATGGGTACGCATAATAGCTAAGATTTTGGAACTGATTGCCGATGGCATGGATAAAGAAGCAGCAGTGGAGTGTGTGGCAAAGATGTTTAAGGTTGGAGTTGGTGATATATGGAGACATGGAGGTTTCTGATGGATATTTTTGCATGTATTAATTCAAAGGATATTAGAAAGTATTTAAAACAAATAGGATATAAGTTTGACTCATTGGAGACTGCGTGGTTGATCTATGCATGCAAGGCATTATCTTATGAGGATAAGAAAGCTTTATGGAAAGAAGTTATAATGACGATGCCGGATTGTGTAGTACCTTCAAGAATGAATTGTGCAGGATGGGAGAGTCTGCATGGATTGTTGGAGAAATATATAGACATTACAGACCATGAGATAGCAGATTTTTACGACCAGAAGACTGATATAACTTATGTATATATGTATTCATATTTATATAAAGGAGATGAGGAATGGACGGAAGAATTTGAGACAATATATCCATCGTTGGATAAATGTCTAGAGGCATATAGAAATGACGTTGAAGATCTGGATGAGGAGTATGCTTCGGAAAAAGAGACGGGAGTGATTCGATACAGATTAAAAAGACAGTCGCTGGTTGATACAGATGATGTGATGGAAATAGAGTGTTTTGGAAACGGACAGTTGAAGAATATTATTAGAGATACGAATAGAACCGAGGAAGAGTATACTGTTTTACAAGAGTCATTTGATGGATTATGGTTTGATTTCCCGACACCATTTAAGAAAGGGGATGTTGTATGGGTTCCGAAAGATGCCAGGAATATTATCCGGGATTGCGATGGTGCATTTGTGTTAAGTGGTCTGGTGACATGGAATACGCCTGAACATATAAGAAAATCGGGAGACATTACAGACATGAATGGTTATGGTTATTTTTTGAATAATGATGGTACGGTTTATCATGAAGTTATGTGTAACTATATGGATCTTGAGTATTATACGGGATCATATAAACTTAATGAGAGAATTTTGCCGGTTTTGAGTAAATTCATGAAAGGCGAGATAGAAGTGAATTTGTTGTTGTGTGCGTACAGGAAGATATTATTGGATGTGGCTGCGACTGATATTATGTTAAAAAGCTGGTATTCGGATGAGGTATTGAAAGAGCTGGGATTGAAATGAGGGAAGTGGATAAATGTTTTGATTGACGAAATAACCTATACATGATAGTATAAATCCACAGATGATGGTCTATCAGAGAGACTGTCATATATCTTCAAGTTTAAAAAGATAATTTTCAATAATTGTTCAAAAATCAGAATCGACAATTCATGACAAATCAACCTTGAATCGGGGAACATTTCTCATAGAAAAGAACTACAAAAAATAAGAAAATAAAAACGGAAAACCATTGTCTGTAGTATAAGTATTTGTTATTCTGAAGTAAATAGAGGATATTTTACAAAGTAAAGCTTAATCTAGAGAATCTGCCAGTGGCAGGCCGCTGTAGATACCAAGGTATACAAAAGGAGAATGAAAAAAATGAAAAAAGAAGATATGTCCTGTATCGACTGCGCAGTAAAAAACTGCAACAAAATGGATAAAACCTATCCGGATTTCTGTCTGACAACACACATGGACGAAGAAGTTCTAAATGAAGCAATGGAATGCTACAATGAAGACGAGAACCGCAAAGTAACAATCGCTGCAGCAGAAGTAGAGTATGAGAATTACTGCAAACATACCAGAATCGAAGAAATCATGGATTTTGCAAAGAAGATCAATGCAAAAAAGATCGGGATCGCAACCTGTGTCGGATTGTTGAAAGAAAGCCGTATCCTCGCAGATATCCTGCGCAGACACGGCTTTGAGGTGTATGGTGTCGGCTGCAAGGCAGGGACACAGAAGAAAACATCGGTCGGCATCCCGGAATGCTGCGAAGGTGTCGGTGTGAATATGTGTAATCCGATCCTGCAGGCAAAGCTTCTGAACAAGGCGAAGACGGACCTGAATGTTGTGGTCGGACTTTGTGTGGGGCATGACAGTCTGTTTTATAAATATTCCGAGGCACTGACTACGACAGCAGTGACGAAAGACCGTGTACTGGGGCATAATCCGGTGGCGGCGCTTTATACTGCGGATAGTTATTATTCGAAGTTGAAGAAGAGTGAAGAAGAGTAATATTTCTAATTTGGGCGTTTAAAGATACATAAAGATATAACAAAGCGAAAAATGAAACTAGAACTTGTGTAAATGTTCTGTTATAATAAATTGTTAAAATGAGAGGGGGTGTAAACATGGCAAGTATAAAAGATGTAGCACAAAAGGCAGGAGTCGGTGTTGGAACAGTATCAAGAGTACTGAATAACAGTGGATATGTATCGGATGAGACACGTGAAAAAATAGAAGAGGCTATGAAAAATCTTCAGTATACACCGAATGAACTTGCCAGAAATCTGTATCATAAAAAGAGTGGGATCATTGCCGTTCTGGTGCCAACAGTAGAAATTCCTTTTTTTGCAGAACTTGTACATAATATTGAAGCAGAACTCTATAATGAAGGATTCAAGATCATGTTATGTAATACAGATAAGGCACATAATGCAGAACTCGAATATCTGGATATGTTAAACAGGCATATCGTGGATGGTGTGATTACAGGTGTACATTCCTTAGATGTAGAAGAGTACAAAAAGATAAAAAAACCAATCGTTGCATTTGACCGTTATTTGGGAGAAGATATTCCTGTGGTTACAGTCGATCATAAGGAGGGCGGACGACTGGCGGCGGAAATTCTGCTTAAGAATGGGTGTAAAAAAATAGTACATTTCAGAGGTGCAACTGCAGTAGAGTCGCCATATCATGAAAGACATTTTGAATTCGCAAGAATTATGAAGGAACAGGGAGTAGAGTGCTTTGATTATGAACTGGCATGGAATAAATTTGATCTGGAGTATTATAAGTATGCGGTAAAAGATTTGTTTGACAGACTGGATGAATGGGAATTTGATGGGATATTCGGAACAGATCTGGTTGCAATCGAGTGTATGAATGAGGTTATCCGAAGACATAAAAAGGTTCCGAAGGATGTAAAATGTGTGGCTTATGATGGAACATATATTACACAGATAGTAGAACCAAGTGTGACTTCAATCGTTCAACCGATAAAAGAACTGGCAAAAGAGGCGGCCAGGTTAATTTGTGAATTGGTTAATGGGAAGACATATAAAAATGAAAAAGTAACATTAGGAGTATCTGTGAGAAAGGGGAGAACAACAATGGAATAGTAAAAATGCACAAAAGCAGTGCACAAAATTTGATAAAATAAACGAAATGACGAAAAAATGTTGACATCTGAGCAGCTAAGAGTTATATATAGATTATACGAATCAGTCACGTGCACAGCTGAATTTATTTTTTTTAACAAACATGGAACGGGTTCCATAAAAAAGATGCGGAATTATTTTTTTAAGAAACATGGAACGGGTTCCACAAACAATAATCTACTCATTTAGGGAGGAAAAACTATGAAGAAAAAAAGTTTAAAAAAGGTTACATCTGCAGTATTAGTTGCAGCAATGTCGATGGGACTGCTTGCTGGATGCGGAGGAAGTAAGTCATCAGGAGAAGCAAAAACGGATGCGGACGGGGCAACCGTCATTAAATTTGGTATTCATGTGGCAAACCCAAAAAAACAGGAAACGGTTACTTACAATATTGTTCAGGGATTTAACAAAGAAAATAAAGGAAAATATAAAGTAGAATTCGTGGCAGCTGATACAGAAGCACATTCAAAAAATATGAAATTGGCAGCACAGGATGGAAGTCTTCCGGAAATTGTACATTTAGATTCAGCGGAGGCACCGAAATACAATGAGGCCGGATACTTATTAGATATGTCTGATTTTCTGAAAGAAAATAAAGACATTGATGATGCACTGGATGGTATGGAAGATGCATTCAATGATGGAAAAGTACAGTATGGACTTCCATATCAAAGTAATGTTCAGGGATTTTTCTATAATAAAGATTTGTTTGATAAAGCTGGGATTGCTTATCCAACAGATGATACAACTTATGACGAATTCCTTGATATGATCGCAAAACTGAAAGATTCAGGAGTTACACCAATCGCAATCGGAAGTAAGAACAGTGGATACTCAATGTGGGAGTTCAATGAATTCTTTTCAAGATATGGATGGGAAGATAATGAAAAATCCTATACTGGTGATAAGGCAAAATATTCAAACGATGATATGAATGCATGTTTTGAAAAAATAAAAGGACTTGCAGATGCCGGAGCATTTCCGGAAAATATGGCAACAATCGAATATTTTGACGCAAAACAGCTCTTTAATGAAGGAAAAGCAGCAATGTTCGGAACAGGTCAGTGGGACTGTGCAGAATTTGATAAAAATATCGGTGAACACATCGGATTCTGGTGGGGACCAAAATTTGAGGATTCTTCTTATGAACAGAATATTGCAATGAAAGTTCCGGCAGCTCCGCTGGTAGTAAGTTCAGCGGTAAAAGATAATGATAAAGCAAAAGAAGCTGTGTATGCATTTTTGAAATATTATTATGGAGAAGAAGCAGCAAAGATTTCTTATGAAGGATCCATTTTCCCGGCAACCAATTATGATGGTATTGCAGCAACAGATTCACAGTATGCAATGAATGCAATGATCACAGCACTTGGAAATGGATGGAAAACACCAAAAGCAGCTCCGGACCAGACAGTTACTCCGGCAGTTCAGGAAGCAATGTATGATGCAATATTTGGTGTTATGCAAGGAACATACAGTCCAAAAGATGCTTTAAAAAATATGGATTCGGCAGCAGCAAACTAGACAGACGTTAATATTGGCTGACACTGCATGGGACCGCCATGAAGATTTGTCATGGTGGTCCCGGATATAAAGAGGATGAGCGTATGCATTGGTTAAGTAAAAAGAGATACAAGATAGGATTGGTAATTCCGACACTGGTTGTGTATATGGTATTTATTATTATTCCTATTGGAATGTCAATTGGATATAGTTTTACAAAATATTCTGGAATTGGAAAGGCTACATTCAACGGATTGACAAATTATATGAGATTATTTAAAGACCGTTTGTTTTGGATATCCTTAAAGAACACAATGATTATGTTTATATTGGCATTTGTATTGTTATTGTCTTTATCTTTTCTCATTGCTTTGTTACTGAATAATAAATTAAAAGGAGTGGATTTTTCAAAGTCATTAATCTTTTCTCCTGCGATTATCGCACCGATCATTGTTGGAATTATCTGGGTTTATATATTAGATCCAAACATTGGTATTATCAATAATGTTCTGGATGCGATAGGGGCATCTGGTTTGAAACAAAAATGGATAGGCGGTAATACACTGTCTCCGTATAGTATTGCGATTATCTATTTCTGGCAGCAATTAGGATATCTGGTAACGGTATTTATTGCAGGTCTTAAAATGATACCGGGAGAGGTGTTGGAAGCAGTTGAAATAGATGGTGCAAGCTTTGTACAGAAGACAATGTATGTCACAATTCCAATGATGAAATCAACGATTTCAACAGTAGCGGTTCTGATCATTACAGGAGTGTTTAAGATCTTTGAAATTGTGCAGCAGACAACAGGAGGAGGTCCAAACCACCTGTCTGAGACGTTGGTTACATATAGTTACTCAATGACATTTAACAGTGGAGATTATGGTTATGGAATGTCTCTGGCTACATTTACATTCCTTCTTTCACTGGTGATCACAGGTATTTATTCAATACTTACAAGAGAAAGAGGTGAATAGGAATGGTACCGAAAAGAAAGAAAATTGCAATGTATGTTGCGATGATCATTATAACAGCGATTGTTGTATTTCCATTTTTATGGATGGTATTACTTTCGTTCAAATCAAGTTCAGAGATCATGTCTAATCCATTGGCAATGCCGAAAGCATTTAATCTCGACAACTTCAAACATGCATTGGAAACATTAAACTTTCCACAATTATATGCGAACACTTTTGTTGTATGTATATTATCTGTTGTGTTGGAGCTTATTATTACATTCTGCAGCTCTTTCGTAATTGCAAGAATGGAATTTAAGCATCCGAAGGCAAAGAGTTTATTGTATGGATTTTTGATTTTGGGATTATCTGTTTCACCATTTATTTTATTGTTTCCGGTATATAAGATTAATATCTTTTTCGGGTTGAGCGGAAAATGGGCATTGATTTTTCCATATGCAGCAAGTTCGATTTCATTCAATACGCTTCTTCTGACAGCATATTTGAAACAGCTTCCTACGGAAATTGACGAAGCGGCTGTAATAGATGGCTGTAACATTTGGCAGCTGATGGTGAAAGTTATTTTGCCAATGGCAAAGCCGGTTATTGCAACAATTGTCATTTTTAACGTGTTATACATATGGAATGAATATCCGTATGCATCTGTAATGCTGAAAGATGTATCTGATTATACACTTTCTATGGGAGCTTCATTCTTCAAAGGAAATTATACGGTAGATTATGGTGGAATTGTAGCATCCAGTCTTATGATTATTGTTCCGGAACTGATCTTCTATGGATTATTCCAGAAGAATATTGTAGAGGGTATGACAGCGGGAGCTGTGAAAGGATAATTATTAACAAAAAGAAAAGGAGACTTATATTATGAGCAATGTATCAGGATTATTTAAAGATTTGACAACTGTAAAAAAAGCCAGAAACGGAAGACTTGCCAGCTGGGATCAGAGAGGTAAGAATCAGGATTATTGGGAAATCCCGGCAGGTGAGACAATCTCTCTTGGAGAAGTGGAAGGACCTGGATGTATCACACATATCTGGATGACTTCTTCCTGCAGAAAAGTAGTAGCACCAAGTATTCTTGATCCGGTATTAAATGCTTCAGCAGCTCCGGTTATGGAGATTCATCCGGCACTTGGAGTTATCTGGGATGATTATGATCCATTCTATTATAGAAAAGTTCTGATCAAGATTACATGGGATGATCAGGATACACCAAGTGTACTTGCACCATTGGGAGATTTCTTCTGTATTGGTAACAGTTATCCGGGCAATTTTTCTTCGCTGCCATTTAATGTTTCGCTGAAACCAGAAGAAGCAGGAAGATATGGAGCTCCTTGTTCTGTGTCATGCTATTTCCCAATGCCTTTTAATAAAAAAGCAAAAATTGAGATTGTAAATGAAAACGAACTTCCATTTATTTTATATTTCAATATTGACTATGAAATGTATAAAGAGCCACTGGATGAGAATACAGCATATTTCCATGCAAGCTGGCACAGAGAAAATCCTTGTCAGGGCTGGGGACCAGACCTTCAGACAAACTGTCCGGAAGTTAATAATGTAACCAATTTTAAAGGTGAGAATAACTATACGGTGCTTGACGTAGAAGGAACGGGACATTATGTAGGATGTAACCTTACTGTAAAACACTACCAGGGAAGCTGGTGGGGAGAAGGAAATGATATGTTCTTCATTGATGGAGAGGAATACCCGTCATTAAATGGTACAGGAACAGAGGATTATTTCAATCATGCATGGGGAATGCAGAAAAATGCATATCCATTCTTTGGAACAATTGTACATGAAAGTGATACGGATGGATTCCAGGTATCTTATCGTTTCCACATTACAGATCCAGTAAGATTTGAGAAGAGTCTGAAAGTTACGATTGAACATGGACATGCGAACCATCTGTCAGATGACTGGAGTTCAACGGCATACTGGTATCAGACACTGCCAACAGCAAAACCAATTACGATTCTTCCTGTAGAAGAGAGAATTCCAAATGTACCGGTACTTCCAGAACGTAATCTTCAGATGCCGGAATTAACAGAAGAAATGAAAGAAGCAAGAGAATCATGGGCAAAACGCTGGGAAGAGTATAAGCCTGCAAGAGAAGAACAGTTCAGAATTAAAGAAAATAAGGCCCGCCGGGAATCAAAGCTTAATACTGAATTTGCAAAGAAACTTCGTGAAGAATATAAGTAATAATACCGGAGGCACAATATGTCAAAAGAACTGATGATTGAAAGAATAGAAAAAGCCCAGAAAGAAATTGAAGCAAAAAGAGAAAAAATACAGCAGGGAAAATTTCGCCAGAACTATCATTTTATGGCAGAAACTGGATGGATCAATGACCCAAATGGGTTGATATATTTTAAAGGAAAGTATCACTTTTTCTATCAATATAATCCATATTCCGGATTTTGGGACTGTATGCACTGGGGACATGCTGTCAGTGAAGATATGATTCATTGGGAGTATCTGCCATTAGCGCTTGCACCAAGTGAAGTATATGATGATCATTTGAAGGGGGGCTGCTTCTCCGGCAGTGCGATTGAACATGATGGAAAGTTATTCCTGATCTATACAGGAACCTGTAATAATGGAAATGGGTTTGAACAGGCACAGTGTATCGCATATAGTGAAGACGGGATCCACTTTGAAAAATATGAAGGAAACCCGGTGATCACAGCACCGGAAGGTGTTCCAACAGATCTGTTCAGGGATCCAAAAGTGTGGAAACACGATGATACTTATTATGTAGTTTGTGGAGCAAGCCAAAATGGCTTTGCGCAGGCGAGACTGTATAAATCAACAGATATGTTCCACTGGGAATTTGTTAACGTCCTTGCAGAAAGCAGAGGCGAATGGGGCTATATGTGGGAGTGCCCGGATTTCTATCCGGTAGGAGATAAATATGTGTTGATGTTCTCTCCGATGGGTGGAAAAGAGCGTACCAGTGTTTATCTGGTAGGAAATTTTGATTATGACACCGGAAAATTTTTCTACACAACCTCTGGGGAAATAGACTGGGGATTTGATTATTATGCACCACAGTCATTCCTGGCACCGGATGGCAGAAGGATTCTGGTAGGATGGGCGAATGCATGGGATTGGATGCCATTTTGGAAAGACTGGGGTCCGACATATCAAGAAGGCTGGTGCGGATTCTTTAACATTCCGAGAGAGGTGGTATTAGCAGAAGATAATACATTAAAGTTTATTCCTGTAAAAGAATTACAGGATCTCCGGAAGAATAAGCAGGAAGAAGCGGACATTCTGATAAAAGAAGACGAGAAAAAAGAACTTCGGAGCGGCTGTGTTTATGAAACGGAAATGCGGATAAATCTGAAAAAATCAACTGCAGACAAGATTAGGCTGAACTTAAGAATGTCTCAGGGAAAGAAGACAGAGATCCTATTTGATCTGCGAAAAGCGGAAGCATATTTTGACCGTAATAATTCCGATGGCTGGAGTAAAGGAGTCGCAAGATGTCCATTGAATTTAATGGGCAAAGAGCATCTGGATATTCATATTTATTCTGACAAAATTTCATTAGAAATATTCAGCAATGATTATCAGAATAATTTTTCTTGTAATATATATAATGTGGATGATGATCAGAAAAATGAAATGACAGCAATTGGTGGAGATCTGATGATTGAAAGCATTCGGTCATGGGAACTTGAAAAGACAATGAAATAATTATTCTCTCTCCAAAAGGAATAACAAACCAGATTAGCAAAGGTTTGTTATTCCTTTTTGCATATTATTTATCTAACTTAAGTCCCGCCAGTGCCTGTGCAAATGCGTTATTCACCGGTTCGTCATTTTGCTGCTGCTGTTTCTTCAGATATTTCTGGACATCGCGCTTAGATACGCCGGCACCTTCTTTGGCACGACGGTTCTTGAATGCTTCCAGCTTCTCTTTGTAGCCGCAGGAGCATACAAATGTCTCACTGTCCCCCTTTTTGATCAGTTCCATCTTCTTGTGACAGTTCGGACATCTTGCATTGCTGGTGCGTGCGATCGTCTCGCGGTAGCCGCATTCACGGTCCTGGCAGACCAGCATGCGGGAGTTCTTGCCTTTGACAGAAAGCATACGCTTGCCGCAGCGCGGGCATTTTGTATTAGTCAGGTTATCGTGACGGAAAGTTCCGTCGGAAGTCTTGATATCCCGAATTAATTCTTTGGTGTAGCTTTCGATATCTTTGATAAATACCTGCTCTTTGTGTGCTCCTTTGGCAATCTTGGCAAGTTCCATTTCCCAGGAAGCGGTAAGCTCCGGTTTTTTCAAATCTTCCGGGACTAATTCCAGAAGCTGTTTTCCTTTGGATGTCAGAAGAATCTCATTTCCCTTCTTTTCCAACAGGAAAGAGTGGAACAATTTTTCAATGATATCGGCTCTTGTCGCTACGGTTCCGAGTCCGCCGGTTTCACCGAGAGTTTTTTTCATCTTATTATCATCAGAAGACATATAACGTACCGGATTCTCCATGGCGGACAGAAGTGTCGCTTCTGTAAAACGGGCGGGAGCTTTGGTCTTACCGCTTGTGATATTCGTGTGTGTGATAGTCAGGACATCGCCTTTGTGGAGAACAGGAAGTGCCTGCTCTGAAGCCTTTAAGTACATATCATTATTCTGGAAATCTTCTCCAAAATCTTCAGAATCTTCATAATCCCCGTAAGCATCATACAGTGAAGCAGAGGAACCGGAAGATACAGCATCGGTATATACGGCCTTCCATCCGGCGGCTTTGATGACCTTTCCTTTTGCGGTAAATGTCTCGCCTGCGGCTTCAGCTTTCAGTGTAGTCTGCTCATATTCAAATGCCGGATAGAGGACGCTGATAAAACGGCGTACGACCAGATCATAGATCTTGCGTTCATTGGTTGACATATGTTCCATCTGGACATATTCTTCCGTCGGGATGATCGCATGATGGTCGCTGACTTTTTTGTCATCCACGAAGGCTTTGCTTGTCTTAAGCGGTTTCTTTAAGAGTTCCGGAATATATTTCTTATAAGGTCCGATATTGCAGGCTTTCAGGCGTTCTTTGATCGTTGGAACAATGTCCGTACCGATATAGCGGGAGTCTGTTCTTGGATAGGTGAGGACTTTGTGGTGCTCGTACAGACTCTGCATGATATTCAATGTCTCCTTTGCGGAGAAGCCAAAGCGCTTATTGGCATCGCGCTGTAATTCCGTCAGATCATAGAGGCCCGGAGAAGGTGTCCGCTTGGATGAGGTATGCACATCTGTCACGGTAAGCGTCTGGTTCTTTAATTTTTTATCAAGGCCGGTTATTAGGTCTTTGTTAAAGGAGCGCAGGGAACCGCTTTTCTTTTGCTGCCATGTCCATGTGACGATAGAAGCCATAGTGCCGACAGAACCACCGGTAACAGAAGTTGTACAACGCAGTCCATAATAATCTTCCGGTTTAAATGAACGGATCTGCTGTTCGCGGTGTGCGATCATGGCAAGTGTCGGTGTCTGTACACGTCCGCAGGAGAGCTGGGCGTTATACTTGCAGGTCAATGCACGGGTGGCATTGATCCCGACCAGCCAGTCTGCCTCTGCGCGGCTTCTTGCGGCATGATATAAGTCGTTGTACGCACGACCGTCCTTCAAGTGGGCAAACCCTTCTTTGATCGCTTTATCGGTAACAGAGGAGATCCACAGACGGCGGATCGGCTTATGACAGCCGGATTTGTCCAGGATCCAGCGGGCAACCAGTTCTCCCTCACGTCCGGCATCGGTGGCAATGATGATCTCAGAGACATCTTTCCGGAAAAGCTGTGTCTTTACATTATGGTATTGTTTGGATGTCTGTTTGATCACGACGAGCTCCCATTTCTTTGGAACCATCGGGAGATAAGACATATCCCAGGCTTTGAACTTTTTATCATATTCTTCCGGGTCGGCCAAAGTGACCAGATGGCCGAGTGCCCAGGTGACGATATAATTGCTGCCTTCGATCGCACCGGAAATGTTCTTGTGACAGCCGAGAACACGGGCGATATCGCGGGCAACAGATGGTTTTTCTGCCAGTACGAGTGATTTCATATATATATACTCCTTTCAGATATAGAAAAACCCCGAAAACATGATGTTTCCGAGGTTATATAAGAGGCGCCAACCAGATTTGAACTGGTGATAGAGGTGTTGCAGACCTTTGCCTTACCACTTGGCTATGGCGCCATGCCTTACGTACTGTTAAGTATAACAAATACGTAAGATGAAGTCAAGAAAATCTGTATGTTAAAATCCAAGATCTTCATTTACCAGAATAACTTTGATGCGCTGCGGTGTCTTGGAATATCTGGTGATCAGGATCTGACAGCAGATCGTATCCGGTGTTTTGCAGTCAAAACAAGCACCTGTTTTGCAACAAGGAGTGCTCAGGTTGAAACGCTGTGCATTGATCGGAGCGGCTTCATTTCTTGCACGGGACATGGCAGAATCTACATCGCGTGTAACTTTATTCATTCCGATGATCATCAACACATTCCGTGGTCCGGCAGCGATAGAGGATACACGGTTGGAATGTCCGTCGATATTGATCATAATTCCATCTTCCGTGATCGCATTTGCACTGGTCAGGAAGTAATCACAATCATATGCCGAAAGCTCGATCTTGCGCTTATCTTCCGGTGTCGGTGCGGTATCGCGGTTGTATACCTGATAATTTCCCTGACAGACAGCTTCTTTTAAGCCGATCTCATTGACAGACATGGAACCGCCCCAGGAGATGCTGCTTCCTTCCGGGATTAATTCTAATGCTTTCTTCAGAGCCTCTTCTTTGGAGTCTGTATAATAAGCTTCCATGTTGCGGGCTGTAAGTTCTTTTACAATCTTTGCGCCTAACATTTGGTTTCGTTTGATTCGATTCTGATCCATAATGAGTCCCTCCCACGTTTATGTTGTTTAGATATTTCTACTTGAAATTATAACACAGATTCAGGTCCGTAGTCTTTGAAATCATGCAGAAGTTGAGGGGATGATCATTTATATACTGCGCTTTTCCAGCCTTAAAATATAAAAAGAAAGCATGATGTTTGTCCGGTTCTCATTGGTCAGGATATCATAATCCAGAAGTTCTTTTATCTTATTCAGTTTATACGACAGCGTATTCTTATGACAATAAAGTGCATCTGCGGTATGGATGATACTACAGTCATGATCAAAGTAGACTTCCAGGATATGCAGATAATCGGTATGATGCACAGCGTCATAGTCAAGAATCGGGCCAAGTGTGGAGTTCAGGAAATCCGTTGTCAGAGATTGATTGTGGATATCGGCCAGAAGTTTGTATACACCAAGCTTATCGTACTCAAGGAAGTTCTTTGGGAGAGCAGTTTTGGTGAGCTGATAGGCGGTAAATGCGGTCTCGTAAGAGCGGTGAATGTCTGTAAGCTGCGAGACCGTAGTTCCGATCCCGACATAGACATCGGAGTTATTCTGACAGACATCGTAGAGCTTCTGAGATATATCGTTTACAGATTCACCGGCAAACAATACGATCAGATGGTTCCCTTCTTCATATACGATCCCTTTAGACATGAAATAACGGATCTTCTTTTCCAGCTGTTCCAGGTAAGAATTACCGGAATCACTGTCATAAGTGTGGCAGCTGATTATGAGGACAGTATAGTTCATGTCGCGGAAGAATCCATTGCTTTCCAGAGGATTCAGATAGGAGTCTTCATTCTCGGGGTAATAGATCGCATTTTTCAAAGCAGCGGCAAGACTGGTCTCGCGGTGTTCGTTTTTTAATAGAATCTCAGAAAAGATCCGCATGATATCAATGAACGGAGTGTCCCAGGAAGTGGAGAACAGCGGAAGCTGTATTTCATTGCAATAGTCGATAATCTCCTGGGAAAATGCAGGACGCGATTTTACAGAGATGATCAGTCCGCTGGCGTGTGCGTCTTTCAATGACTTTAAGAACTCTTTCAGCCAGTCCTGAGAGGTAAAATTCAGACCGGAGTTAAAGATCAGTTCATCACCGTGGAGCAGATGGGAGAATTCACCCTGTTCGACGGTATGGATCCAGGTTACTTCTTTATCATAAAAACTATTGGTATGAAGGATGACATCAAATTGGTTGTTAATTGCTTTATACAGGGACTGTAATTTAATTGCCATAAGTGTGGTCCTCCTGATATATGTTGATCAGAGTATAGATATATTTTATCATAATTGTGTGCGACACACAATTTATAGAATAAAATCTGTCGATTAAAACTATATTCATAGTGAATTTCATATGATATATTGTATGAGAAGTACAAAAGAATGAATATTCAACCCCGAAAAATGTGCTTCTAAAAAAATCCATTCTCTAGATTTTTAAAAGACAGAAAGCTCTTCAACGAAAGTTGAGGAGCTTTTTGTGGTTCCAAAAAGAAAAAAACAGAGCGCACTCTATTTACAGGCAGTACCAATGGTGCTAGAATGAGTAACATCATATTGATACAACAGATACAACTGTCCTGACCAGGAAAGATGTCCAGCCGAGGCAGTATACCAGGAAAAGACGGAGGAATGAAAAAATGAAATCAATAAAAAGTGGAAAAATTGTAATTATCGGAGCAGGACATGTAGGATCTCATTGCGGACTGAGTCTTATGATGCAGGGACTGGCAACGGAGATCGTATATATTGATATAGATAAGAATAAAGCGGCAATGCAGGCACTTGATCTTGATGATATGGCCTCTAATCTGGACAGGGATTTTACAGTGAGAGCCGGAGATTATTCCGACTGTGCGGATGCTCATATTGTTGTGATGGCGGCCGGAAAGAGCCGTCTTCCGGGGCAGACAAGGCTGGATATGTTCGATGATTCGATTAAGATGATGAATACGATCGTAGGACCGTTAAAAGAGTCAGGATTCCATGGAATTCTGATCGGCATTTCCAACCCGGCAGACATCATTGCTGATTTCTTAAGAAAAAGACTGGGACTTCCAAGAAGTCAGGTATTCAGCACCGGAACATCTCTGGATTCAGCAAGACTCCGCAGAATGTTATCTGAGATCACCGGCGTAAGCCGTCATTCCATTCAGGCTTATTGTATGGGTGAGCATGGGGATTCACAGTTCATTCCGGTATCACATATACAAATTGGCGGAATACCGGTAAAAGAATACCTGAGCATTCATCCGGAATACCGGGATAAAATGGATTTTGATAAGATCAGTGCGGAGGATAAGGTCTGTGGATTTCACATCGTAGAAGGAAAAGGCTGTACAGAATTTGGAATCGGTGCCGTACTCAGCAATATTACAAGAGCAGTCATGCATGATGAAAAGAGGATCCTTCCGGTATCCGTTCTCCTTGAAGGAGAATATGGAGAACAGGGTGTTCCGGCGGGAGTACCATGTGTGATCGGGAAAAACGGTGTGGAAGAGATTATGGAAATCTCCCTGACAGAGAAGGAAAAAGAGCAGCTCCATAATTCATGTAACGTCATCCGGGGATTCGTCGAGAAAGCCGATCAGATGTAAAAAATCGTTAATATTTTAATTACTTTTGGATGTGTTGCATTTTATATTGTCCTATGTTACATTGACAACAGAGTACAAAAAGAATCAGAAAGAGCCAAAAAACAGTGCCCCTCTAACAACAGAGACCGGAACAGGATAACCGGCAGACAAGTATGTCTTATAGGAGGTAATTGTAACATGGCAATTTCAATCGGCATTAACGGATTTGGACGCATTGGACGCGTAGCACTCCGTATCGCCATTAATCAACCAGACACTTTTAAGGTATGCGGAATCAATGTACGAAATGCAGACCTGGGTTATATGAAGTATATGATCCGGTATGATTCTACATTTGGACGTTTTCAGGGAGAACTGGATACATATGAGAATGGACTGATCATTGAAGGACAGAAGATTCCTGTATTTTCAGAATCAGATGCGGCATTGATTCCATGGGGAGCATGTGGTGCAGAGTATATTATTGATGCAACAGGTGCATACTGTACAACGGAAAAGGCAAAAGCCCATTTAGAAGGCGGTGCGAAGAAAGTTATTATCTCAGCACCGGCAAAAGACGGGGATACACCGACATTTATCATGGGAATTAATCATGACAAATATACATCGGATATGCCGGTTGTATCGAATGCATCATGTACTACGAATTGTCTCGCACCAATCTGTAAAGTTCTGGAAGATAATTATGGAATCGAATATGGGCTGATGTCAACGATTCATGCTGCAACTGCAAAACAAAAGGTTGTGGACAGCCGTTCCCAGAAAGACTGGAGAACCGGACGTTCGGCATTTGGTAACCTGATTCCATCTACAACGGGAGCCGCAAAAGCAATCTCGCTTGTCATTCCGGCTTTAAAGGATAAGATGAGTGGTATTTCTTACAGGGTTCCAACTTCAGATGTATCAATTGTTGATCTGAATGTAGCGTTAAAGCAGCCGGCATCATACGATGAGATCTGCAAAAAGGTCCGGGAGGCCTCTGAGACATATTTGTCCGGCATTCTGGATTATGTAGAGGATGAAGTGGTATCTTCAGATTTTATCGGAGATTCACATGCATCGATCTTTGATGCAAGGCAGGGAATTCAAGTGAATTCCCACTTTTTCAAGGTCATCTGTTTCTATGACAATGAGTGGGGATATACAAGTCAGATATTCCGGCTGATTGAGCATATGGATCGGATAGATCACAATCGCTAATAATTAAGATGACGACAGGGGCATGTAAGATCTGATTCTGATGTAACACGTTTGATTTTATATCATACACTTCTGTAAGGGACATATGGATTCGTTATTACGATTATGAACCAGACAAGATGCGGACAGAAAAGCAGGTAAAGCTTTTGCTGTCCGCAGAAAATAAGAAAAATCTGAAAAATAAAAATTTTTCGGAAAATTCAAAAAAACACTTGCCAAACAACCGAGTCTATGATATATTAAATATCGGTCGTGTGAAAAACACAGTGACAAATAAATATACGGCTCCATGGTCAAGCGGTTAAGACATCGCCCTTTCACGGCGGTAACACGGGTTC
>OKSA01001473.1_pt1 | contig 21375 bp, 25 predicted proteins | sample 1601181 | NCBI WGS metagenome assembly OKSA01 (sample SAMEA3541538, study PRJEB24748) | human gut metagenome | biome: human gut; feature: human-associated habitat; material: faeces | place: China | collected 2012
CCTCCAGCTTCTTCACGGTCTTCTGCAGGTCGATGATATAGATGCCGTTGCGCTCGGTGTAGATATAGGGAGCCATCTTGGGGTTCCAGCGACGGGTCTGATGACCGAAATGCACACCGGCCTCCAGCAGAGCCTTCATGGATACGACGTTCTGATTTGCCATTTTGTTGTTTCTCCTTTTGTTTTAGTTTGTACCTCCAGCCTCCTCCTCCCTCCGGCCAACCTTGCGGCACCGACCGGAGATCCGAAGCTGTGCGGATTCACCAATATATGATAGCACGGCTTTTTCCATTTTGCAAGGAGAAATTCCGGTTTTTCACCGGAATTTTCCCACTTTTTTCGCCGCAGATCAGGCCTCCTGCCGGAAATACTCCGGACCGGCGCCGCACAGCGGGCATTTGTAGTCTGCCGGCAGCTCGTCGCCCTCGTAAACGTAGCCGCACACCTTGCACACGTAGCGGTGCTTTCCCTCGCCGGAGGCGTCCTCCTCCGTCTGCTCCGCCTTCACGTCGGCGGCAATGGCATCGGCCAGACGCTGCATCTGGGCCGCCTGATCCGGCCGCAGCGCCGACTTCACCGTCAGCACCGGTTCCACCGCGGACCAGCCCTTCAGCGGGGACAGCAGCGCATCCATCTTCTTACCGCTGGCCGGCGACCAGGTGCCGTTCTCGATCAGGGCGTACCGCCGGTCCGCCAGGGCGTGGGCCGCGATGTCGTGGAGCAGGTCCTCCATGGTCACGAAGATGCCCATGTTGTACGTGGCGGACGCGAACACCAGATGGCTGTACTTGAAGGCGTCGGACACGACATAGGGTGCCGGCGTCACCGACACGTCGAACATCTTCACCTGCACGCCCTGCTCTGCCAGACGGCAGGCCAGCACGTTGGCGGCGTTCTCCGTGCCGCCGTACACCGAGGCGTAGGCGATCATGACGCCCCGCACCTCCGGCTCGTACCGGCTCCACAGGTCATACTTGCCCAGCAGATAGCCCAGCTCCTCCCGCCACACGAAGCCGTGGAGCGGCAGCAGCATCTGGATGTCCAGCGTCTCCGCCTTCTTCAGCACCGCCTGCACCTGGGGGCCGTACTTGCCCACAATGTTGGTGTAGTAGCGCCGCGCCTCGTCCAGATAGTCGCGGTCAAAGTTCACCTCATCGGCGAACAGCGCGCCGTTCAGGGCGCCGAAGCAGCCGAAGGCGTCCGCCGACAGCAGCAGCTTGTCCGTGGCATCGTAGGTCAGCATCACCTCCGGCCAGTGGACCATGGGCGCCGCCACAAAGTGCAGGGTGTGCCGTCCGGTGGACAGCGTCTCCCCCTCCTTGATAACGGTGATGCGCCCCGCCAGCTCCGGCCCGAAGAACTGGCCGATCATGGTCTTGGCCATGGCGCTGCACAGCACCTGCGTCCGGGGATAGTCCCGCAGCAGGTCAGCCAGCTCCGCTGCGTGGTCCGGCTCCATGTGGTGCACCACCACGTAGTCCAGCTCCCGCCCCGCCAGCGCGTGGGTCAGGTTCTCCCGAAACGTATGGCGCACTGCGCTGTCCACCGTGTCGAACAGCACGGTCTTTTCGTCTGTCAGCAGATAGCTGTTGAAGCTGATGCCCTGAGGCACATCGTACACGCCCTCAAACATCGCCAGACGCCGGCAGTCGGCGCCCACCCATGTATAATCGTCGTTGATCTTTCTCGTGCAGTACATCGTATCATCCTTTCCGCGGCCTGTGCCGGTGTGATCTCCATTTTGGCGCGCCGTACCGCCGCGCCCATTTCAGCGGAAACATTATAGCAGAGCTTTCCGCCGTTTTCCACTGTTTCTTGCCCGTTTGCGCAAAAAAACACAGCGCCCCGTGAACAGGGCGCTGTGCGGGTATGTCATTACGGTGCCAGGTGCCAGCGCTCCCCGCTGCTCAGCACCACGTCCACAGGCCCCGTCGGAAGCGCGTCAAGGCTGTCCAGCAGCACGACCTCGAAAATCGGCAGGTCCGGCAGCGGCATCTTCCCCAGCTCCTCTGGGATCTCAGGCACTTTTCCTAACAGGGCTGCCAGCTCAAAGGGCCGCGCGTCGAACCGCTCCTCCATGTTCATCCAGAGCGTACCGGCGTTGATGCCGGCTACCAAGTACTCTGCACCGTCCGCCTCCAGCCGATCCGGATCGGTATCCCCTGGGCGAAACGCGGCAGATTGCCCCGGCTCGCATACCATCAGGAGCTTCGTGCGGCCGCTCTGCTCCAGGATGAAGCCGATGGACCAGAATACCCGCCCATTGCAGGGGGGCAGCTTCTGTACTCTGGGCTGCACCTCCCGCATATTGCGGGTGAAATACGCCAATGCACCAATAATCAAGTTTTCACACCTCACGTCGTCAATTCACATCAATAACTTGCCGAACTGGTACTGTAAAGACCGATTGATAGGATTCATCCATCGGAACTCCCTCAATGCGCGTAGTATCCATGTACATTGTTTCGACCCCAGCGTCGCTCCAATATGTCCCCACAGTGTAATTTCCATTTGCTTTTCCATGGGCAGGAATCCTAGGGCTTCCACTTGCCACCACTTTTCCAGTCGGTGTCGTTAGGCAGTAGTCTGTCACATATATTCTATCCAGCAAAAGAGACGCTTTCCATTGAAATATCAGCGTATAGTATCCATCCATGCCACCTGTTCGGTTTGAAACAAACCAACTATACGTAGCAAATCCAATCGCAGCTCTTGTTCCATTTTCATCAACAGAATATAAATCTACGCGAACCCAGTCAACCCCTGCGTCATTCACCACGCTCGTTTCGGCTATATATTCGCAGGTAGAATCATCGACCGGTATCTCAATAACTGTTCCGTCAACTGTAATAATTGCTTTTTCATTTTCCGTAATAACAGTTGCGGTCCCACTTTCGGTTGCAGATGCAGTCGGCACTAACGAAAGAATCATCAGAATACTCAGGAGAAGCGCCGATACACATTTTTTTGTTTTCATATGTCCTCCTCTTATGGTTCTTATGATTGATACAGAATTTTTGGTGTCGATTGTCCTTTCGTGGTATAAATCCGGCTTGTTACTTACATCAATACATTGGAAACACCTCTTTCTCTAATTTGGTAAATTCAAATACAAAAGAGTGTCGTCTCAACTAATATAATTTATTATACCAAACCCGCGCGGCATTTTCTACCATTTTTTGCACATTTCTACAAAAAAACACAGCGCCCCGTAAACAGGGCGCTGTGCGGGTATTCAGATGGCCTTCTTGGCGATGTCGCACAGAGCGGCGAACGCCACGGTGTCGTTGATCGCCATCTCGGACAGCATCTTGCGGTTGATCTGGATGCCGGCGACCTTCAGACCGTGCATGAAGCTGGAATAGTTCATGCCCTGAGCCTTGACAGCCGCGGAGATACGGGTGATCCACAGCTGACGGAAGTCCCGCTTCTTCAGGCGGCGGCCCACATAGGCGTAGGTCAGGGACTTCATGACCTGCTCGTTGGCCATCTTGAAGTGCTTGGACTTCGCGCCCCAGTAGCCCTTGGCCAGCTTCAGAGTCTTGTTTCTTCTTTTACGCGCCATCATCGCGCCTTTTACACGTGCCATATTTCAATTGCCTCCTATTCTAACGATTCCGTCTCTTATTTGTAGGGGATCATCTTGCGGATGGTCGCCTCGGTGGTGCAGTCAGCATAGGTGGTGCTGCGCAGACGACGGCCACGCTTGGTGTCCTTCTTGGTCAGGATGTGGCTCTTGAACGCATGAGCTCTCTTGACCTTGCCGGATTTCGTCAGGTTGAAGCGCTTCTTTGCGCCGCTGTGGGTCTTCAGTTTAGGCATAATATTACTCCTTCCAATATGATCCTCTGTGGGGAAACGCGGTTACTTGCCGGCCTTGGGGGACAGGAAGATGGACATGTTCCGTCCCTCCAGCTTGGCGGCCTTGTCGAGGGTAGCCACTTCGGTGCACAGGTCTGCAAACTTATTGAGAAGATCGCGGCCGATGTCGGTGTGCGCCATCTCACGGCCGCGGAAGCGGACGGATACCTTGACGCGGTTGCCGTCGGACAGGAACTTCTGGGCGTTCTTCAGCTTGGTGTTGAAATCGCCCACGTCGATGCCCGGGGACATCCGGATCTCCTTGATCTCCACCACGTGCTGGTTCTTTCTGGCTTCCTTCTCGCGCTTGCTCTGCTCGAATTTGTACTTGCCGTAGTTCATCAGCTTGCACACAGGGGGCGTCGCCTGCGGGGAGATCTTTACCAGATCCAGCCCGTGCTCCTCCGCGATGCGCAGGGCTTCTTCACCGGACACAATGCCCATCTGCTCTCCGCCTTCGCCGATCAAACGGATCTCCTTGTCGTTGATCTCTTCATTCAGTTGATGCTGTACCTTGCTAATACCGAAGCACCTCCAATCCAAAATAAAAACGCGAATGCTCTCCGCATCCGCGCAACAACACAAGCTGCCCATGGGACACTTGCTGACGCTGTTGACCTCTTTGCTCTGCGCGTGAGGTGAGGCGGATGCACCGACCTTCTTTGTTTTCCTGAGTATTGTACCGCACTTTGCTCCCGCTGTCAACTACATTTTTTTGATTTCTGACGCATAGTACCGATTTTTCTGGCCATACTGACGCTGTAACTGTTAAAAAGGAGGTGCCTCACATGGAGGAGCGCAAAAACGCCAAGACCGAGCAGAACACCAATGAGCAGAATACCCAGAACGCCAACAAGAACGCCAGGAACACGAAGAACGCCAAGAACTGCAAATAATCCCATGCGCACACGGAGAGCCGCGGCTTCTGCCGCGGCTCTTTTGCTGCATTTTAATGGGTCACGCCCAGATACTCCTCCAGCGTGATGCCGCGGTTGAAGATCTCCTGGGCCACGTCCTTGCCCACATAGCGATAGTGCCAGGGCTCATAGATGATGCCGGTGACAGCGCTCTTTCCGTTGGGATAGCGGTGGATGAACCCGTAGCGCCAGGAGTTGGCCATCAGCCACTTCTGGGTGGGGGTCTTTTCCTGCTCCTCCGTCAGGTTCTGGTTGTTGATGTCCACCACGTCCACCGTAAGACCCAGCTGATGCTCGCTGGTGCCCGGTACGGCCACCACCGTGCCGGCCTCCTGCACCGCCTGGTCGTGGCTCTTGCCCTCGGCCTCAAAGGCGGCCACTTTCTTGTCGAACAGCTCCTGCTGCGTCTCCTGAGTCCGGTAGGCCGAGCAGATCAGGGGCTCATAGCCCGCGTCGCGGCAGGCGTCCATCATCTCCTGCAGCGCGTCATAGCACCGCCGGTCGATCTGAGAGCCATTGCTCAGGTCCACCAGATCCACTTCCCAGTCCGACGGCAGCGGGTTCCAGGGGTTCACCAGCGTCAGCAGCTCGTTGTCCGCCGCCGACGGCTTGGCGGCGGCCGGCTCCTGCTGGTCGTCCTGACGGGCCAGCGTCTCCGCCGCCTGCTGTTGCTGCTGGTCCTGCTCCTGCTTCTTATTCCTGCACCCCTTCACGATGAAGATGATGCCCACGATCAGCACCGCCAGGAACACCGCCGCAATGGCGCGGTTGCGCATGGCCTCTCTGTACCGGCGCTGCCGTCTCCGTTCTCTTTCGTCCATAGCTCTTTACCTCAATTCCCGGGGGTAGACCCCCTCTCTGTGCAGCTCCAGCAGCTCCGCCGCCACCCGCGCCCGGTCCTCGTGGTACGTCATGCCGAACCACCGGTCCTTGGACTGCAATACGGATACCGACAGCCTGCCCTCCTTCAGCAGCTTGCCCACCATGTTGGGCAGCAGGCACTCTGCCTTCGCATTCTCCCCCGCGTCGCGGCGCAGGAAATCCTCAAAGTACCGCTCCATCTCATCGAACACCGACGGCATGAAACCCCAGAAGTTCATGGATACCACCGTGTCCGGCTCCAGCAGCACGCCGCTGTCCTCATCGCCGATGGTGCCGTCGTCATGCAGGCGGATCTTCAGCGTCTCATGGATGTCCGTGAGATAGCCGTCCCGCGCGTGACACACGCCGCGGGACACCGTGCCGTATCTGGTGACGGTGTTTTTCAGCAGATACCCCACCATGGTGGCCGTGCCCCGCTCCGGCAGGCGCTGCAGTTCCTCATAGATGGTACGGTAGGCGTCCACGCCGTAGTAGTCGTCGGCGTTGATGACGCAGAACGGCTCGTGGACGAATTCCCTGGTACACAGCACCGCGTGGGTGGTACCGAAGGGCTTGGTGCGCCCCTCCGGTATCCGGTAGAACGCCGGCACGGAGGAGAAATCCTGAAAGGCGTAGCACACCTCCACCGGCTGGCCCTCCGGCGTCCGCAGACGCGAGGCCATGTCGCCGCACAGCCGCTTCATCAGCTCCAGCATATCCGGCTTGATGATGAACACGATCTTATCGAACCCGGCCCGCACCGCGTCGTAGACGCCGTACTCCATGAGGATCTCCCCATTAGGGCCCACGCCGTCCGTCTGCTTATTACCGCCATAGCGGGAGCCCAGGCCCGCCGCCATAATGACTAAGGTTGTTTTCATGGTGTTCCTCCTGTATTGTCCCCCGAAACGTCCGCCGTCAGACCTGACGGCCACAGCGCACAGTATAGCACAGTTTTCGCCCCGCTTCAACCGCTTTCGCTCCGCCGGACTTTAAGATTTTCCTAATTTCGCCGCAAAATTTCTTTTGCAGCTCCCTCTGGATTTTTCTGCCGGCGTCCCCTATAATATAGTATGTTTGGGACAAGCTCCGGCCTCCCGCTGCGGAGGCCGGAAATCCATGTTTAAGGAGAGAAAGCATATGAAAACATCCCAGAAGGTGATGGGGCATGTCTACGCCATCTTCACCATTCTCGTGTGGGGCAGCTGCTTCGTACTGACCAAGGAGCTTCTGAAAGGCTACACCGCCATTCAGATCATCCCCCTGCGCATGGGCCTGGCCTACGTGGCCCTGTGGGCCCTGCGCCCCAGAACATTGAAGCTCCCCTGGAGGGATGAGCTGATGTTCATCCTCATCGGCATCACCGGCGGCAGCTTCTACTTCTTCCTGCAGAACACCGCCCTGACCTACACCTACGCCGCCAACGTCAGCATCATCGTGGCTCTATCCCCCATCCTGACGGTGATCCTGGCCCAGCTGTTCTCCCGCAGCGGGGAGCGCCTGGGCAAGTACGTCTACATCGGCGCGGCCATCGCCATCGCCGGTGTGGTGCTGGTGGTGCTCAACGGCCAGATGTCCTTCCATCTGAACCCGCTGGGTGACCTGATCGCGCTGGCCGCTGCCCTGATGTGGGCCGTGTACTCCATCCTCATCAAGAAGTACACCGAGCAGTACGACAACTTCCTGGTGACCCGCCGCGTCATGCTCTGGGCGTTCCTGACCTCCCTGCCCCTGATGCTGCTGACGGACGGCATGCCCGACCTGCGCCCTCTGTTTACCACGCCGTCCATGCTGCTGAGCTGGCTGTTTCTGGGCGTGTTCGGCAACGCCGTGTGCTTTGCCATCTGGAACATCGCTTTCCAGCGTCTGGGCGTTGTCATCACCAACAACTACCTGTACGCCTCCCCCTTCGTCACGCTGGTGGTGGGCTTCCTGCTGCTGGACGAGCAGATCACCGTCATGAGCGTGGTGGGCGCCGTACTTATCACCGCCGGCGTCATTGTGGCTCTGAAAAAGCCTGCCGGCGAAAAAGCGGCGGATGTGTAACCTCGCCACCCGATAAAAAACACCCTCCGTGCGTCTGCACGGGGGGTGTTTTTTATCGTCTTATTTCTTCCCTAACCGGCTGAAGCCCCAGAACGTCAGGGGCCATACGCATCCGGCGAACAGCACCACCAGCAGATAACGGATACCGCCGGCGATCTCCGCCGCCCCGCCGCACAGCGCGATGAGCGGCGCTTTCAGCCCCGCCCGGATGGCCAGCAGCAGCCCGAAGCCCACCACCAGCTTGATGATCTGGGCCCACCACACCGCCTGCGTCTCGAAGCGGATGTACCTCCGGTCCAGAATGTTGGCCGCCAGCATTCCCAGCGTAGCGCCCGTCAGCTTCCAGGCGTTCTGCAAAGCGCTGACATAGTTGGCGGTGTCCTCCGCCGTGGTCCCCGTGTCGCCCCGCAGGTACAGATAAACGATGAACGCCGCACTGCACAGCACCATGACGCCGATCATCGCCGTCAGCACACGGGGGCGGCGGTCCGCCTCCTCCATCAGCGGGTACACCAGCAGCACCAGCGCCGCAGCGATAACGAAGGACACCCCCACGTCCAGCGGCGTGTGGACACCCAGATACATGCGGCTGAAGCAGATGACCAGCGTCAGCGCGATGCACACCCCCCGCAGCCACCGCCGCCTGGTGTACCGTGCGATGCCGCCGTAGGTGGCCACCGCGTTCTGGGTGTGGCCGCTGGGAAAGGAGTATCCCGTGGCCTCGGCCCGTGCGCTCTCTACGATGGTAAAGTCAGGGTCCTTCACCCATGGCCGCGGCACGCAGCACAGGATCTTCAGAAATTGATTGAGAATGGTGCCGAAAAAGCCCACCGTCATGAGGTAGTAGCCCATCCGCTTGCTGACGCACCAGAACACCGTCACGGCGATGACCATGAAGAAAAGCTCTCCGCCCATGTGGGTCACAGCGCCCAGTATCGTGTCCAGCAGCGGCGTCCGAATGGACTCCAGCGCGTATAGTAGCTTCATGCTGTCCCGTCCTTTCCGCCGCCAGAGCGGCCTGTGCCGCTATTATACACGCTTTTCTTTTTCTGCGCAACCGTTGACCCGCCGCCGCGGTTTTGCTATACTGAAGAAAACGGCACAGGAGGACACGTACCATGCACCCCACCGAGCTTCTGAATATCCTGCACACCGCGGAAAAGCTGAAGGACACCACCCGTCACTGCGACACCTCCGGCGGCCGCCGCGAAAGCGTGGCGGAACACAGCTGGCGCATCGCGCTGATGGCATTTTTCCTGCGGGATGACTTCCCCCGGCTGGACATGGACAAGGTGCTGCAAATGTGCTTGATCCACGATCTGGGCGAGTGCTTCACCGGCGACATCCCCTCCTTCCTGAAAACCGATGCCGATACGACCCGTGAGGATTCCCTGCTGGCTCAGTGGGTATCCTCCCTCCCCGCCCCCTACTGCACCGAGATGGCGGCGCTGTACGCCGAGATGGACGCCCTGGAGACCGACGAAGCCCGCCTCTACAAGGCGCTGGACAAACTGGAGGCGGTCATCCAGCACAACGAGGCCCCTATCTCCACCTGGCTGCCCCGCGAGTACGCCCTGAACCTGACCTATGCCGACGAAAATGTGGCCTTTTCCCCCTACCTCACCGCCCTGCGGGAGGCGATCCGCGATGAGACGAAGGCCAAGATCGACGCTAACGGCGGCATGCCGCTTTCTGCGGAATGACCCATCTAAAAAAGGAGAAACCATGCTGAACGAAAAAGGCTTTGACCAATGGGCAGAGGACTATGAGCAGAGCGTTGCTCTCTCAGATGCCGACGATCGCTATCCCTTCGCGGGATATCGTGACATTCTGGATACGATCTGCCGCAATGTTCTCTCTCAGGGTGCAAAGGATGTGTTGGACATTGGCTTTGGCACCGGCACGCTGAGCGCCGCGCTCTATGCCCAGGGCTGCCGCATCTATGGGCAGGACTTTTCCGCGCAGATGCTCCGCCTGGCGCAAGACAGAATGCCGAAGGCCACTCTTTTCTGCGGCGACTTCTCACAGGGGCTGTCCACACCACTGACACAGCGCACCTACGATGCCATCGTTGCCACCTACTCGCTGCATCACCTGACGGACCGGCAAAAAGTGGATTTTATCCGCAGCCTTCTTTCCCTGCTGCGGGAGGGCGGCTGCCTCTATATCGGTGATGTGGCTTTCCCTTCCAGAGCCGCGCTGGAGGTGTGCCGTCTCCATGCTGGTGACCTGTGGGATGCCGATGAGACCTATTTCGTTTTCGATGAAATGAAATGCTTCTTCCCACAAATGCAGTTCGAACCGCTCTCCCCCTGTGCCGGTATTCTCTCCCTGCGCCGTCACGTCTGATGCCACCCGCCGTCTCATGGCCCTCATTGATGCAAAAAGAGCTGTATATGACCGCTTTCGCGGTTATATACAGCTCTTTTTCTTACACCGTCAGTTCCACAAGGAGTCCCTCCGGTCCGGCGACACAGCCCTCATAATAGCCGTCCCCCGTGACCTGCGGCTAATGCTGGCCACCGCATAGCCGTCTCTGCGGAGTCACTGGGTCAACGCATCCACCGCCTCGCGGCTCTCCAGAGAAAACGCCGTATGGGCGCAGCCGCGCTGCCTGCATCGGCCAACTCTGGCCGGTGCATCAGCTCCAGCCGCGCACCGTCCGGACCGTCCCGCCCCTTGTCTCCGGATACGGCACCACCGGCGGCTGATCCGGCCGGTGCTCTCCGATCATTTTCTCCATCCAGATCATGTTGTACCAACGCCCGAACTTGTAGCCGCAGCTGCGGAACTCCGCCACCTGCCGGAAGCCCAGATGACTGTGGAACTCCATGCTGTTCCGCGTCACGTACTCATCCTCCCGGTCCGGACAGGTAATGCAGGCGTAGAGGTTCAGCACACCCATGTCCCGCAGCCGCTCCTCCATGGCGGCGTAGAGACGCCGCCCCATGCCGCACTTCCGGGCATCCTGCGCCAGATAAATGGACAGCTCGCAGCACCAGTCATAGGCCGCCCTCTCCTTGAAGGGCCCCGCGTAGGCGTAGCCTTGCACCACACCGTCCCGCTCCGCCGCCAGGTAGGGGAACCGCGTCATGGTCCGGTGCATCCGCTCCCGCATCTCCTCCCGCGTCGGCGTCTCGTACTCGAAGCTGATGGCCGTGTGCCGCACGTAGTGGTCGTATATTTCCCGTATCCGCTCCGCGTCCGTCAGCACCGCGTCACGGATCACCACTTCTCCGCATTTTTCTGTCATGTTCCGGATCTCCTTTGTATATGGCTGCTTATGTATCTCATCCCCTGCGGATGGGGTGCCGTATCACCGTTTTCCACTTCTCCGGTATCACGCGCCGCGCGTCCGACAAGTAGATCTCGTGGTGCATACGTGTCTCTGACAGGTCGTTCACATATCCTTTTTCCGCCAGAAAGCTGTCCATCCTTGCCACCGTCTCCGCCTCCGTGTCGAAGGGCCCCAGGTGCATGCACTGCACGCACAGCCCCTCCTCCACCGTCAGGAACTCCACCGCGCCGCAGTCCAGCTTTTTCTTCTCCCACGCGGCCTGCTTCGCCCAGCACAGCTCCTCCTCTGTCACGAAATCCGGCAGCCGGATGACCGAGACCCACCGGAACGCCGCCTTGTCCGCAGTGCCGGTCTGCCCCTGCTGCCAGAAGCCCTCCAGCGGCGGCACCACATAGTCGAAGAAGCCGTCGATCTCATGACCGGCCCGCCCGCTCATTTTCAGCGTGTACGCCACGGTATACAGCATCTGTATCGCCTGCTGGTACGCACCCTCCGGCTGATTCGGGTCACCCTGTCCCCGCACTGCCATGTAGTGCATGGCGGGCACCGCCACGATCTCCGGCCGATCCTTCGGCAGATAAAACTCCCGATACTCCTTCTTAAAATCAAACGCCATACCGCGCTCCTTTCCACATTCAGCGCCGGTCTGCAAGCCGGTATACCGCCAGCCCATCGGAAACTCCGTCGCTGCGGAAGCCCTTCTTGCCGGCAAGGTGCATCGTCGCCGTCTGCTCCGGCACACACTCGATGACAACGTCCTTCTGTGCCTGCCGCGCCCGGTCAATGAGCCGGTCCGTCAGCTCCGACGCGTAGCCGCGCCCCCAGTACTCCGGAAACAGTACCCAGCCGATCTCCATACTGTCCGCATCATATTCGTGATAGATGACATATCCGATAAAGCGCTCGTCCTCCTGGACGGCGTACACAAGAGGCGGTTCGGACAACCCCGCATCGTGCAGGAATGCTTCCGTCTGCACACGGTCATAGGGCGGCTCCAGATAGCGCATCACCACGGGATCTGACAGCAGCCGATACAGCTCGTCAGCGTCGCCGCTGCGCATCCTTCGTATTGTGATGTCCATCCTTCGCGCCCCCCAACGTATATTTGGTTTATCCTACCACACCCGCAACAGAAGCGCAAGAACCGACAATGGCGTATCGCCTGCAGCCGGAACATATTTAAAAACATCCGGACTATTGATCTTTGCCAAAGCAAAACAATCAGACTACCACATCAAATTTTCCATGCAATTTTAACTTTACCGTGTCCAACATGAACAGATTCAATCAGGGTATCGACCACGGTTAATTTATCGTCAATAGATATATCGTTCCATTTGCTCATGTAATCGCTGATAACGCCGATGTTTTGTCTGTCATACATTTCGGCTGACATCTGAGCGATTTTTTCTTTTACCGTTTTCTTCTCTTCATCGAGTGCGTCAATGCGCTCATTGATATATTCCATTGTCGCTGTGCTTGCAGACACGATTTTGTCTATAAGCGTAGCGATTTCTTTTTCAATTTCTTCTGCTCGGATTTTCAGCTTGGTAAGCTCGATGGGGTCTCCGTGCTTTTCCTTGTAAGAAAGCTTGTTAAACTCTTTAAGTTTGCGGGACATTTCATCAAAGACAATATCCTCGATTCCGCTGGCCTGTATTGCGCCTACGCCGTCGCAAGAGGCAGAAACATATTTGCTGTTGCAGATGTAGTACCTTGCGTCTGCGCTGCGTTTACGGGGATAGGATTTCAAGGAGAGGGCGTGTCCGCAATCAATGCACTTGATTTTACCGGCAAGCCATGTGTTCTTTGCTTTTACGGGTTTGGCTATCTGGCGCACATTCAGGCACTTGCGTCTGCACCGAATCCATGTGTCAGCATCAATGCATCCTGCGTGTGGAGCAAGAACAAGAACATGACCGTCAAGAGAAATGCTCTTGCGCTTGGCCGCTTTGTTCCCTGTGTACAGGTAAGCTCCGTTTGTCCCAATGAACTGAGAAACGTCGTTGATGATTTCGGTTCCTTGCCCGTGGAAGAATTCAAAAATAGAAGCGTCTGCTTTAGCGTACACAGGGTTTGTAATAATGTCTCGGATGCGCATACGACTGAAGTTTTTGCCGTTAGGATTTTTAATCCCATTCTGACTGAGATAGCGCACCACATCAGCAAAGGAGACCTGCGGCATGGCATACAGGGAAAAGATAAGCTGCACGACCTGTATCTGTTCTGGAATGGGTTTATACATACAGGTCTTGATGCCTTCCATAACGGTGTTCTCCAGTTCAAACCCGTAAGGGACTCTGCCGCCCATGTAGAAGCCTTTTCTACTGCGGGAACGATAAGCATCTATGACACGCTGTTGAATCGTCTCGCGCTCAAGCTGGGCGAACACCATGACTATCATCAGCATTGCTTTGCCAATAGGTGTTGAGGTGTCAAATCGTTCTGTAATAGACACAAACTCAACACCGTACTTTTGCAGTTCGCTGATGACATTTGCAAAGTCAAGAACGGAACGGCTGATTCGGTCAAGACGGTACACAATAATTCGTCTTACACCGCCAGCACGAACGGCAGCCATCATATCCTGAAAGTCAGGACGCTCTGTGTTCTTGCCGCTGTACCCCTTGTCTCGAAATACTCTGTGCGGGTTGTTTCCCACCTCTCGCAGGCACAATTCAATTTGGCTTTCAATAGAGATGCTGTCCTCTTTATCAACAGACTGTCTTGCGTAAATTAAATCTTCCATCGGTATCCTCCGTCTTATTTCTTTTTCGGTGTGTATTTGCTAAAGACGGCGTACAGGGTCTTTTCAATCTCGTCCTTCTGCTCCTGTCGGTCGTCTTTATGTATAACTGGCGTGAGGTTGATGATGGTATAAATATCGCCGTCATATACGGCGTTGACTTTTTCTTCGGTATATTTCTTTGCGGCTATGATGACCAACCTCCTTGTTGGCGTAAAAAATAATGAGGCTGGCTTATTATCACCAGCCCCATTTCCACTCAATGTGCGTAGGGATTTATTATGATTTGCTGTCAGTAGAGCCCATACCGCCGTTTCTGACGCCTGTTGCATCGTCGGAGTATGTTACCCCATAGGGAATGAAAATCGCCTGTATGGCGGTATGGCCTTTGGTGCAAAAGTGTCCGGTGAGCATATGCAGAAATACGAAATCGCAGAAAACAACCTTCGTATTCTGGCGGATGTTACAGAGTCCATTAGGCAGTTTGTTGGCACAGAAGGAAGTACGGTTTACCTTACCGTGAATGCAAGCACTATTTTGAAGCGTCATAGGTTGCTTGCCGAAATGGATGCAGACGAGCTTTCAGAGTATGACGACATGACGCTGGACGAAGTTGACTTTGTCATTCTATAGCAATGGAGGTGATATGAGTGATTTATATCAAACTGGACGAGAGTATGAATCTCGTTATGACAGTGAATGAGCCGATTTACCGGGGTGACAATCTGAATCAGAAAATCACCTATCTGATTCCACTGCAGGTTGGTGAAGCGGATATGCTGACTGCCACTCCGTATTTGAGCTACATTCGTGCGGACGGTGTGGCTGATATTGTTCGGTTGGAACGAACGGATGAAAAGTACAAAGAAACCTATTACCAGTATGTCTTTCCTGTGTCCTGCCGGTTGAGCAAGTATCCGGGTGAGGTATGCACATGGCTGCAGATTTTTTCCGGAACTCCCTCTAACCCGACAATTGCCAAGAGCAGTGAATGCCTGCTGTATGTGGAAGATTCTAAAAACATGGACGACTATATCTGCGACCATCAGCTTTCCGCTATCTACGCCTTGCAGAAACAGACGGAAATGACAGAAAGCGGCGTGGAGACCATCCGTGTGGAAATGGAGAAAAAGGGCGACAACCTCGTTTACGATTCCGAAAAGAAGGTCTTGCAGATGTCTTCTAACGGCAAGCCGGTCGGCGACCCCATCGATATGAGCGAGATGGTCAATGATGACGAGACAATTCATTTCGGAGAGGAAGACAGCGACCCGTCGGCAGATGCAGATGCGGTCATTTATTTTGGCTAATGGGAGGTGAGATGAGATGGGTGTGAGAGTTGCATACGGCAAGCGGTCAAAGATTACTGATGCGATTGCTGCGGGTGTGATACCAAAGGATAGTTTGATTATCACAAATGACGCAGAGGAATCTGAACTGTATTTCTATGACGCTGCCGGAAAGATGAAACGCATCTCAGAGCGTAAACAGTTCGAGACCATTAGCGAGGCGCAGGCATGGGTAAAGACTTACGACTGCGTGGGACATATTATTTCTGTGCATAACGGCTCTGACTGGGTGCCTTACATTGTTTCTGACGAAGGTGCATTAACCCCTGTTGGTTCCGGTGAAATCAGCGTTGAGGATATTAAAACCATTGACGGCGGAACGGCACAGGGTACTGAATAAGACCATTCTGCAAAATAATTTGAAGGAGGATAGTTATGCCTAACAAAACAATGAAGACCAAGATTCAGGTTCGGCGTGACACCACGGCGAATTGGCTGACCAACAAAGATGTTGTGCCTGCCGCAGGCGAGCCCTGTTTTGACCTGGAACTGGGCACGCTCAAGATTGGCGATGGCGTCACCAGCTATGAGAATCTGAAGGAAATCAGCGGCGGACAGGCCGCACATTATGAGGGCGTAAAGGGTGACGGCGAGAGCGACACCGATGTTATCAGTCGCGTGTTGACAGCCGCTGGTGCCGAGGCTCAGAAGGACGATATCTTCGTCGTCAAGGCGCTGATTGCCGGTGGCAAGTATTCCTATACTGCCTATGTCTATGATGGCAGCGTGTGGGCTGCTATGGATGGCAACTATAGCGCAGAGAATGTGTACTTCGCCGACGACCTGACCTACACCGCAGCTATCGGTGTTCTGACCGTACCCAGCTCCGGCTCTGGTACGATTGCCGCCTCCGGTAAGAATGTCAAGGATGTGCTGGCTTCTATTCTGGCGAAGGAAAAGAACCCTACCGCTACCCAGCCTGCCGTGACGATTACCTGCAAGCAGATTGCTGCGTATGAGGTTGGTTCCAAAGTAACTCCCGCATACACTGCCTCTTTGAGTGCAGGTAGCTATACATACGGCCCCGCAACCGGCATCACTGCTACCGCATGGAGCGTAACGGATGGCGCTGCCACCAAGGATACTGCATCCGGTTCCTTCGATGAGCTGACGGTTGGTGATGCTACCAGCTATGCGATTACCGCTACGGCGACTCACGGTGAGGGCGCTGTTCCTGTGACGAACCTCGGTAATGCGTATGCAGCCGGTAAGATTGCCGCCGGTAACAAGAGCAAGGCAACGGGCAAAATCACCGGTTATCGCAATAGCTTCTACGGTACGCTGGAGGCGAAGGACGGTGAGGTGAACTCCGCGCTGGTTCGTGGTCTGAGCGGCAAGAGCGGTAAGGCTCTGGCGGCTGGCAACAGCTTCAACCTTGCGATTCCTGTCGGTGCAATCCGCGTTGTGTTTGCTTATCCCGCCACGCTGCGTGATGTCAGCTCTGTGCAGGATGTGAACGGCATGAATGCCGAAGTCAAGACCGCTTTCACCAAGAGCGTTGTCTCTGTCGAGGGTGCGAATGGCTATCAGGCGATTGACTACAAGGTGTATGTGATGGATATGGCAAACGCCAATGATACCGCCAACACCTACAAGGTCACAATTTAACATGGAGGTGACGCATAATGGCTGATTTCGGTAAACTGAATTTTGCGGTTTCATTTAATCCGCAGACTGCGTTCCCTCTGGACGCACGGTATTACTTCTCTACCCTGAGTGCTGCTCAGGCTGCCGCCGCTGCCGCTGTTGAAGTCGGCAGTTCGGACGGCGTTTATTTTTATGGTGAGAATGTCTGCGTTGTGACAGATTCTGCCGCAGACCTGTATATCATCCAACCGGATAAGACGCTGAAAGCTGTCGGTACCGTTGTGCTGGGCGATGACAAGTCCATCGAAATTGTTGATGGCAAGGTCACGCTGAAGGGTTTCAACTCTGCTACAGCCGGTCAGCAGCCCCGCATCAATGCGGCAGGCACTGCGCTGGAATGGTACACGCCTGACACCAGCACCGTTTCAGGGTTGGCTGACACGGTTGCAGGCCATACGCAGGACATTCAGAATCTTCAGACCGGTAAGGCCGACAAGGCCACCACGCTGGAAGGTTACGGCATCACGGACGCTATGACCGCCACCGCAATCGCAGAGGCAATCCAGACGGCCATCGCCGCTACCGGCCACGCCAGTTTCAAGAAAGTCAGTGCTGTTCCCACAGCGGCTGAAGCGCAGGATAATGTTCTCTATCTTGTGATGAACGCTGACACCGGCTTCTATGACATCTATGCCAAAGTGGAAAATGAAGTCGTTCGTCTGGACGATGTGAGCGTCAATCTTGATGACTACTCCACCACCGAGCAGATGAACGAGGCGATTGCCACTGCCATTGCCAACAAGGTTGACAAGGTGGATGGCAAGGGTCTTTCCACTGAGGACTTTACGACTGCGCTGAAAGAGAAGCTGGTTGCTCTCCCTGATGACGCAGAAGCGAATTTCGTCAAGAGTGTTTCTGACGAGTTCGCCGTTTCTCAGGAGGGCAAGCTTACTCTCGAAGCCATTGCGCAGAGCAAGGTCACCGGTCTGCCGGATGCGCTGGCGGGCAAGGTCGATAAGGTCGAGGGCAAGGGGCTGAGCACCAATGACTTCACCGATGAAGCGAAGGCCAAGCTCGACGGTGTGGAGGCTGGTGCAAACCAGAACCTGATTGAAATCGTCAAGCTGAACGGTGCTGCTCTGGACATTTCTGAAAAGGCTGTCAACATCCCGGTCGCAGGTGCGACTGCAGGCGTTGTTACCAGCTCCGCTGAGGAGAATAAGGTCGCTGTTGCGGAAGATGGCAGCATGGAGGTCAACAGCTTGAACATGAGTAAGCTGGTGCAGTCCGAGGGCGATACACTGATTCTCGACGGCGGCAACGCTTCTGTGTAATCAAGCACATCGTTAAGGGCGGGAGTTATACGCTCCCGCCCTATCTCTAAAACAATAAAGAAGGGTGAATGATATATATGGCTACAACTACTTTCAATACTCGTATTTCCCTGAAGTATGATACCTATGCCAACTGGGTCGAAAAAGACCCTGTGTTGCTGGCAGGTGAGCTTGCGGTTGTCGTCGTACCTGCTGCTACCGGCGCTGTGGCAAAGGAGCCTGCCATCCTGTTTAAGGCTGGTGACGGTTCCTCTAAGTTCAGCCAGCTGCAGTTCGCCGCCGGTCTGGCTGCCGATGTGTACGACTGGGCAAAGGCTGAGAATAAGCCGACTTATTCCGCCAATGAGATTACCGGCTTGTCTGACTACATCTCCGGCGAGATTCAGGACACTGACACCCAGTACAAGCTGGAAGTCGATGCGGACAATGCCCGCAAATTCCACCTGTATTCTCAGGCAAAGGGCAGCGCTACATGGTCTCTGGCGAGCACTATCACCATCCCCGATGAGACTGTTTACACGCTGGTTGAGGGTGGCGCTAACGGTACTGTTAAGTTCAACGGTGCCGATGTGAAGGTGCATGGTCTGGGCACCGCTGCTTATAAGGATGAGGGCGCTTTCGATGCTGCCGGTGCGGCGAGTACGGCGCTGCAGTCTGCCAAGACCTATGCCGACGGTAAGGACGATGCCATTGCTGCGGCCAAGAAGGCCGGTACGGACGCTCAGGCAGATGTGGATGCACTGGAAGAACTGGTTGGTTCTCTGCCCGCCGGTGCGACTGCCACTACCGTTGTGGGCTATGTGGATGAGAAGGTCGGTGCTATTCCTGCGCAGACCGACTACACCGTGACTGTGACTGCTTCCACACCCGAAGGCGTCGCAAAGCGTTACAACATCAAGCAGACTGCAACCAGTCTGGATGTAAACATCGACATTCCGAAGGATATGGTCGTGAAGTCCGGCACTGTGGAGACCAAGGATGCGGCTGGCGCATGGGGCGAGGCTGGCACCTACCTGCATCTGGTTCTTGCCAATGCGACCGAGGATGACATCTACATCAATGTTGACAGCCTGATTGAGTATGTCACTTCTGGTTCCAAAGTGGGCGACCAGATTGTGATTGATGTCAGCGCTGACCATAAGGTGACCGCTACTCTGACAGAAGGCTCCGTGACTCTGTCTCAGCTTCACGCTGATGTGCAGACCGCCATTGGCAAGGCGCACACCCATATGAATAAGACCGAACTGGACAAGATTGCCACCGGCGACAAGGCCAAGTGGGATGGCGCTGTCGAGAAGCAGCATGAGCATTCCAACAAGACCATCCTCGACGGTATCTCTCAGGCGAAGGTCGATGCGTGGGATGGTGCTGTTGAGAAGCAGCACGAACACGCCAATAAAACCGTTCTCGATGGCATCACTGCTGCAAAGGTTTCTGACTGGGACAGCAAGGCCGCTGGCAACCATGAGCATGACATTACCGAGTTGAAGCAGGCTTCCGGTTATATCATCTTCAACTGCGGCAGCGCCACTTTGAACATCTGAGACCCGATAAAATAAGAGCAACCCCGTCGTGTGTCATGCACGGCGGGGATTTTGCTTAAAAGGAGGCTACCTATAGTGCAAGATTTGAAAAAGTCAAAGGTTATTATGAGCGTGGACTTTGGAACCGGCAGATGGTGATGAATGCCGTTGGCAAATGGATTACAGCTGAGGAAGCAGAAGAAATCCTGAGCGGTGGAAATGCGTAAGAAATAAAAAGTGGGAGCCATGCTACACCAGCAGGCTCCCACAATGCATTTATGGCGTATGAAACCGAAGTTTTATACAAGGAGGTGGTTCGTATGGGGATGTCCAAACATGACTATCAGGTAAAACTATCTAAGATTCGCAAAGAAAATATCCAGAAGCAGTACAAGCAGTCCCTTCGCGCAGAGAAGCAGAAGTACAGCACCAAGCATATCGAGACAAGCAAGCTGCTTGCCATTTACCTTTTTGTGCTTTTCAATGTCGTGTTGATTTATGCAATGGTCGCCATGTGGGTGATGCATGATTTGACATACCTCGGCGTTCTGATTTCCGATATTGTTGCGCAGGTTCTTACCTATGCGATTTATTGCATGAAAGCATATTGTGCAAAAAGGCAGAGCGAGAATTTGAAGTTCCGCCGTGAACGCTACATACAAGAGCAGGCAGATAACACTGATGACGGAACCGTGGACGACATACTTGCCGCCGGTTCGGAAAGTGTGGAACCTGTCGTTCTTGCCAATAGTACGACCGTTGAGCCATTCAACTACAGTACTGACGACTGTGCCATCTGAGAATATAGACAAGGGGTGATATGCGATGGCTTTTAAGATGCGAACCGGTAAGCCGGAAGCTGGAAACAAATATTACATCACCAAAGCAAACGGTGGTTATTCTGACGCAATCAAGGGAAGCCCCACAGACAAGGACTGTGATGTTCTTTCCAACTGTGTCGGGTATGCTTATGGACGATTCAATGAAATTGGCGGATATGGGTACTGTAAGTACCTCCGTCCTGTAAACGCTGAGAACTTCATCCAATACAAAGGTACTGCATTGAAGACTGGTCAGACACCGAAGCTTGGCGCCTGTATGGTCTGGCAGAAAGGTGCTACGCTGAACGGTTCTGACGGAGCGGGTCATGTCGCCATTGTTGAGAAGGTCGTCAGCGACACGGAGGTATATACATCCGAAAGCGGTTGGGGAAGTTCCACTCCGTTTTGGAACAAGACAAGGACAAAAGGAAATGGTAACTGGGGTCAAGGAGCTGCTTACAAGTTCCTTGGCTTTATTTATAACCCTGCAGTCTCTGATGAGAACCCGGCGTCCACGCCTACCCAGTCCACCTCTTCTAACACAGACGAGAAAACGATTTGGGACTATCTGCTCGGCAAGATTGGAAACGCATATGGCGTCGCCGGTCTGATGGGGAATCTCTACGCAGAGTCATGTTTGCGCCCTAACAATCTCCAGAACACTTATGAGACGCGGCTTGGGCACACGGATGCTTCCTATACTGCCGCTGTGGACAGCGGCTCTTACACGAAGTTCGGCACGGACAGTGCAGGCTATGGTCTGGCGCAGTGGACATATCACACCAGAAAGAAAGCACTGCTTGCCTTTGCGCAAAGCAAGAAGAAGTCTATCGGCGACCTGAATATGCAGCTTGAGTTCATGTACAAGGAATTGAGCGAAAGCTACAAAGGCGTCCTTGCCGATTTGAAATCTGCCAAGACAGTGCTTGCGGCTTCCAACTCCGTTCTTACAAAGTTCGAGCGTCCGGCCAATCAGGGTGCCGCTGTTCAGAGTAAACGAGCAGAGTACGGTCAGAAGTATTACGAAAAGTA
>OKSA01001478.1_pt1 | contig 21339 bp, 14 predicted proteins | sample 1601181 | NCBI WGS metagenome assembly OKSA01 (sample SAMEA3541538, study PRJEB24748) | human gut metagenome | biome: human gut; feature: human-associated habitat; material: faeces | place: China | collected 2012
ATTTAACGGCTGTACTATATATACAGAAAATGACAGATATATTTTATAGATTTGGAGGAACAAAGGTATGACAGGAGATCTGCATTGTCACACAACGCTGTCTGACGGCTCGCTTGGTATAGAAGAGGTCATTGTTCAGGCAAAAAGAATGGGACTTGACTTTCTTGCGATAACAGACCATGACACTCTTTCATCATCAAGCAGAGCGCAAATACTTGGCGAACGTTATGGGGTCAAGGTCATTCCTGCGGTAGAGCTTTCCGCATGGGACAAGAAGCGCAATTCAAAAGTACACATTCTTTGCTATGCGCCTCAGAAGCCTGACAGGCTGGAAGGTCTTTGCCTGAAGTCATGCCAGATAAGAAAAGACTGTGCAAAGGAAATGATAGAAAAGGTAATGGCGAGATATCCTATCCCTGCCGATGCCGTACTGCACTACACAAAAAGCTCAAAGAGCATTTTTAAACAGCATATCATGAGGGCATTGGTAAATTACGGCTATGCAACAGAACTTTACGGCTCTGTGAACGACAAGCTTTTTGCATATCCAAACGGCGAATGTCTTGTTACCCGTGAATATCCTGACGTGAACTTTGTGCTTGATCTTATACACTCCGCAAAGGGCATTGCTGTTATGGCACACCCTGTTATGTTCAACAACACCGAGCTGCTCCTTGAACTTATTGAGGCAGGAAAGCTTGACGGAATTGAAGCTTATCATCACTCTGCTACTCCAACTCAACAGCAGAAGCTTGTGGATATCGCAAAGGAACATGACCTGATAGTGACCGGCGGCTCTGACTTCCACGGTCTGTATAACGAAACAATGACGCATATCGGCAGCATGACCACTGATAAAGAAAATCTTGACAAGCTGTTCAGGCTCATTCATATAAATTCACAAAAAGCTAACAAAGCGGCTGTGAAAACAGAGAAATAATATGGTATAATAAAGGGACATTATCATGCGGTAATGTTCCTTTAATGCGTAAAATAGAGAGGACTGTATAAAATGAACGTAATGGAAGAATCACTACAGAAACACAGAGAATGGAAAGGCAAGATAGAGGTCTGCTCGAGAGCAAAGGTAAACAATGCCAAAGACCTTACTCTCGCATATACTCCGGGCGTTGCTCAGCCTTGCCTTGAGATACAGAAAGATCCTGACCTTTCATATGAGCTTACAAGACGTGCAAATCTTGTGGCTGTTATCACAGACGGCTCTGCTGTGCTTGGTCTTGGCAATATTGGCGGTCTGGCAGGTATGCCTGTTATGGAGGGCAAGTGCGCGCTTTTCAAGGAGTTCGCAGACGTTGATGCTTTTCCGCTTTGCATAAAGTCCAATGACGTTGACGAAATTGTAAACACCATCGCTATGATATCAGACAGCTTCGGCGGTATAAATCTTGAAGATATCGCCGCTCCAAGGTGCTTTGAGATAGAGGCTAAGCTTAAAGAAAAAGTTGATATTCCTGTTTTCCATGACGATCAACACGGAACTGCTATCGTTGTCGGTGCGGCACTTATGAACGCCTGCAAGGTAGCAAACAAGAAGATAGAGGATATTACACTTGTTATAAACGGCGCAGGTGCGGCCGGCTGTGCTATCGGAAAGTTGCTGCTTTCTCTCGGTATCGGCAACCTTATCATGGTAGACCGTGAGGGAATAATCTGCGAGGGCGATGATTATCTTAACGAGGCTCACGCTGAAATGGCTAAGGTAACAAACAAGAACAAGCTCCACGGCTCTCTTGCTGACGCACTCAAGGGCGCAGACGCTTTCGTAGGTGTTTCCAAGCCAAAGCTTGTGACCGCTGAAATGGTTAAATCCATGAACGATAAGCCTATACTTTTCGCAATGGCTAACCCGACTCCTGAGATAATGCCTGACGAAGCAAAGGCGGCAGGTGCGTTTATCGTTGGCACAGGACGTTCAGACTTCCCTAACCAGATAAACAACGTTATCGCTTTCCCTGGAATTTTCAAGGGTGCGCTTGCAGTAAGGGCTTCTGACATCAATGAGGAAATGAAAATGGCTGCGGCAAAGGCTATCGCAGGCTGTGTTCCTGAGGACAAGCTCAGTGCGGAATTTATTCTGCCTAACTCTTTTGACAGATCAGTACCGGTCGCCGTGGCTGAGGCTGTGGCAAAGGCTGCAAGAGAAACAGGCGTAGCAAGAATTTAGGAGGTTTTTCAAATGGCAACTATCAGCTACACTCCAAAGGGAGTATGTTCAAGAAAAATAGATATCGAAGTAGAGGACGGTATCGTAAAGAAAGTGCATTTCACAGGCGGCTGTAACGGCAACACACAGGGTGTTTCAAAGCTTGTTGAGGGCATGAAGGTTCAAGACGTTATTGACAGACTTGAGGGTATCGACTGCAACGGACGCGGCACATCATGTCCTGCTCAGCTTGCTGAGGCTTTGAAGTCTGCACTCTAAGCTTTCGTACTGAACATTACACGGATATAATAACGGGCGAACTGTTCGCCCCTACAAAAGAAAACGGACTGCATTTTGTTTGCAGTCCGTTTTTTTGTACATATTCTAATTTTCTTTCGCTGTGCCTTGAGTGAAACTCATTGATACAAATCCCGTTCCATTCACCGTAATATTGGTATGATTACCGTCAGACCACTGCTCTGCACCGTTTATGCCGTTCGTTCGATAGAACTGAATATCATATTGATTTTTCTCGGCAGAATCGACTTTCATAGTTGCAGTGGCAATTTTTGTATTTACATCTGTAGAAACATTCAGGCTGTAAGTGTTTTTAAACCATGTGCTGATATCAACATAGTTCGTATTCCAAGTCAGGGTGACAGTACCCTCGCCGCTGCCTGACAGGCGATAGTTGAATCCGTCAAGATCTTTTGGCGAGGCGGCGTTGTCAATGAATGTGCCTGTCCATGTTGCTGATGTGTTATCATTTATATAGATAACGCCAAGCTTTGCGGAGAGCGTTTTCAACTCTGCCTGATCTGTAGGAGTGGCTGTCACTTTCATGTATATATTAGACTCTGTGAGCTGCGACTTATCAAAGGTCAGCACAAATTCATGCTTGTTGAAATCATCTGATTTAAGCACAAGTGAAGAAAATACAATTTTTGAATTAACTTCAAAAGTCTTATTTTCACCGCCATATTCAACCGAGTATTTAGCAGCTTCTTCTCCGGTAACAGCATTTTCGTCGCTGTCCACAAGCTCAACTGTAATGGTGTATGTGATATCCTTATCATTGTGCTTTATCAATGTTTGCGGATAGTTGCACACATTGACCGTCACACAAGGCGAGTTTTCCATACTGCTAAAAGTTATCGTCCTTGGAAGATCATTTTCATCTGTTGTAAGATAATTAGATGAAAACAGCATGCCTGCTCCCTTTTGTGTGGACACAACTCGCTTTACACTTGAAACGCTGGTATAAGCCGCCAAAACGCCAACAGTGCTGAGTGCGGCTGCCACAAAAGCTATCCATATTGCAAGCCACGATCTTTTAAGCTTTTTTATAAATTGGTCTTTCATAGCAGCCACCCTCCTTTCTGTCTGGTGATATATTACTTTCTTTGAACTGTAAGGTAGACCATATCAGTTTCTTTATTGTTTTGGACGTTTTCATTCCATTTTACTCTGATTATAAAATAATCGCAAAATGGGTTTTCTGCATCATTTACACTTAGACCATCAGATTGCCAATAAAGTGCTTCGGAATTTTTCTGAACATTGCCGTAGCTGTCATAAGACTTTTCATGAAGCGTGCTGTCAGCAATGATCTCCGAGCCTTGCTGATTGAGATAATGTCCCGAGATCTTACTGCCGTCTATATTGTAATAAAACGTTTTATTCTCTTCATCAGATACATAAACTACAGTATCATTATTTTTATCAGCTTCCGGCACATCTTTCGCACGATATATCTCATACTCAAAAGGGATATTCGTTGTATGTGCAAGCTGTATTTGATATTGTTGCACGTCTGCCCCGCCTATGCCGAAAACAAAGTCTTTATATCTGCCGTTCTCAACGTCAATATCTGCCATTTCAAGATTTGCCACAGATTCTTTGTTTCCTGCGGTGATATAAAGCTGAGTAGGGGCATTTATTTTTGTTGTAAGAGCAATAGAACGTTTGTGAGTAAACCACGCATAAACAGGCAGTGCCACAAGCAGTACCGCCGAGAGAGATACTGCTATGACCAGCTGGAGCTTCTTCTTTTTTTCTAATTTTCTGAATTTTCCAAAAATGCTTTTTGTCATATTTTTCTCCTGAAAATGCCTGCTTATTATTAGTTTATAAAGCCTGTTTCTATTTTTGCGTTGGTATAAACAACATAGTCGCTTGCGGTAGTTCCATTAACAACTGAGTTGTTGTCATTAAGCAATACTGCGGTAAGCTCAACTCTGTAGTTCGCATAGGTAAGTCCCTGCTCCTCAAAAGCCTTGCCTGTTTTTACTGTAAATTTCGTAACGGCTGTGTTTTGTTCTTCGCCATTATAGTCAGTGGTAAAAACGCACTCCTTGCCATTCAGACCGCTGTTTGATGTGGCGTTTTCCAAAGTAAAGCTACTGAGATATTTGCTAATATCGTTTGTCTGCTTATAATCGCCGCTATTGTCCTTCACATACAATCTCATTGTATACTGTATTTTTTTGCCGCTGTCCCTTGTTGACCGACTCAAAGCAGACAGATCATAGATAGCATTTGCTGTTATTGCCATTTCTTCTGTAGTCATATCTTTGGCATTGATACCAAGCTGCGAAAATGGTGAATCCTTCGACTCAAGAACCGTTGACTCTGCAACGTTATAGTTTAGCTGTGCCACCGTCATTGCCTTTCTATAGTAGCGTCTGGCAGGCATATCTCCACTTTTAGAGATAGAGCTGTTCTCAATATTGTTCTGGCTATATGCAACATAAGACGCCGCATTTACGCCTATACCGGTTTTTGTATCCCCGTCCTTACGCTCAGGAAACTGATCTATGATCCCCGCAGTACCATAAGTTAAGCTGATATCAGCCTTGACAGTTATAGAGCCATTTGTGTCATTGTTGATATAACTGTAGACCGAATCGGGATACATCAGCATATAGCTGTCTTTAGCTTCTGAAAGTGTCTCAGTCTTGCTTATTTTTGCGTTTGATAACTCTGTGTCTGAACTGTTTAAAATGCTGTAATCAACACTCACCGAAGTTCCTGCAATGATCCTTGCATTAGCTCCCGCATCGTTTTCATCAAAGCTCTTCATAGAGAATTTAAAAGCCTGATACATATTGAAATCGTCACTCTTATAGCCATTAAATGTATCTCTAAGGCTCGGATCAATGCTTATCTTTGACGTCATTGTCGCACGGACAAAATTATTTGACGCTGTTATCTCCTCCGGGTCATGAGCCGTCACACTTACTAGCTGTGTAAAAAAGTTTGCAATAACATATGCGCCAGTGTCATTATTTGTCACTTGGACAAGGTTTGTAGGAATATTGCCATTGAGCTTTCTTGGCTTATTACCGCTATAATAATTCACAAAGTTCTTGATGACTTTTTTTGAGCTTCCCGTTTCCGGAATATTGATAGTGAGATAATAGTTCTCGCTTATTATCATTTCGTCATTAGCATTTTTCGGTGTATCACTGTTCGCTGAAACAATTATCTTATAAGTGCCTGTTTCACCCTCGCCGGCAGGTCTATAATACTTGCCGTCGCTTGTTTTCACGGTAGCTGTAGCTTCATCCGCTTCAACAAGTGTTCCGTCAGATGATTCTTTAGCTGTTACCGACGCATACCTTAACAGAACATCATTCATTGTGACCGGTTTAAAGCCACTTATATTTGTCAAGTCAAGCTCACCGGTTGTTTTATTAAACTTAGCATCACTTGCGGTAGAATGATAAGTCTTGTCATTGTTATTTGCATCAACAAGAGTTAGCTTTGTATCATCGGTAAGCACACCACTGTCAGTGGCATTATCACCAATAAGATAAAGCTTTTTATCAAAGCTCCAAAGCAGGCTGTCACCGTTATTGAGCATTTTTTCCCATTCGTTAGCGGATTTGTAATAGGAATACTTAAAATAAGTAGTAACAGGTGCATCAAAGCTCTCAAAAGCAAGCTTTGTTTTATCCGTATAGTGAGAATGGTTATAGTCTGTGCCTGAGATAACATAAGATTGGAAGCTGAAATCAAGCACCTTTCTTACAAAAACAGGAATATGAAGTCTAAGAGCAGTTTTGCCGCTTCCCGTTGGGTCGGTATAATCGAGAGTAATGACAGTAAATCTGTTTGTGCCGTCGTTATCGTACTGACCGTCTGTGACCTTGAAATATCCTGTCTTGCTGTTAAACGTAAGAGTGCTTTTGTCTGATTTTTTCAAAACATCGTTATCATACACATAAGTCGCTGTGCTTACATTCATAAGATCTGTTGTTTTCAGCTTATTTGAACTGCTGTCTAAAACATCATAATTTGTCAGAACTGATATATACTTTGCGAGCATTTGTGTGATATTTAACGATGAGTTATCATCAATAAGCAGAACAGGAAGATCATTCAGCTCCTGAACATCAAGCTCGGAAGCTTGCTTGAATGTTGTAAGCTTTGAATTACCCAGATCCTCTGCATATGTCTTTATGGTACTGTTTATGCCATAGGATTTTTTGGTTGTGCCATTCGTATAAGAAGCAGCGTCACTGATGATAGTCTGCATATTTCCGCCAACAAGATCGCCTGTGAAAATTTTATCACCAACGGTTTTGCTTGGATTTATGTTGACATAAGGTGAATAGCTATCAACGTGCGTGCCGCTTCCCTCGCCGATATTTTGGGTATTATCCTGAGTACCTTTGTAGTCGGAGTGAACAGCGGTAAAGCCGGCAGACATCTGTGAAGCATTATACTGTATATCAGGTAAACAATTCGTGTTATTTACCGATACTCCAATAAATTCAGATGATAGATTTTTATATTTGTTCCAACCTATCAGGTTAGAAACAGACACACTGTTGTTGCCTTTTATATAGCTTAATTTATTTATGAGAATATCATAAGCATAAGTGTTGCCGCCGTCATTATGACCGATCACGCCGCCTGCACCTGCACCATTGGACTTATCTTCTGCTGACAGAGTAACATTATTGACTTCACAATCAGTTATCTTCAGATCACCGTTAGCTTTTATGCCAACATAACCTCCGATACCTGCATCACCATTTTTAGCAGTTGGTATACCTATCACTGCATTTTTTACAGCAGACTTTGATATGTTCACAGACGCATTCTGTTTGCCGACCATTCCGCCTGAGCTTGCATAACCATAGACGCCGCAGGCTGATGTGTCAGACGTTCCGCCATAATAACAGTTCTCATTGACAGACAACTGTTTTTTGTTTATTCCAACGAATCCGCCGGCATTACTTCCATAAACATCGACGCTGACGCTTGTGTTTTCTATTGTGCATACTTCGTTAGACAATCCTATAAGACCGCCCTCGTTCATTGTCAGAGTAGCAAGGGGTTTATTGTCTTTTTTTGAGCCGATAAAGCTGTCTTTATTATAAGGTGTAAGCCGGACATTGCTTATTGTCGTTTTGATATTTGCAGAGCCTACGATCCCGCCTACGCCAAACCAAGTACCTGTGCCTTTATCAAGATTAGCAAATTCAACTTTATTAATTGTTATCTTGGAATCCTTAACATTAAATTCGCTGCCTTTCTGAGAATTTCCCACAAGACCGCCTGTTTCAAATCCACCATACACATATATGCCGCTGTTTTCAGACTTAACGCCACTTATATTGATATTATTTGTTGACTTTCCTATAAGTCCTCCCACAGTATATGCGCCAGATACCTCAAGATCATTCAAGGTTATTCCGCTAAACTTGCATTGACCCTGTACTCCGCCAACAATACCACCTGTAGAAAGGTCTTCATTAACATACGATTTTCCGTCGTTGTTATACGTCTTAACGCTGATCTTGCCGGAAAGCTTAAGACTATCTACAGTTAGAGCATACGTTGAACAGTTTATCAGCCCAACTCCTTTCACTTTGTCGAATGCGGTACGATATTTATAATTATCCACATTTTCAAACTCAACAGTGTTAGCGTTACCGCCCTTGTTATCTGTTATTTTCACAGCATAGGCTTTTATATCTGTATCGAGCTTTATAGTCTGATCATTTCCCTGGATAGCTGTCAAAGACAAAGTATATCCACAGTCAATGCCGCCCAGGTTACTATCTGCTGCATCAAACAACTGATTTATTCCACGAAAACCTGTGTCGGTGAGGTCATAGGTTTCATTTCCTGTGAGCTTAACAGTAAATTTCTTACTTTGATCGTGTGCCCATTTTGCTTCATAAAGATTTCCACTTGGCTTTGTATATTTTTTTAGCATTACAGACACTTTATTTTCAAATACTTTGCCATTGTTTGATTCAAGTCTTTGATAATCTGAGATCGCAGTTTTGTAATCTTTATCATCAGAAGCCAATGTAGCTGTACCAACTTTTGAATAGTCTGCATTTCGAGTGAAAGTATAGTGACCATAGCCGCAAGTGTTTTTATATTTATCTGTATATCCCATACCGGACTGTGATATGACAGACAGCATAAACAATGCCTGTGCATTAGGCACTTCAATAGTATTTGTCGTGCCGGCAATAACATTTAATTTCTCAGCATCATTAAGCTCGCTCTTGAACTGCGTGATGAGATAATTTTTCCTGCCATTGTTAAGGTTAGTTGACTTACCAAACGTTCTTCCCTCTTCAATAGCAAAGCCGTTTACAACTCTGCCTATATATGGATTGATAAAGAGGTTGGTAGCTGCGTTTTCGCCCACTGCCTCAGTATTGTTGGTTGTAAGCGCACTATCTTTGGCAACGATGTCCATATTTCTGAAAATAACGCCGCCGTAAACTATGGCCCAACATATCCGCCTGCAGTAATGAGATGTTGTTTGCTGTTATCGTTATTTGCAAATGTTATATTAGGATTTGTTACCTTGACATTATCAATGATATTATCTCCACCGAACACAACGCCCATAACACCGCCATAATACTCCGTCTTTTTGGTACTATAGTTTAATTTATTATTATTGTTTTTTGAAAGCGTTACTTCTTTGGTATATTTTATATTGATATCTTTTACAACACTTCCGCTGCTGAACCTGATGAGAGGGCTTGCAGAATTATTGGTGATAGTTGGATATGTTCCGTCGGATTTCTTCTGCCCAACAATAACGCCCCTGAAAACGTAACTGTTTGATGTTCCGCCAAGACCTGCAAAAGAACTGCCGAGAACTATATCATCATTTATCTTGTAATAAGCCTCGCAAAGATATTTGATAATGTTATCTTTTAAAACTGTTTCATTTCCGCTTACGAAATTGCCTGTTCCATCATAAGTATAAGTTTTATGATTATTGCCTTTACAAAAAGCACTATTAGCATTAACAGTCGATTTATCGGCAGAAACATATGCATTATAGTTTACTTCCCAGCCATTTGTAGGTGCGGCTGTACTGATAACTCGTGCGACCTCTGCCAGTGTAGAAGCGTCAAGGATATATGGATCAGAGTATGTTCCGCAACCCTCGTCCAGATATGGTCGCTCAAGGTTTACGTCTATCTCATCATAGTTTTGGGTGGTATCATACGATATAGCAACATATGGCTTGTATTCAGTAAAGCTATATTCCTCTGTTGCGTTATTTTGGTCAGGAGAAGTATACCTGTCATCCCTACTCCAATCACCATGATACTTATTCTGCCTGCTCACATTATCTAGACTATTCTTTATGGTGTCAGACACTTCTTTTCCGTAGGTTACATTATGCTTTTCTTCTGTACCCCAATCGTCGTCCCATTTATAATTGTATATTGCAGAAGAGCCTGCTCCGTCAGAATGCTGAAAACTCTCAAGCAAAGTAGCATTTTTGAAAATTGAATTTTTATTACTTGCGTCAAGCTTGATATTTGAGAAAGTCAGAGATATATTTTGACCCTTTTCGCTTCCTACATTGCCTATAAGGCTTGTTGCAGCATAATTCTGATCGCCTTTGTAATATTTTTCAGCAGTCATACTGTGTTTTTTCTGTGACACATTCTGTATAGTGATCTCTGTCATGTTGCCTATCTTATTTATAAGCAAAGGGGCATAAGAATTTTCACCATTTAAACTTAAAGAAGTATCATTCACATACAGATCATCAAGAACGATACTGCCGGTAATTTTGACAGATTTTTTTGTAGTATTGGTGTCGTCAGCAACCGAGCCGCAAACCAATGCACCTGAACCACCATTCACCTTACCGATATTTCCCTTAAAGGTCAGTTTACCACTTATGGTAACAGCTCCATTTTCATTCCTGAAAAGTCCGCATTGCATCATGTAATGTTGATTATGGTCATTAGTTAAATTTGTTCCATCTATTCCGTCAGTTGTACGGGCATAATTGTCACTATTACTGCTTGATACCATTTCAGACTGATTAAAGCCATTATTTTCAAAAGTAATAGTTGAATTTGATTTTATATTACAACCATTTGTATCAACTGGATAAAATGAATATCCTGTCAAATCTATTTCTGGATCTGTTGGAAAATCTATATTTGTGCTATTAATATATGCTTTTATATTATTTGCCGCAAAAAGCTTTGCGCTCCACTCAACAGCCTTAGCTCCGCCTGTGGTGGCTTTACCGTTTTTATATACATCAAGGTTATAATAATATCTTGCCCAAGAATTATTTTTCCACACAGCACCATTATTTGTTGTTTGATTTTGATAGGTATTGCAGTTCTTTCCGTCCATATACAGCAAACGCTCTCCGTCCGCTGTAACAGCAGGAATTGAAATTATGGCTTGACGATTAGACATAAAACTAGCTGAAGAAGAATAATAAATACTACAACGAGCTATCTCATCAAAATACGAATAGCTTGGGCTTATATTTATCTTAGTATCTTGTGAGATCTTATATCCATTAGGTTTAGTAAGTTCAAAATAAGTTGCATCTCGTGAGCTTCTGTAATTATTGACATTTTCACCTTTAAAATAGTCAAAGCCATAAGAGTCATAATCTCTACCAAAAAGAGTTGAGGCAAGCATGCCGAAATTTATACATTTTGTTGCTTTCACTGTCACACCGTCAAAGCTAACCTCTTTTATGCTCCAATAACCTGTTGTGGAAAGTACAAGACCGCCCAGTTCTGTGCCATTGTTCACTGTTAATCTTGAATTGTTTACATTCAAACTATTCAGATCAATTTCTACTCTATACCAGTTATGCCCTAAAAATCCACCGCTATTTGATTTACCACTAGAATTTATTGTTAAAGCATTAATATTAACATTGGTGATAGATACCTTATTAGGTACAACAGAAGCTGAATTATCCTTAGCACCGACCTCTGCAATGAGTCCACCAACTCTGGAGTTACTTCCTGTGTGTTTGTCAGTTATATTTCCGTCAACAGTGACATTATTAAACTTAATACCAGTTGTAGGTTTTGATGTAACAGCTCCTACCATTCCGATAACTCCGCCAAGACAAGTACAATCTACCTTTGTTGTGCTATTATTGTATGTAAGATTTGCTGTTACAGCAGAATTAGTGAACGAAACTTCACTTGTGGCGTCAGCAACATATCCAACCAGACCTCCGACAAAATTAGTATACGCACCACTTGGAGATGCGGTCACATCAGCGGTCACTTTGTCAATAGTCAAAGCTCCGCTGTTGTATGCAGATACAGAACCAATATAACAAGCATCACCGCCAGAAACATTATCACCGACAATATTAAAGTTTGAAACAAGCATTATATTGCTTATTTTTGCACCGCTTGTCTTTGCAAAAAGTCCGTTGTGAGTATGGAAAACTATCTTATCATTTTCTGTTCCCACTGTCATGGTAAGTTTATGACTATTGCCATTCAGTGTGCCTGTGAATTTATCCTCACCATTATCACGCATAAAGCCGGTTAGACCTGTGTCGCTTATATCAACATCTGCACTAAGAGTAAAGTTCGCCTTAAGTATTGCTGATTTATCTATAGAATTTTCGCTATACTTAACAAAATCATTGCTATCGTGCTGCATGATCAAAGCCGCACGGGCAAAATCTGCCCTATTGCTTATGGTTATATTATTAGTAGTAAATCCATTTATTGTAACAGTATGCCCAGATCCATCAAAAGACAGAACACCATTAGCACTCTCAAGCAAATCGGAATTGTTAAGGCGAAGCACTCCGCCCCAATCCATATCGTCTATGACTTTTGAAGATGTCCTTGTAAATGACCAGCCGCTTAAGCTATAGATCAAAGCATTGCCTCTATTTCCTACTATCTGACATCTGTTTTTGTTAGGGTCTTTAGGATAAAAGCCTGAAAGGTTTGTTTCACCGCCAAGCCTTACAACGCCATTTTTATTAAATTTGCCAACAATGCCACCTACGCTCTGGTTTGCAGAAACATTATTTGCAGTAACTGTGACTTTGCCGCCAACATCTATAAAAGCCTGATCTGCATAGCCCACAAGTCCGCCATAATTATTTTGTGATGATGTGGAATTCTTAATACTTATAGTGGTATTCTTGACGCTTACATAAGCCTTGCTATTATCACCTATCTTACCAATAAGACCGCCAAAATCAAGGGCATTGCATGAGCCAGTCACATTTACAGTGATATCACTTAGTGCTAGTTCAGAGCTAAGAGCATTAGCAGAATATCTTCCGACAATACCACCATAAAAGCCTGCCCTGACAGTGCCATTGAAGTTTGAAGTAATAGTATCATTAGTGGTGCCCGTGATACTAATTTTTACACTATCTGTTCTGTTTATCAGCACTCCGAAAACAGAACCAACAGCCGCACTGTCAGCGGTATCTCCTGATGAACAAGCAAGTGCCATTTTCATGCCACTGAATTTTGAAATATCAAATTCTTTACTGTCGGCTTTACTGTATGTATAAGAGCCGAAAAGACCGCCCGCAGTTACAGAGCCTGTAACGCTTCCGGTCATGGTAAGGGTGACATCTTCACCGACATTTATTTCTGCATTCTCTGCACTGCCCACAAGTCCGCCTGCGTTGTTTGCGGATATATTTACATCTGTCAAGGTGTTGCACTTGTCGATGTTCAGCGTTGCATCAGCGCTCATTTTTCCGACAAATACACCTGCGTTCGATTTGCCGGAAACGTCAAGCAAACTGCTTGACAAGCTTACAGCAAGACTTGCGTTTTCGTCCATAGTGCCGCAAGCAAGACCTGCATTATCCCCGCCTGATACTTCCACCTTGACATCATTTCTTAGAGTGATATCCAGATCGACATTTGCTCCATTTTTCATATTGCCTATAACAGACGTGAAGGATTTATAATTTGTAGCACCTGAATCATCTACAGGATCAGTTTTTATTTTCCACTTATTAGCTGAAGCCACATCACCGTGTATAACATTCTCAGCAAGCAAAGCTGAATTTTTTTCTTCCGGTCTAGCAAAAATAATAGTATCTAAATTTGCACTGTCACTAAGATATTCAAACAGAGCAAAATTAATAGGAAGATTAATAGCTGAACCCTCATTTGCTTTGACTGTTCCCATGAAAGGATATTCTTCATTGCCAAGTCCTTTTTCTATTCCTGTAAAATCAGAAGCCTTAAACTGAGATTGGTTGTTTGAAAACAATATTGTGATTTTCTGATAGTCAGCAGGATCTGCATTAAGAAGCTTTTTAAAATCGTCTGCATTCTGTATCGTAAAAACGCCATTTTTGATATCATTAGAAATGTCAGTATATGTATCTGCCGCCATAGCCGTAATAGCATTGGTGACAGTTGATACCATTTTAGACACAACACCTGAAATGTCTGCAAGCGGCATACTCGTGACAAGCAATACGGCAGCGGTAACTAAAGAAATAACATTCTTGCGATACTTGCTGTAAAGCTTGTGGCATATTCTATTAATTTTCTGATTTCTATTAGCTTTCACTTTCAACTGCCTCCGTGCAAAGTTAATATTCTTATCTATACGTTTAGTTCAACAAGGATATATTGCACCTTTGTACCTATCTTTTCGTCAGCGTCATTATACATGGAGCTTAGTGATGATAACTGTGCTGTGCTGTATTTATCACCATTAAGTATATTCTCAATAACCTTTTTATTTTGTTCTTTATCTGCATCACCTGACAAGAACAAGCTTAAATTACCATTTATATATTCCGCAAAATTCAAACGTTCTTCACTGTCATCATCAAACAGCACATTTTTCTCTGCCAGATTTTCATCTGTGCTTTTCATTAGTATCTGACCAAGCGTGTTCGGCCACACCCAATATACGTTCACTTCCTGCGGAACGTCTACTTTACAATCTTTAAGCGTCCTTGTGAATGTTTCATCATGAAGAAAATCGGAATATGTGTGATTGTTCTCATCATATTTCTCAAAAAACATGATATGTCCATTCATAAATCTAGTTACTTCTTCTTCAGTAACCTTTTCATAAGAAACAGCGTCTTCGTTTTTATTCTCTGCATACCCCGTGATACTCAACTTGAACTGTATCTCCATTTCCCCCGACTGGTTTGGGACAACATAAAAAGTAAGCTTTCCATGACTACCAGGATTAATACCATTCGTCATACCGCTTTCTTCATCAAGAAGCCAGTAGATCTTGTCGTTCTCGTCAGAAGTGATGTTGCTCCCATCAGACACCTTAGAGTAGTCATTGCTGTCAAGTATCTCAGCTTTAAGCACATTGGCACTGCCTACTGTTTTCAGTTCAAATGGCGAATCTACGCTCTTCATTCCAAATGAATCAAGATCAAGGGCTTTATCAATGGTAAACCAAGCCAGACTGACCGCAATAAGTATAAATGCCAGCACTGCAACTGGTATTATTTTTATAATAAGCAGTTTGCGTTTCTTCTTTTCTTCCTCGCTGTCTGCTTTCTCTATCACTTTATGCTCAGCCACTTTGGCGACCTCCATTATTTCATCGAGTCAAGCTCTTTCTGCAGTTCTATCATGTGGTTTCTGCAAGCGGTTATCTCGCCTGTGTATTTGTTGAACCACTCAACGTCCATTTCGTTAGGCTCTTCCTGCAAAAGAATAGCCTGAACAAGTGCTGATTGTGAACGTGATCTCTTACGCTCTATTTCCTCAATAGTAAGTCTGCATTTCTTTATTTCTCTTTTAAGCTGCCCTTTACTGCTCACGTTATTGTCCTCCTTGCATTAATTTCCCATTTTATCAACCGAATCAACTATCTCGTTGACTTCCCTATAGCCTTTGTCAAGATTTTCGGTGATATGGTCAAGTGCTTTTTTTACGTCCTCAAGCTTGCCCTGCATTTGTTCGGGATACTTCACAAAGCAATAATGAAGCTCATTTATAGCCTTCTGCTCATCAGTGTAATCGTCGATAAGAAACACCAGCGACCTTGCCGCACCCATGTCCGAAAGTATCATGTTATATCTCGTTTGAAGATCCTTGCCGCTTTCAAGATAAGTGTCTATCTCCTCAGAGGCGGCAGACAGATTTTCCATATACTTAGCAATGTAAGTCTTTCTGACTTCCTCGGACTTGTCCATATAAAGCCCGATAAAAACGAACAGCCCTGCAAGTGCCGCAATACAAATAACGATAGCCGTTATCATTTTAGCCTTCATTATCTTTTCCTGATTCAAAGCTGTTCGCCTCCTTTTTCTCGTTTTCCTGCATTTTCAGCCGCTGAACTTCCTTTTCAACAGCCTCACGCATAAGCTTTTCCTTTTCTTCCTCAGCCGCTTTCAAAGCTTCCTCACGGTTTGAATATATTTTTATCTCAGCGATAGTTTTTACCTCATACACCGCCATGCAAACTGTTGGGATTATCACAAACAGTATGAGGAGCTTCTTTGTTGATGCAAATGACCCAAGCCACTTGAAAAATCTGAGCTTTCCATAGTATTTTCCAATAATGCTGACTTTTTGCACCGTCACGCTGTCCTCTATTTTGTTAGCATCGCCTTTAGTAACAAAAGTGCCGTCGCTCAAAACCTCAGATATCCTGTGAGTATTTATCTCGCCTTTAATACTATCATCTTGAGAGTAGAACGAAATGATATCCCCTGCCTTTAAGCTGTCAGTATCCGTCCTTTTGATGTAAATATAGTCACCCTCATGTATAGACGGCTCCATACTTCCGCTCACGACTTTCAGTACGCTGTAACCAAAAATGCTTGCTGTTTTGCCGATACAGCCGCAGACCATTATGTACACCGTCACACTCAGCAGTGCCGCAAACACAGCAGAGCCAAGTATTGTCAAAGCTATTTTTACTATCCTCAACGCCTTGCCGATGATAACGACTCTCCCTCCGTGTTATTGTTTTCTATATTTCTCTTTCAAATGCCTTGCCATTCTGCCAACTGCTGAAACATGATACTCCTTATAGAGTCGTTTCATTTCAGTGTCGATAGCTTTCTGCTCCTCAGCGGTGCGCTGTGGCGGAATATATGGTCTTGGCGGTCTGTTCTTTCGCTCAAGACGTTTTCTCTTTTTAAACTGCCTGTTTTTGATATGCCTCTTTACATCATATTTCAGATACGGAGCATATTTTTCATAGATGATCTCAATTTCACGCTCTGCACGTTTTCTCTCTGCCTCAGCCAGTTCTTTTTCCTTCTTGACTTTGAGCATCCTGATATAGTCTGGATTATCCGTCACAACAGGTATGATCCCAAATGCGTGAGCCAGAACATATGTTATGCCACGTTTTGCCATGTAATATGGATTCTTGGAATATTCTTTAAATATCTCATTGATATTTTTATTTTCAAAGCTTTCACGTTCAGCTTTAAGACGCTCAGCACGTTCACGCTCACGGCGTTCCTGCTCACGCTGCTGTTGTGCTTCTTTCGCCTTTTTTGCAGCGATCTCAGGGGACTCATATTCTGACACAAAGCTTGAAGACACGGCTTCTTCATTCGTGCTGATCTGCTGATCCATAGCAGATCCAAGGCTGCTGCGGACGAGCTTTTTCTCCTCTCGGATCCTAGCTCTTTCCTCACGGACACGCTGCTCCTCTTCACGGCGCTTACGCTCTTCCATTTGCCTTTTGCGTCTTGCGATATGCTTGATCTCTTCCTCTTTTTCACGGCGTTCACGTTCCTCACGCTCCGCCTTTTCTCTTGCAGCCTGCTCCGCCTGCTGTTTTTGGATAAGCTCCAATCTTCTGCGTTCAGCTTCCTCATGCTCCAGCCTTATGCGCTCTTCTTCCTCACGCCGCTGACGCTCAAGTTCCTCCTGCTCGGCACGCTTTCTTTCAGCTTCTGCAGCCGCAAGCTCCTCAGCCCTCTTACGGTCTTCCTCATCTTTGAGAAACTGCTTTTCTATCTCAACTATACGGTCAAGCTCTGCCGTAAGGTTTCCTGCCTCTTCGGCAGTCATACCCATATCTGTCTTACTTGCACTACTTTGTTCACCCTCGCCAACTATGACATCATATTTATCAGACGTCTGCTTATCAAAACGCCTGACAACCTTTGGTGCGAGGGTCTTGCTCTTTATAGTTTTAAGCTCCTCCGACTTGTCTGCCCCATGGGTATATGAGCGGAAAAGCATATAGTTCATTGCGGTCAGACCATATATATCCTCGATATAAGAATCATCAGGTCTTTGTGCAGTATCGGAAACGTTGACCTCGTAGCCTGCCTTATCGTAGCTTTCGATAAACTGCCAAAGGGTAAGACACGCCATAAGGTCCACATTTTTAGTGATAGCGTTTGTTCTCATAACAGGCGGTCTGATAAAAGCGTTGCCAAGAGTGGTACAAAGCACTGAGCCTTTATAGCCCTCGATAGCCTTTTTGACCCTTTCAAGCCTCGTCCAAACGTCAGTATCATTGCTGCCGCCGACAAGACTGTCAACAGTTTCTATCTTAAAACTAATGTTGACCTTTCTGCCGTCGCCGCTGTCAGCCACGGTATCGTAATTAAAAGAATAAGCCTCCTGCGCCTCTGCGGTCTGGACAAGCTTATTGTATCTTATATTTATAAAAATGTATAGCCTGTCGATAAGGGTATTTACAAATCTATTTTCATATGTATCGAGAGTTTCCTCTTTATGAATGTTGAGTATTTTTGACGGAGTTATCTTTCCAGTCTTTTTGTCGATATCCTGAATAAGATCGGTGTGCTGTCCCAGATGTTTTATGGACTCTACCGTTATCTTCCTTGACATAGCGATAGGCACGATCTCTTCCACTTCTTTAATGGTGTTTCTTGGATTTCTTATTACCGTATCAATATGTGGCAAAGCTTTTTCTATCTCTTTGAGCCAGGACGAATCTATATTCTTCTCGATTATCTTACGATTAAAAGATACAGTTTTTTCGCCCGAAAGAAGTAAGGCACGGGCTGCCGCAAAGCTGTTATTGCCGTCAAACGTCTTTACAGCTTTGTCAAAAGCTGCACGCTGTTCGTTGTATTCGCTCATGCCCGTCCCTCCTCTCAAAGCTTATGAGTACAAATTTTAGTACAGTTTTTGCAATCTTTCAAGATATGCTATAGATTCTTTCATAGTGTTTCTGCCGAAAAGTTTCTGCATATAGGTGCAAAGCTCTTTCAGCTCTTCTCTTAGCATTGCCAAGTTAAGCGACTCAAATTTTCTGAATATCTTTGTGGAAAGCACATAGTCAATGCCGTCAAGTTCCTCTCCACCGCAGGCAACATATACAGGAACAAACAAGTTCATCTGTTTAAGTATACGGTTACCGAAAGCCACTCTCAGCTTTTCAATTACCCACAGGTCAAGCTGCTGGATCTTTTTGAGACTATCCTGTGAAACAGGATACATTTGAAAAGCTTCCTTGAAGAGTGTATCAAGATGTTCAAAGCTTAAATTCATAGGCGGCGTGTCAGGAGCGTCAAAGGCAACTCCCTTTGCGTCAAGATTGATAGGCTGCGCACGGTCGTATACCTTATCTGAGATAGTGAACGTGGAATCGTCGTTGTTGGCAGTACCGATATACCAAATGTTCTGCGGAATACGCAGTTTGCCTTTATCAAGGCGAACAGGGTCGGTACTCCACACGTTAGGAACAAGATCAAGCTCCCACTCGGCAGGATCAGGCATTTCAAGAATCGAGAGCATTTCTGCAAAGTAATATTCCACTCTCGCAATGTTCATCTCGTCGAGGAGTATGAAGTTTACATCGTCATTGTATTCAGAAGAATAAATTCTTTTGAGGACTTCTGTTTCATTAAAGTTCTTCGTGAACTCGTTGAAGTAGCCGAAAAGCTCAGTTCTGTCACGCCATGACGGCTGAACAGAAGCGATAGTGGTATCTTTCTGCAAGAACTTGCCGAATGAATATGGCAATGATGTTTTACCTGTACCAGAGATACCTTGCAGGATAATAAGCTTTGTTGAAGCCATGCCTGCAATGAAAAGTCGGATAGTTTTTATGTCATAATAAAGGTGCATTCTTGAGCAGGCAAAGTTTCTGTACGCTTCGCAGATACCGCTAAGGGTGATGTCATTATTGTAAGCAGGCGGCTCGTATGTCTTGTAAAAATTGTCCACCTCGATAAGCTTTGAAAAACGGCAGTCGGCAGTCTGAACAACGCCGTCAACAGTGGTTTGAACTTCGCCCTGTGCAGGCATCTGCTCACCCTCTGCAAGCTTTGTTTCACCCTCTGCAAGAGCTGTGTTGTCATATACGCCGAGCTGAGCCACCTTCATTGCCATGATCTCATCTTTTTCCTTGGTCATTTTGACCACCTGACGCTGCAGGTCAGATATTTCTTCGATAAGATCCTCATTGCTGACGATAGAGTGTCTGAATCTTATGTACTTTCTCACAGCAAGCACTATCATAAAAATAATAAGCACAAAGATAGCCACAACAACGATAATCGCAAGCACAGAAAGTATCCAGCCCAGCGCACCAAAGTCTGCCGAGTAGGTCTTGAATATCCTTATGTAGTTTTTTATATTGAAGATCTGTTTTATGCCGTTCCACAGACCCTTGAAGATCTGCCCAAAGCCTGCAAGCATTGACGACATGAAAACAAAAAACCATTTCAGAAATCCATTCATAATGTATCACCCAAGCAGCAGTTATTTGTCATTTTTCTCCTGCTGTGCATTTCCCTCTTCCTTTTCCTTCTGCTGTGCAAGGTATTCCTCAACTGCACGTCTTTTTATTTCTTCCTCATCGCTCTCTGTGATAGCAGGACGCTTTATCTCGATTATGGTTGCGATAAGCTTATAAAGCTCAAAGAGGAAAAACAGTGCTATCGGCAGAAGTATGCAAATGAAAAATCCCGTTTTTGTTCTGAGAAAATCCATCACCTTGCCGAAACCGCCTATTTTTGCACCTTTCCACTGACCGATTATATCACCTGCATAAACAGTGTATGTATCATCTATGTTATTAGCATCGCCTCGTGTGATAAAGCCTACAGAGCCGTTATCATTGAGTACCTCTGCGATACGGTGGGTATTCTTCACCTTTTTGCCCTCTATAAGAGTCCAGAAAGTGATAACGTCGCCCTTTTTCAGAGAATTGATATCGTCTATTTCCTTTGAGATAATAAGGTCGCCTTTTTTGAAAGTTGGCTTCATTGAGTCAGATTCAACTGTGAGCGGGATATATCCCAGCAAACTTGCCGTACCATTATTCTTATCAGACGAGAACACGAGAATTGTTATAAGCAGTGCAAAGATAAGCACCACCCATGCGATAACATTAAAAACGATCTTCAAAGCTTTTTTCATAATTCAAAACCTCGGAACCCCGAGGCTTCCTCCCTTCTAATTCTTTAAGTTGTTTCAACGATCTTGAAATTCATACCAAGCTTCATTGTGCCACCGATTATTTTGTCAACACAATCAGGGTCATTTCCCTCAAGCCATATGACCACTGTATACTTGTCTTTCTCACCGGGACCAAGCTTTTCACGTCGGTCCTTCATGACCTCAGTAGAGGAGGCGAACTCCTTGTCTCAATCGCTTTCCTTACCACTGCCGTCAGACTTTGTTTTACCATAAACAGTTTTCTCGCCATTCACGAAAAGCTCCACTCTGATAGCTTCATCAACACCGTTCGTGACGTTCTCGATAGTCATTTCGCTGTCATAGCTAAGTGTATCTTTACCGGAATTTATGAGATAGAAAGTATAAGCTATATACCCCTCGCCATTATGGCTGCCGTTTATCTTGTCGATATTATCAGGGAGATCTTCGCCACTGATATTTGTCATATCATAGAGGATATCCGCATTGAGCCTTGAATTGCTCGTGGTATAGTCAGGAGTTTCCGAAAGAGTAAGC
>OKSA01001487.1_pt1 | contig 21190 bp, 17 predicted proteins | sample 1601181 | NCBI WGS metagenome assembly OKSA01 (sample SAMEA3541538, study PRJEB24748) | human gut metagenome | biome: human gut; feature: human-associated habitat; material: faeces | place: China | collected 2012
AAAACGAGCGCATCGCGGAGCGATGCGCTCTGAAATTTGTGGAATAGAGTGTGTTAACAAAAAAGATGCAGGAGCAAAGTCTTGTGTCGCAAGGGTTTGCGGGCTTTTGAGGCTCGATTTTCCGTTTTGCAATTCGAACCCCAGCATCTTGTGATGACGGATGAATGATCTGTAAATGTGCGCGTGAATCTGTAAATTAAGTATACGTGAAAATACATAAAACGTCAATTCCAATAGACCAATTTTACGAGCCTTTTTTCTGCTTTTTTACCGGATGTTAATTTCCCCACAAGTGGCTCAACACCCGCTCAAATCACCGTGTGGGGGTGGTTACCTTGGGGTGCCTGTAAAAAGCGCACACGGCGGCTCACAGGGGCGAACACGGTGGGGAAGGGTGGAGCCGCCCACCGCGGGGCGGCTCTGTTATAGGGAGCGCTCAGTTTGTCGGCTCCATCCATGCCTGCTTTTCCTTCGGTGCCTGCACGATTCAGTCCAGAAGGTTTTGGCTTTCCTCCAACCACTTTGCCATTTCGAACATCTTTGTTCTGGCTTGCATACTGTCCATGCGCAGGCTCGTTTCGAATAGGTCCCAGATGTTGTCCAGCGTTTCCAAGCCGGTGGCATTCATCGGGAGTTCATCCTCCGGCAACACATGCGCTACCGTGCCACCTTCGCCTGCGGCGCGGATCGCATCCAGCTCACGATCCAGAAGCGAGATAATCTCCTGCGTGTCACCCACGGGGATGTCCCACGCTGTGCCAATGAGGAAGATGCACTCCCTATGGGGCTGCACATTGAAGCTGGGATGGAACATCAGCAGTGCCAATCCCTCTTTTGCAATGTTCATTTGAAGATCCTTTGCGCTATCAATCGTCATGTTTGTTTCCTCCTGTTTTTTTGTTTTGGGCGTAGCCTGCGTCAACACAATGGCATAACGTAGTCGGGAAAGCTATTCGTGAACCCGGACAAAGATTTATGCCTGAGCTTGTGAAAAACTTACTTAAATAGAAAGTGGAGACACATTAGCCAATCGCCAGTGCGCCTCCACTCATCATTTCAGTCGGATAATCTGATTATAGAGCATTACGAACTCTTTCTCTACCACCATGTTTTCGTGGTAGTGTCCGAAAAACCAGTATTGGAATCGGCATCGCTCTCGAACCTCATCGAGAAAGTCTGTCAGGGCATCCCGTTGGAACAACCCGCCGCTGAATGTGTCCTGAATGCTACTGGGGCAGCAGTGGGTGATGATGTAGTCCACGTCCCAACCTGTTTTGTCCAGTGCTTCTCTTGCGGTCCGGTATTCGTCCTCGCTGGGCAGTTCCTCTTTCCACCAGGAGCGGTGATTGACTCGGTAGAGAGCGCCTGCGGCGTTGAGCTGCCGCAGCTTTCGCTCATAGTCCGGATTATCCGGTTCCAGAATGCCGTCCCGGATATCGTGGCTGCTGGCACCGCCCATGGTAAATATCCGCTTTCCGCAGATGTTATAAAGCTGGCCCCGCATCAGATGCAGGACGCTGGGGCGTATGGCCTGTACCAAGCCGCCGTGCCATTGGCTGATTGGATAGTTGCGGAGCAGATCATAGTTTTCATGGTTTCCGCTGACGAACAGCGTGGTAAAGGACCTGGTCTCCAGCCAGTCCAGCCACTGCTGCTCCGCATCGCCGCCATCCCAGACACCGCCGAAGTCTCCACAGATGATGAGGTAATCCTCTTTGGTCAGGTCACGTTGCTCATGGAATGCTACAGGCAGGAGCCTGCTGAAATCACCGTGCGTATCACCGGTTATAAAAATGGCCATTTCTTTTCTCCCTTTTCTATTCATTCTACTTCCTGTTCCAGCACCACATCCGAGTCTCGGAAGTGGATGTGGATGGTTTCCGCATCCTCCACTGTGATCTTCTGGATGATCTGCCTGACGAGCTCATTGTCAAATTCCGTGTAGCCCGCGGCGCATTCCATGATACTGTCCCACATCTGCCGACGTCTGGCAGCCTGTTCCTCCAGATCGACCTCTGCCTGTTGCGCGTCCGCAAGCTGCGCCTTAAGGGATTCCTTCTCATCCGTCAGTGCTTTCATTCTGGCATTCAGCTCGGTATCGGCCATGTTGACGAGCAGCCGATCCAGCACATCGCTTTGCTCCCGGCTCACCGCATCCATACGCTTCTTCAGCTGCAGCAGCCGTGCACCAGCCTGAGATAACGCCTGTTTTGCTTCCTCCGCCATGGCCAGCACATCGGGGCAGACCTCCTGCCGGATGGCGGCGTACTCATTCATGGCCGCGAGGATGGCGCTGTGCAGCCTGCCTTCATCCAGTGTCGGAGAGTGCTGGCAGTATTTTGTACCGAACTCCAGCCGGGAGACGCAGCGCCACACGATGCGCTTTTTCCCGTTTCTGGCCCACGTTACCCGCTTGTAGGGGGAGCCGCACTCGCCGCACACCAACAGTTCTGTCAGCGCGTATTTACCGGAGTATTTTCCAAGTTCCGTTTTTCCGCTCTTTTGCAGCACCTTCCGCTTGCTGGACCGGCGCGTCATCTCCTGCTGCACCTGATTGAACAGGTCCCTTGAGACAATGGCCGGATGGCTGTTCTCCACATAGTACATCGTGCGTTCACCACGGTTCTTTTTGACCTTTTTGTTGATGCAGTCCGTCACATAGGTTTTCTGCAGCAGGGCGTCTCCAATGTACTTTTCATTGGTCAGGATATTGTGGATGATGGAGGGAGACCAGCGCTCTACACCCTGTGCGGTGGGAACACCGTCCTCGTCCAGCTCCCGCTTGATCTGTCCCAGGGTGCAGCCGTCCAGATACCTGTGGTAAATGCGGCGGATGATCTCCGCTTCCTCCGGTACGATCTCCGGCTGTCCGTCCGCCCCCTTCCGGTATCCCAGCATCTTCTTGTACTGGAAGGTGACCTTTCCCGCCTCCGCGCTCTTCTGCTTTCCCCACGCGACATTCTTGCTGAGAGACTCGGATTCCGCCTGGGCGAAGCCGCTGAACAGGGTGATAAGAAATTCGCTGGATTCCGTGAGGGTGTTGATGTTTTCCTTCTCGAAGTACACCCCAATGCCGTTTGCTTTCAGGAGCCGCACCGTATCCAGACAATCCACCGTGTTTCTGGCAAAGCGGGAGAGGGACTTGGTGATGATGAGGTCGATGTGTCCCCGCTTGCAGGCGGTGATCATCTTGTTGAACTGCGTCCGTTTTTTCAGGCTGGTGCCGGAGATGCCCTCATCGGCATAGATCCCTGCCATCTCCCAGTCTGGGCTGTCCTGGATCTTCTGGGTGTAGTAGGTTTTTTGCGCCTCATAGCTGTTGAGCTGCTCTTCGCTGTCCGTCGAGACGCGGCAGTAGGCCGCTACGCGCATTTTTCCGTCATGGTCTCTGTGCAGTTCTTCCGGTTTTCTGGTTGCGGGGATCACCCGCACCCGCCGCTCTAAGGTGGGTGCTGTCGCTTCCATGGATCATTCATCCTTTCCTGTCGCTTTTTTATCCGTAAATATAAGAGTTACTTCGGTATCCTGTGAGATGGTGATATGGGAAACCGCTCGTTGGAAGCGTCTCCAATCCGCCTCTGTCAGACTATCTGACGGCTCAGATTCGGCAGACGGCTCTGGACAGCAGGCATACCGCGCTGCCGCGCCCTGCAGGATCAGCGCCATCACCGCTTCCGGCGAGGCCGGCTGCTCCAGCCCCCGGTTGATGGCATTGTCCAGCCGCATGACCTCCGCAGAGGGCGTGTAGGCGGTGCAGCTGGGCTGTTCATGGTTCCGGAACTGACGGACGATCCCGTTTACCGTCGCATCCATGTCCATGACCGCGGTATTCCCGCAGCCTTCGCATCTCAGATACAGCTTGCCGCTATTCTGCCAGCCGCCGCCCAGCCGGGTCATCTTCCCGCCGCAGGTGCAGCGGAAGTATGGAGTCAACCGCGCAATGGCAGGCTTCTCTCCGTGGGACTGCTTCCTGGCATTCTTTTCCGCCGTCTTTTCCTGCGCCGCTTGGAAAATATCCGCTTCCACCAGTATGGGGTATCCCCCCTTACCGGTGTAACGGGGATTTTCCAAAAGGCGCTTTACCTTATGCTTGTTCCAGAGCGGCACTTCCCGGCAATACGGAATACTCTGCCGGTTCAAGGCGTCCGAGATGGCCTGATAGGAAGCCCCGGCGTTGTAGAGCGTAAAGACCATACTGACGGTCCGCTGCTCCTCCGGCACGATCTCTAACGCGCCGTTTTGGATCTGATACCCGTATAACACCTTGCGGTTGATCATCTTGCCGCCACCTCCCATTGTTCTGTCAGTTCCAAGCCTCCGTAAAGCCGGAAGCGGATACGGTTTTGAGACTCTGCAATGATCTTCTCCACCAGATGTTCGAATAGCTCTTCATCGAAGCCGTCCAGCCGTTCCGGTCCGTTGAGAAGCGTCTGCTCCACCTTGCGGAGCGCGTCCATCGTTTCGTCTATCGCTTCATTCTCTGTCAGCCTGCGCCGCTCCCCGCGAAGCTGTGCCAGTCTGGCGCTGATGGCATTCATGCGGGCGGCGCAGATATCCGCGTCCAGCAAGCCATTGGCCCGCAGAGTGCTGATCTTATGGCTTTCTTCTGTTGCTTCCGCGATGGCCCGGTTGATGGCCAGCACCTGCGGATGATTCTGCCGCAGGATCGTGTCCAGCGTGTTCAGCTGCCGGAGGGCCGGGGCCAGAATGATGTCCGCGTTGCTTTTGAGCCTGTGGTACATCCGCAGGAAGGCGGCATGGATCTCCGCTTCCGGGATGCGTCCTACAGGGCAGTCCGCGGCGTGGCGGTCGTGGGTTCGGCAGACCCAGGTCACATATCCGCTCTGGCTGCTTCGGCGCTGAAACACCGTCCCGCAGTTCCCGCAAACGATTTTTAAGGCAAGAGGGCTTTTTTCTCTGCGCTTTTTCTCTTTCTGCGCTTTCTTTTGCAGCAGTGCCTGCACCCGCTCAAAGGTGTCCCTGTCTATGATAGCTGGATGGGAGTTCTCCGTGTAGTATTGCAGGCGTTCCCCGTGATTTCGTTTCTGCACGAAGGGGAAACCGCAGCTGTAGGATTTCTGGCTTAGAGCGTCTCCGATGTACTTTTCATTGGTCAGCAGGTATCGAATCCCCGTTTCTCTCCAGCATTCCGCGCCGGACTGGGAGGGGATGCCTTTCGCCGTCAGCTGCTCCGCGATCCATCCGGAGCTGCGCCCCTTGAGGTATGCGTCGAAGATCCAGCGCACCGTGGCAGCTTCCTCCGGGACGATCTCAAGATCTTTCTTATTTACGATTCGGTATCCGTAAGGGGCGGTGCAGGTGATGAATTCCCCACGCTCCATCCGCCGCTGATAGCTCATCTTCTGATTGGCGGAGATGGAGATGGATTCTTGCTGGGCAAGAGAACCGGAAACGCTCACCATCAGTTCGGTGGTGAGCGTTTTCGTGTCGATATTTTCTTTTTCAAACCGGACGCTGACGCCCATGGCGGATAACTCCCGCAGAGCGGACAGGCAGTCTCTGGTATTCCGGGCGAAGCGGGATACGGACTTCACCAAAATGCGGTTGATCTTACCCTTCCGGCAGTCCCGCATCATGCGGTTGAAGTCATCCCGCTGATCCATCCGGGTGCCGGTCAGCCCTTCGTCGGCATACACATCCACCAGTTCCCAGCCGTCATGCTGGGCGATCTCTTCCGTATAATTGCGGATCTGGGCGGCGTAGGAATGCAGCTGATCCTTGGAGTCCGAACTGACCCGGCAGTAGGCTGCCACCCGCAGATGTTCCGCTTCCCGCGTCTGCGGCGCGATGATTTTTACCTGTGCCATGTTTTTCACTTCCCTGTATCTTTTTTGTCAACACACAAGCTACCACACGATCCGCAGAATATCCAGCACTATTCCCAAACAGTCTGCGGGGAATATTTCTCTCTGGCCAGTCTCTTGGCGTAAGACAGTTCTTCCGCGCTCAGCAGGCCGATTTCCGCCAGATGCTCCAGCATCCTGACTGCCAGCCGATACTGCAATTCTTTCTTTGCGTCGATCATCTTCCCACCTCAAAATAGCTCTCCGGCTTTTTCTCCCGCAGAAACCTTGTCACTTCCCGCAGGCTGCCGGTCCTCCGCATTTCCGGCAATGCCTCACTCACAGCCTGGGCGTATCTGCGGCCACGGCAGGCCCGTTCATCCAGAATGGCGATGACGCAGGTATCGCTCTCCGTGCGGATGGCCCGTCCAAAGCCCTGACGCAGCTTGATCTGCATCTCCGGTACAGCTACCTCACGGATGAATGCGTGAAGGGAAGAATACTTCTCCAATTCCCGTTCCTTTCGTGCGTCTGGGTAGGCGAAAGGCAGGCGTGGGATGATCAGCAGAGATACACAGTCGCCGGGGAAATCAAAGCCCTCCCATGCCGCGCCGGTGGCCAGCAGCACCGCTCCCGGCGTGTGCCGGAACTGTTCAATGATGTGGGGCGCGTTGCGGCCCAACGTCAGCAATGGGAATGGGAGAGATTCCTCCCACAGCCGCTCCTTCACAGCCGACATGGCTGCGTAGGATGTAAAGAGCACCAGCGCGTGACCGGAAGCTGCTTTGATGAGTCCGACGAGCTCGGCAGTCAGCTCATTAAAGTACACATCCGTATCCTCCACTCTCTGGCGGGGCGGGATTTGCGGAAGGTAGAGCAGGCAGTTGTTCCGGTAGTCAAAGGGGGAGGGAGAAACGGATTCCATAATGCGGTGTCCCTTCTCCAATCCTGCCTGTGTTTTGAAACGGCGGAAATCACTGCCCACCGCCATGGTGCCGGAGGTCAGAACAAACGCCTGATCCGGCTGCCACAGGATCTTTTTCATCCGCTGCGTGATGTCATCAGCCGCGGCGCACAGCATGGTGCCGCCTGTGCTGACATCTTCGGCAGTGTAAAAAATCATATCTGTCTGGGAACTGGTGAACAGCTTGACCGCGTCCAGCACCGTATTCAGCTGGCGGCTTCCCAGCGGGGAGAGCAGGCTGCCGATCTGCCGCTGGATGATGGGCAGTGTGCAGGATGGCGCGGTCAGCAATCGCAAACAGGCTTCCACCGGCTCCGCTTCCTCTCTGGGCTGCGCCAGCTTGCGCAGCAGAGGGCCGGTGCTGTCCTCCAGCATTTCTGCCGCCAGTAAGTACCGTTCCTCTTTTAGCTGAAGGATAAGGTTTCGTATCTCTTCGGCCGCCAACGTCACACCCAGCATCTGTTGTGCGGTTTCCGGAAGCTTATGGGCTTCATCCACGATGATGATGCTGTGCTCCGGGAAGATGGGGCGTTTTCCTTCGCTGCGGTGGATGGCGTCTGCCACCAGCAAATTATGATTGCAGATTTGAAACAAAAACTGATCTTTGTCGCAGGTCTTGAGGAACCGCTGATATCGGCAGTCCCTCTGCTTGCAGTCGCAGACCTGCGGTACGCAGACACGCTCCCGGTCATAGCCGCTGAGATGAGAAACTCTGTCCATGTCCAGCGTTTCCCTAAGAGTCCGGAGCGCCGTCAGCGCTTCCGGATTTTTCTTTGCAGGATATACCTGACGCAGCCGCCTGTCCAGCCGCTCGTCGCAGACATAATGGCTTTTGCCTTTGCGGATGACCGCTTTCAGTGGCTTGGTAAGAATCCCGTCCGCCATTAGGACGCAGGACAGCAGCGGCAGATACTCCGTCAGCACCGCGTTTTGCAGCGCGATACTGGAAGTGGAAATGATGATGGGGCGGGCGATCTGCCCTGTCGGGAAAGCAGACGCTGCCGTGGCAGCCGCCAGATAAGCGTAGGTCTTGCCGATGCCCGTTCCGGCATCGCACAGGGCGATCCTCCCGTCCTGCATGGCTTCCAGCATCCGGTGACTCAATTGGATCTGCTCCGGACGCTGCGCCATACCGTGGGCGGGAAGAAGGTCCTGAAAAATATGGTCGATCAGTTTATGGGCTTTCAGCCTGTTATCGTTGGTATTCATCCGATAATTTCCTCTTTTCCTGTCATGCTTTGTTTTCGTTTCCACCGTATTTGCAGCGCGCGCCCCGGTGGGAAAAGGGAACAATACGGACAAGGTCCGGCAAGACCTTCACGGGCGTATTTCCGGAATCTCTACTGCTTTCAATCCCGGAGCAGCCCAGCCTCTTCATGCTGGCCAGTGCATTGTGTCTCATTATCTGCCCGGACAGCGTCTCTGCGGGCGGCGCTGCCAACGCCGCCCCTGCGCAGGTAAAATCGCTCGCCGCGGGAAGCTGCAAGGCTTCCCACGGGTCGTGGCGCACACTGCGCGGATCGCTCTTCTGTCCGGGTGGTTATCCGTATTGCTGGTATGCAATTTTCAAGGAACAGCGAGGGGCATTCGGAGCCCCTCACTGTCCTCCCGAAAATTGCGTTCGGTGAATACCCTTATTTCGAGGAATTTTCAAAAAACTTTTTGAGATCCCGCAGGATGCGGTCTCTCCGCTTGATGACCGCCCGCTGGCTGACGCCCATTCTTTGGGCGTATTCCCGTGTGGACGCGCCGTCGAAGAACAGAGCGTTGATGAGTTCCCGGTCGATATCCTTTAGTGATAGCAGCGCCAGCAAAAGGATCTGCTTCTGTTCTGCCAGATTTCGAAGATCCTCACGCTCCAGTACCTCAGTTTCGGCGCTGGGGGCCGTTTCTGCTCCGACATAGTCCGGCAAAAGCGCATCTTCCTCCATCTGCTCCAGAGAGAGCAGTTTTCCGGAGGACTGTTCCTCCGTGATATAGCGCTCCCTGCGGTCTGCCTGCGCATAGGCGAGGTAGACATCCACCGGCACCTCTACGTCCATACCGTCTACAGTGATGATATTGGCGATGACTTCGCCACCTTCGCTTCGAACGCGCCGATAGTTGCGTTCTTCCTGCCATTTTTTCATGATTCATGACTCCAATCTCAGATTTTTTTGAAATGTCTGAGATTGGGTCACGGATATTTAGCGATATAGGGCTGCCAGCGTCTGCGCATTGTGTGCCTTTCCGCTTTTCAGCCGAAGAAAGGCGCAAAAAAAGAGCCTTACGCATAGCTGAAAAGCTACTTGTAAGGCTCCTAACTCAATGTTCCCATATTCGACGATGGGTGGCTGGTGCGCTTGACGAAGTCATATCAATTGATTTTTAATTTATGCCTGAACATATCCCATAAAGGGGATGGGCGTGTGGATCAGGGGGTGAGCATCCGGTGTCAGCACCGTGATGCCGATCTGTTCGCCGCACTTGGGGCATTTGGCGATCAGGTCAGGGTGTTCCGCTCTGTGCAGCGCAAATAGCCTGTACTGAGACTGTTCCGCACCGCTGGGGATATCCGCGATACGGCCCTTGCCGCACAGCGGACAGCGCAGGGAATTGGTTTTTGACATAGCGCCTCGCTTTCTCTGTTCTCTTTTTTGAGAACAGTACATGAAAATTTTTACAGCAGGTTGTGGTTCTCCAACCGAATGCGCATGGCCTGTTTGGATACCTGAAAGATACCTGCCATATCCGTCACCAGCTGTTGGTTCGTCCGTCCGGAGCGCAGCTGATAGAAACAGCGCTTGACCTGCGGCAGCGGCAGCAGAAGGATAGAGCCCAGCAGGTTCGCCTGCACTTCCAATGTGTTGTCGCTCTCATCGCCGGAACGGAGCGCCGCGTTTTCGCCGGTCCCGCTGAACTGTTTCTTATGGAGCAGCCAGTGCCCCAGCTCATGGGCGCAGGTAAAGCGCAGCCGCCCGGTAGATGCTTCCTCTTCGCAGAGAGAGCAGTCGATGAGGATGGTGCCGCCCTTGACGGGAAGAAGGTCATAGCGGTGGTTTTCCCGGTCATAGATCGCTGTGAGACCGTCGTCAAAGATTGTCTCGCCCAAAACCCGCCCATTATTCCGCAGATATTGATACTCCAGCACCAGCCCCTGTGCCTCGATGATGTCCTCAATGGGAATGGCTGCGGGGGAACCGTAATAAAGTCTGGGGTCATAGGCGGTGATCACATCGCGGGAGATCCGCTCCAGCGCCTGTTCGCGGTAATATGCTTTTTTCATGCGTCTATTTCACCGCCCTCTTTGGATTTCTTTGCGCGCTGGGTAATCCGGTCGATAAATTCCTGCCACTCCTGGTCTGTGGCGTCTGCCTCCTTCGCCGTGCGGAGTGCGGCCCGGACGATCTCCCGATCCATGATGTAGTCCGGCAAGTCTGCGGATACACGGTTGTTCTGAGACTTGGCGGCAAGGTCCAGCATCTGCTCGGTTTCTACCTTGCTCAGATGCAGTTCCTGCTCCAACCGTTCCAAATATGCGCGCGTCGGCGCCGGTCTGCGGTCGTTCTCAATGTTGCTCAGATAGACTGGCGACAAATCCAGCTTTGCCGCCAGCGTGCGCAGGGACAATCCGATAGATTGCCGTTTCTCTCGAACGAAGCTGCCGAATGTCTGTTCCAAGTAATTCACCTCCTATCCGTGTGTTCTCTTCTCTGGAAACACTGTAGCCTCAGTATAGCAAACATTCGTTCGATTGGCAAGCCGTGAAAAAGATGGTGTTCCCCGCAGGGAACACCATCCTGAAATTATTTCAGCCACGCTGCCATATCCCGCATTTCCTCCAGCACTGCTGCTGGGCTGACGATGCGAATCTTACCGCTAAAGGTAAAGACCCAACTGAAGAACGGAGGGCTTGGCGCGACCTCGACTGTGGCACGGAAATGCTGTTCATCTACAGTTTCCGTCTGCACATTTTCACCGAAGCGGTCGATCACGCTGCGCATGACCTCATTATCGCACAGCAGCTCTACGGTACAGAGGTTGTCCGGGTACATCCCAAACACCTTGCGGACATACTCCGCCGGATCAAAGTCCGGTGTCTGGACTGCCGTATGTTCCAGCGGTTCGACTGCCGTCATGCGATCCACCCGAAATTGTGCAATCTTTCCGTGCTTTTCCGACCAGCCTACGGCATAATAGCAATCTCGGCTCCAGATAAGGGCATACGGGCTAAACTGATAGCGGTAGCCGTTATGCTTGAGTATCTTTTCTTTCTGCGGGGTGTATTCGTAATACTGAAAGGTGATCTGCCGTTTTTTCTGAATGGCGTTATGGATCTCATCCACGCTGTAATAGATGCACTCATTCTCCGGTTTGGCGGTGCCATCCATATAAATATGCCGATCCAACTGGCGGGCATGAGATTCACTGGTGAGCTTACCCAACTTTTCAATAAGCCGCTCGCTTTTCTTGGCCGTAATAAAGCGGGAGGATTCTACCGCGTCCACCAGCAGCTTCAGTTCCGGCAGTTCAAACAGTCTCTCCCCCACGAAGTATCGATTCTGGGTGCTTTTGACGCAGACGATGTCCATACCGCTGCTTTGCAAGACTTCAATAGCGGAATATACGCTCTTGCGCCCCGCCTGAATGCCATACTCCTGCCAGAAGGCAAGAATATCCGCCACAGAGGCCGGATGCTGGTCATCCGTATGCTTATACAGATACCGCTGTAATAGCAGCAGACCATATTGGGATTCATTTTTCATACCGCTTTCCTTTTCTGTTTCCACATTTTTAGGAACAATTCGTTATAGTACTTCTTTATAGCTATCCCTTTCGGGTGATATACAAGCCCTCGCGGTGATTAAGTCATGACTTTTTTCTGCTCACATTTTCGCGGCAAATCTCCAAGGCTGGGAGCGGCAATCATATACAGCTGCCCGCCCACTTTTAATCTTTAGACGCGTCCAGCGCGCTCCGAATCATGGAAGTAATCATTGTAATTTGCCTTGGTGTGGCAGTCTGCCACAACTCTAAAAGCACATCCATGTTTTGAAGCTCCATGCTGGGTAAAACTTCTGCCAACAAATAGGTTGGCGAGACTTTCAATGCTTCACACAGCAAAACAAATACTTGTAGACTTGGAACTTTTGCTCCTGATTCGATTTGCCGGAGATAGGTTGCATTAATGTTGCAGGCTTCTGACAGACGCTCACTCGTCCAGCCCCGTTCCTTGCGTGCGATATTGATTCGCTTTCCGAGTAGCTTCTTATCCATGTGTTCGCCTCCGCTTGTTCGCTATAAGTATTTATTTTGTATGCTTATAGCTTACATTCCTGTTGACGTGAAAAATAGCGGCTGTTAGAATATAAATTGTAAGCCAATAGACTACATAAAAGCTGGTGGGAATATGGAAAAAGAGTACCGTTGTGCGATCATAGGCCAGCATCCCATGCGATTTCCGTGGGGGTTTGACGAGGAAGATACCCAATGCCGCCGAATGAAACTGGAACTGGCTCAGTGTATTATGGAACTGCGTCAATGTGGAGTGACAGAATTTCAAGTTGCCTGTGACCCCGGCGTGGGATTGTACGCCGGGGAAATCGTCAATATCACAAAGCAGAATGACGAGGCCATGCGCCTTGTTTGCGTAACCCCTTTTGAAGAACAGGCTACCAAGTGGACGCCGCAGCTGCGTGAACGCTATTTCGATATGCTGGCGGACTGCACCGACCTTTCCTGTGTAGACTATCAGGAGACACCCAACGCACAGCTTATGGCCTATCGGCGGATCGTCAAGCAGTCTGATATGCTGGTGGCCGTATATGACCCTGAACTTGCCAGCGGTAGCGCAGAGGACAAGGCTATGGCCTATGCCCTTGCGTTGGGGAAGCCAACCCTGCTGATCCACCCTAATACATGGAAAAAGAAATGGCTGAATGCTGTAAAACGTGAAGGCGAGTAGCATATTCAAAAATTTTATCCAGCCTCATACTTTAGAACGATTTACATTTTGCAAAAATGCGGATATCATTATTATGAATTAGTATGAAGCAAAAAACTTATGATGAGGGGCGCGCCCCTCATCCCGTGTGTACACACGGGATGATACCGCTCTGTAACCTGTGGACTTTGCCCGCTGTGGTCAGGCGGGCATGAACAAAATCTTGACCATCATACAAAGGAGGACATCTATGAAAAAACGAATTTTGAGTTGTCTCATGGCGCTGGCCCTGTGCCTGAGCCTGATGCCAACGGCAGTGCTGGCGGACGAAATGGAAACAATGCCCGCCTACAGCGGCGGCAGCGGAACGGAAGATAATCCGTGGCTGATTTCGTCAGTGGCAGATCTGCAACTGCTGGCAAACACAATCAATGACGGAAAAGCTGCTGGATTTGATGCGGATGCGGCAGCAGGCGGGAAAGGCGTTGCCGGCAACTATTATGGTTACTACTTCAAACAGACAACGGATCTGGATTTGAGCGATATTGCGAACTGGGACCCTATCGGATATTCAGGCGGGCAAGACCTCTATTTTGCCGGTCATTATGACGGTGACGACCACACCATTTCCAACGCAAAGAGTACGGGTAAAAATGATGATGAAGGCTTTGCCACGGCGGGCATTTTCGGCTGGTTGGCATTTGGTTCAGTGAAAAATCTTACGGTTAAAAACGCCGACTTTTTTGCAGAAGGAAACAAAAATATGTCCTATGCAGGCGGCGTGTTGGCGGTTGCTTATAGCTGCACAGTTGAGAACTGCTCCGTCTACAATTCCAAAATAGAAAGCCGAAGAGCTCCCAATGAAAACAGCAACTATGCGGGCGGTATTACCGGCATCGCCTCGAACTCCAGCTTTGAAAAATGCGCGTCTGTCGAAAACACCATACGGCACGGAAGCTTTGGCGGTGGTTTCATTGGTGCACTGGATGGAGGAAATTCAAATTTCACAAATTGCTATGTCTCAAAATGTATTGTGACAGGGTGCAGTGACACGGCAGCAAATTCCACGCACAGTGGCGGTTTTCAGAGTGCATCTATGGACGGCGATGCAATTCTGAAAAGCTGTTTTGTATACGATTGCGTAGCACAGCCCGACGAAACCTCAAAAGCAAGCGATTACTTCGGCGTGTTCACAGCTAACACACAATATGGTAAAGTAGTTGCAACGTCTTGCTTTTATTATGATGTAAATGATGCTACCGTGAACGCTGAGGGTGCGGTGTCAAAAACTGTTGATGAATTTGCGGATGGCACAGTTGCCAACTTGCTTGGCGAGGCTTTCGCACAAGGCAAGCTCTATCCGGTATTTGCTACTGACCCTGCTGACTATACCGAAGTGGATGCAGCCATAGCCCAGGTAAATGCCCTGAATAAGGATAACTACAAGGATTTCTCTGCTGTGAAAGCCGCAGTGGATGCCGTTGTCCGAGATAAGAAAATCGCAGAGCAATCCGAAGTTGACGCCATGGCGAAAGCCATCGAAGATGCCATTGCCGCCCTGCAATACAAGGGTGCTGATTACACCAAAGTAGACGCAGCCATTGCCAGGGCAAATGCACTGAACAAGGACAACTACAAGGACTTCACCGCCGTGGAAGCTGCCGTCAATGCTGTTGTCCGTGACAAGAACATTACCGAGCAGGCCGAAGTAGACGCTATGGCGAAGGCCATCGAGGACGCTATCAATGCTCTTGATTGGAAAAGCTCCGGTGGCGGTAGCAGCTCTCCCAGCTATTCCGTGACCACACCCGGCAAAACGGAGAACGGCACCGTGACCGTCAGCCCGCGTTCTGCGGAAAAGGGCGATACTGTGACCATCACTGCTAAGCCTGACAGCGGCTATCAGTTGGATGACCTTACCGTGACCGACAAGAATGGTAAGGAACTGAAGCTGACTGATAAGGGCAACGGCAAATATACCTTTATCATGCCCGCCAGCAAGGTTGAAATCAAGGCTACCTTTGTCAAGGAAGTTGAGACAAGTCCGTTCAGCGATGTGTCCGCCAGCAACTATTACTATGAGGCTGTGAAGTGGGCACAGGAAAAGGGCATCACCGGCGGTATTGGCAACGGCCTCTTTGGGCCGAACCAGCCTTGCACCCGCGCACAGATCGTCACCTTCCTGTGGCGTGCTGCCGGTTCTCCCGAACCCAAGGCCATGAGCAGCTTCGCCGATGTGTCCATGGATGCCTATTATGCAAAGGCAGTTGCATGGGCAGTAGAGAATGGTATCACCACCGGCACGGGCGATGGCAAATTCAGTCCTGACGCCACCTGCACCCGTGCCCAGAGCGTGACTTTCCTGTTCCGTGCCATTGGTAAGCTGGTCGATAGCAAGGCAGAGTTCAGCGATGTTCTTACCGATAGCTACTATGCAAATGCTGTGGCATGGGCGGTGGAGAACGGCGTCACAAACGGCATTGGTGATGGCCTGTTCGGACCGGACAATAGCTGCACCCGCGCACAAATCGTTACTTTCCTTTTCAGAGCCTATCAGGGGAAGTAAGGCGAATCGGCAATCCAATAAAAAGCTCCCGCTGAGATCATCCTCGGCGGGAGCTTTTTACTCTGCACGGCAGGGAATTGGCGTGGAACATTGCTGCAATGCGAATACTTGACGTATATACCGAAAGCTGTTAGGCGCTCCAATGTGTTATGATAATTCTATCATACATATTGGAGCGCTTTTCCAGAAAAGAGTGTGCGATTTGGCGGAAAAGCGCAAAGATAGGAATGGGCGTGTCCTCAAGACCGGAGAAAATCAGCGCAAAAACGGCACCGATGAATGGCCTATGCTCTTGCGTTGGGGAAGCCAACCCTGCTGATCCACCCTAATACATGGAAAAAGAAATGGCTGAATGTTGTAAAACGCGAAGGCGAGTAGCATATTCAAAAATTTTATCCATCCTCATGCTTTAGAATGATAGACAGCCATGAGACATCGTAGCGGAACGTTGTGAAACGTTCCGTTACTGTCATATTAGGGGGGTAAACTTCAAATCTGGCTCTGTGTTTTATACGCGGCCAGGATTACCGCTTACGCTGAAGCGCCTCGATGCCTTTGGGCTAATATGTAGCTGGAGACTGTTTTTTACGGCTCCGGCAACACCAAAGTGGATACGGGAACTGATGATCCACTTTTAAAATCAGGAGGCATCTATGGAATACGGCTATGCAAGGGTTTCGACAAAAGAGCAAAACGAGGAACGTCAGCTGATCGCTTTGCGGGCGGCGGGGCTTCACAATCATCAAATTTTTCTGGATAAGCAGTCTGGGAAGGATTTTAACCGCTGCCAGTATCAGCGGCTGCTGCGAAGGCTGAAAAGGGGAGACACGCTTATCATAAAAAGCATCGACCGTTTGGGACGCAATTATCATGAAATTTTAGAGCAGTGGCGTATCATCACAGCGGAAAAGCAAGCCGCTATCGTGGTTCTGGACATGCCGCTGCTGGACACACATCAAAACCGAGATCTCACTGGTACATTGATAGCGGATATTGTCCTTCAGCTTCTTAGCTATGTGGCGCAGACAGAACGGGAGTTTACGCGCCAGCGGCAGGCGGAAGGCATCTCTGCCGCTAAAGCCAGGGGAGTACAATTTGGCCGCCCCAGAAAGGAGCGGCCTGAAAATTTTGATGAATTGAAGTCCCTGTGGGTCAGCGGGAGGCTGTCCGCACGAGTGGCGGCAACGCAAATGGGTGTATCACATCAGACATTTCTGTCCTGGGTACACGAACATTCTTGATAAAAATGACAAAAATAGAGTTTTGTTAAAAAAAGTAGAGGTTTTTGACCACCCAGATATTGCCGAAAACTCATACGCCCTATGCAAGGCAATCATATATCATCCCTTAAAAAAAATCAAGAATTACGTGTCTAAAAACCTCTACTTTATTGACCACAAGCATACGAACTGATGCGGTCTACAATTCCATACCGTTGACAATCTTACCGCAAGGCGAGGATGCAAATCCAGATGAATTCGGCACATTTTTGGGCGCGAAATTCGCTATGACCGCCGACTGCACAGACCTGTTGTGCACCCTACGATCTGCCGCTCTATCTGGCTTTGCCGATAGGGCGGTTTTTTAGGGAGTGAGGGATGAGCCGACAGACATTACAAGAATTCTGCACAACGCAGAAAAGGCCGGAACTTCTTGTCGAATGGGATTTAGAGCGCAATGCACCCTTGACTCCGAAAGACGTAACCTTTGGCAGTCATAAGAAAGTCTGGTGGTGCTGCAAGAACGGGCATAGCTGGCAGACTGCGGTCTATACCCGCTCAGGCGGCGCTGGATGCCCATATTGCTCCGGACGTCTCCCGCATATAGAAAGAAGCAAGGTGCTTTCCCAATATGCCCCGGCTTTGGTGAAGGAATGGGACAGCGAAAAAAACGCTCCTTTGACCCCCAGTCAAGTGACGGTGGGAAGTCATAGAGTTGTCTGGTGGCGCTGCCCGAAAGGCCACAATTACCAGACATCTGTCAAATTGCGCGTGCGCGGCTCCGGCTGTCCTTATTGCGCTGGACGAGCGGTCTTGCCGGAGGAAAACTCTCTGGCGGCCATTGCTCCGGAGCTGCTATCAGAATGGGACGTGGAAAAAAACGCACCGCTGACCCCGGAGCAGGTATTAGCGGGAACACACCGGAAAATATGGTGGCGGTGTAAAAAAGGTCACAGCTGGCAGGCTGCGGCCGTTTCCAGAATACGGAACCGGACAGAATGTCCTGTTTGCGCCGGGAAAAAAGTGATTTCCGGTGAAAACGATCTTGCGACGGTCTTTCCGCAGTTGGCGGCGCAGTGGGACACGGAGAAAAACGGCAGTCTGACGCCGGAGGCCGTATCCCCAAACTCCAACCGGCGCGTCTGGTGGAAGTGCGAAAAGGGACACGCCTACTGCGCTGTGATAGCGTACCGGGCGCAGAGCAGCAGTGGCTGCCCCTACTGCGCGAACCGAAAGGTGCTGCCGGGCTTCAATGACCTCGCAACGCTCGACCCGGCGGTGGCAAAGGAATGGCACCCGACGCTCAACGGCGCGCTCACGCCGGAAATGGTGACTGTGGGGAGCCATCGAAAGGTTTGGTGGCAGTGTACCTGCGGCCATGTCTGGAAGGCGGCCATTTATCCCAGAACCGGCAAGCAGCGTTGCGGCTGCCCCGTCTGCGCCGGCAGAACGAAATGCAAAACGATGTAAACCCAGCCCGCGGAGACGGGCAAACAATAGATAGACTTTTAGGAGGTAACAACATGAAACGGCGATTATTGGCAATATTTTTGTCACTGACGATGATATTTACGCTGGTTCCGACAGCAATGGCGGCGGACGGCGAGACTGAAACGGCCAGTGTGCCAGAATTGACAAATCCGGCCACTTCGGGCACCAGCGGCGGTATCGACTGGAAGGTTGAGAACGGTTTGCTGACGGTTTCGGCAGCAAGCTCGCCGGAGGGCGGATATAGTGCCGGTCAGATGAAGGACTATACCAGTCAAGCGGGAGAAACAGTAGCAGATCCTACGGGTTGGTATGCCCTGAAGGATTCCATTACGGAAATCAAAATTGAGGAAGGCGTCACCGGCCTTGGCAACTGGGCCTTCTCCTATTTAACAAACGTAGTTAAAGTGAACATTCCTGCCAGCATTACCAGTCTGGGCGATTCCATTTTCCGGAACGATGCCGCACTGACTACGGTTGATTGGGCCAGCGGTTTTAATGCACCTGTGATTACCGATACCGATTCTAACACCGCTACTTATACCGGGAACTATGTTCCAACCAGCATGTTTGACGGCTGTACCAGCCTTGGCATCGGCGAGGAGCTTTCGGCTTGGCTCCCTGCCAGCTTTACCGGCGTAGGCTGCGCCGCATTCCGTGGAACGCAGTTCACTGTAGATTTTGACGATTGGAATAATTTGAAGTATATTGGCGCATATGGCTTTGCCGGTATGCCTAATCTGGATTCCTTTGCTCTATCTAATGAGATCACGCTTGGCCTGCGCGGTAAGGATGGCGGAGCATCCAACGCTTTTAACAGTTCCGGCTTAAAGTCACTGACCGTTGCATACGGGATTACAGCGATCCCCATGGGTATGTGCGACGGCTGTGAACAGCTGTCATCGGTTGCTTTGGCGGATTCTGTTACCACGATTGCTACGAACGCTTTCCGTAACACCAAGGCACTCAAAAAGATCGACCTCAAGAAAGTTCAGACGATCGACGGTTACGCCTTCCAGGGTTCCGGATTGACCGATCTGGTGCTGCCGGAAAGTGTGAAAAAGGTAGAAAGCCGTGCGTTTGAGGCATGTACTTCCTTGATGAAGGTAACGATAAAAGCAGCAGATCTAACGCTGGATAACAATAACACCTTCGCAGGCTGTAGTTCACTGAATACAGTTGTCACTTCGGCAGATTCTAGGATTAATGGACTTAATACCGGCGCATTCGGCCCGGATAAAACCGATTATGCACAGGCTCCGGTGGAGAATATCGAAATCAACGGTACAGTAGATACACTGAATTTTTCAACGCTGGCCTCGCTGAAGAACCTGACGATCAACGGTAAAAACAATTTGACTTCCGGTGCATTGCCGTCCGGTTTTGAAAATCTGGTCATCACCGGTGATAGCTGGAGCGTCGCCCATTATCAGTTCCAAAGCGGAACGCATGTCAAGCATTTAGTCGTTTCCGCAAACGCTGTCTCCGCAGCTGTCATTTCTGATGGTGCGACTACTAAAGAAACAGAAGCTGCTTTCCGCTCTAATTTCAATTTAGAAACGGCACAGTTTACTGGAACGACCGTAAATCTCCAAGCAAAAATGTTCATGGGTTGCACCAGTCTGAACTGGCTGGATCTCTCTGCTGTTGATACACTCACAGTTGGTTCGGGCTGCTTTGGGGATGATACCAACTCTACCTATGGAGCCAGTACGGAAGAACCGAACAAGTTCAACGAAGATTGTGTAATCTATGCGAAGGATGCAACGGCGGCTCAGACACTTAGAGGTCGTGGTTCCGGCCTTGACAAGAAGGGCATTGTCCTAATTGTCAACGGCGGCACAGTAGATGTAACAGCAGCAACTGCTGGTTTTGGTGCGGTGTCCTGCGCGGGTTATACCGCCCAGTGGTATGACAATGAAACCTGTACTGGGAGCCCGGTTACAGGGAATCCGGAAACTGGAAAGACTTACTATGCCAAGTGGACAAAGAGCGCCAGCGTTGCGCTGACCTCTAATCCTGCCGCGGACGCAGACGGCAAGGTTTCCGCAACCTATACCCCCAGCGGCGCTGTTACCCTGTCGGTGCAGAATCCCGGCGCGGGTTGGCTCTATGTTTGGATGAAAGACAATCAGCCGATCGATGGAAATGAAAGCAGCCTGACACTATCTTCTCCGAGTCAGAGCGGCGAGTACACCGTTAAGGTGGTGGCGGGCGGCACCGGCACAGATGTCTGGACCAGCAACGCGATCAATGTGACCATCACCAAGGCCACTGTGGCAAATACCGCGAAAGAGAACGTCCATCACACCTTTGGTACTACCTATGATGTAAGAAATCTGTTCAATATTGATCCCAATGCCGGTGAAGCCACTTATGCACTGGCAGAGAATACGGATGAGAATGCAGGCGCAGCTACACTTGAGGGCAATATCCTGACCATTACTAAGGCGGGTACCATCAAGGTCAGCCTGACTACGGCGGGGACTGATAATTATAATGCGGGTTCCGCTGTCACTGCTACGCTGATTGTCGATAAGGCCGCTCCCACCGTCAACATCACCGCTGAACCGGCTTCGCTTGTCGGCGGCGGCACGGTCAAGCTCACTGTCAGCGGTGTTCCTGAGGGCGGTACGGTTACTGTGACGCAGGAAGATGATCGCGGCAGTGCGGCCAAGACGCTTGATCTCACTGCAAATGGCGAAATTTCCGTATGCCTGAGCAACACAACGGCAAAGTACACATTCACTGTTGTTTATGTTGGTGACGATAATTACAATGGGGACAATGCTTCCTGCGAAGTTTCCATGACGCGCCGCGCCGCTGCGCCCTCTTCCGGCAACACCGTTTCCGTTCCCTCCACCCCGAACGGCACGGTGACGGTCAGCCCGTCCACCGCTTCCAAGGGCGAGACCGTGACGATCACGACCAAGCCCAGCGAGGGCTATGAGCTCGGTTCCATTGAGGTTCTCGACAAGAACGGCGATTCGCTCAAGCTCAAGGATCTCGGCAACGGCAAGTACAGCTTTGTCATGCCGGATGGCAAGGTCAGCGTCGAGGCAGAGTTCGTTAAGACTGCTTCCACCGGCTTTGCTGATGTTCCCGCGAACGCTTATTTCGCCGACGCGGTGAAGTGGGCGGTTAACAAGGGCATCAGCAACGGCCTGACCGACACGATGTTTGGCCCCTACGAGTCCTGCACGCGTGCGCAGATCGTGACGTTCC
>OKSA01001488.1_pt1 | contig 21179 bp, 16 predicted proteins | sample 1601181 | NCBI WGS metagenome assembly OKSA01 (sample SAMEA3541538, study PRJEB24748) | human gut metagenome | biome: human gut; feature: human-associated habitat; material: faeces | place: China | collected 2012
CCTCACCCTCAGCGCCTTGCGCTTCATCCTTTCTGCAAAGTCTAGACAATCTTGCAAGCAAGATTGTGAGACTGTTGACTTTTGCAACAGTCTCAAGTAGAGAGAGGCAGGTCGGACGACTCTCTAACTTCTACTCTCTAGCTTCTAACTTCTAATCTCTAACCTCTAATCTCTAATTTCCCCTATGCACGAATTGGTTTGTCCGAATTGCCATCAGCCGTTTAGTATCGATGAGCGTGGCTATGCGCAGCTGCTAGAGCAGGTGCGTGGTCAGGCTTTTGACAAGGCACTCGCAGAGCGCGTGGCACTTGTAGAGGAGCAGAGCCGACAGGCGCAGCAGCTAGCTGTAGCGCAGGCCGAGGCGACGCTCAAGGAGCAGCTCTCCCAGCGAGACACTCAGCTGGTTCAGCTGCAGAGCAAGCTCGACGCCATGGGCGAGAAGAGCCAAGCGGATCTGCAGCTGGCTCTGGCCAACAAAGAGCAGACGATCACCGAGCTGCACGCTCAGCTAGCGCAGCAGGAGAGCTTGCGAGATAATGAGCGCCTGAAGGTGCAGGCCGAGAGTCAGAAGACACTACAAGCCAAGGAGCAGGAGATCACTGCTCTGCAAGCTCAGGTGGCGCTACAAAGCAAAGAGGCTCAGCTGGAAGTCAAGCAACTGCAAGAGCAGCACGAGCTAGAGAAGAAGATGCTGGAGCGAGAGGTAGACTTCTACAAAGACCTCAAGACCCGCATGTCCACCAAGATGCTCGGCGAGACACTCGAGCAGCACTGTGCCTTAGAGTTTGAGCAGAAGCTGAGATCCTTTTACCCCCACGCTTACTTTGAGAAGGACAACGATGTGGTCGGTGGCACCAAAGGAGACTTTGTCTTTCGTGACTATGCCGAGGGTAATGAGCTAGAGTACATCTCCATCATGTTTGAGATGAAAAACGAAGCCGACACGACCTCCACGAAGCATCGCAACGAAGACTTTCTCAAGAAGCTCGACGAGGATCGGCGCAAGAAAGGGTGCGAGTATGCCGTCCTCGTGTCGCTCCTAGAGCCAGACAACGAGCTCTACAATGGTGGCATCGTCGATAAGTCACACCGCTACGAGAAGATGTATGTGATCCGGCCCCAGTTCTTCGTACCGCTGATCACGCTCCTCGTCTCCACCTCACGCAAGAGCCTCGACATACGCAAGCAGCTCTTCGAGGCGCAGCAGCAGTCCATCGATATCACACACTTTGAGGAGGATATAGAGGAGTTCAAGGACAAGTTCGGACGCAACTTCCGCCTAGCGAGTGAGAAGTTTCAGAAGGCGATCGAAGAGATCGACAGTTCGATCAAGCATCTGCAGAAGATCAAGGAGCATCTCATCGGTAGCGAAAACAACCTACGCCTAGCCAACGACAAGGCGGAGGGGCTCACCATTCGCAAGCTCACCTACAAGAATCCGACCATGCAAGCGAAGTTTAAGGAGCTCAAAGCGCAGCACGCACTCGAACAGCCTTCAGAGGATTAAACTATCGAATACGACATATATATAGAGGGGATTCGACCGCTGCAGTGCGATCGGGTCCCCTCTATCATTAAGAGACTATTGCATAAAGGCGAATCGCTGTGTTGCTTTCGGGATTCGGCTTCGGTCACATACGGAGGTATGCTCCCTTCAGGCCTCACCCTCAGTGCCTTGCGCTTCATCCTTTCTGCAAAGTCTGGACAATCTTGCTCGCAAGATTGTCCAGACTGTTGACTTTTGCAACAGTCTCATTTAGTCCTGCTAGACGAGTGGCTGGAGGTCGGGACGTGTGAGATAGTCAGCGACGACCACGGGGTAGTAAGTATGCTCCAGACGATGAATGCGCTCAGCGAGCGTATCGACCGTGTCATCGGGATGAACCGCTAGACGCACCTCGCAGAGCGTCGAGCCACGATCGAACTGGTCGTCGATGAGGTGGATCGTGATGCCGCTCACGGAGCAATGATCCTCTAGTACACGCTCATGGACGCGATCGCCATACATCCCCTTGCCTCCATAGTCGGGCAGCAGCCCCGGGTGAATATTGAGGATACGCTGCGGGAAAGTGCGCAGCAAGCTCTCTGGCACCAAGCCCAGGAAGCCCGCCAGGACAATAGCCGTCACCCGATACTGCTCCCGAAGTTGCTTAGCAAAAGCGGGGTCTCGCATCTCCTTGCGCTGGAAGATGAGGGACGGTATGCCCAGTCTCTCAGCACGCTTGAGGACTCCAGCGTGGGGGTTGTCAGTTGCTATAAGCGCGACAGAAATGTCGTCGATATGAGCCAGGTAGTGGACAAGAGCCTCCGCATTTGTTCCATTGCCTGAGGCGAAGATAGCTATGGTTTCCATTTTTATTCGTACATTTGTTGCACATAAGGGGCGCATGTGTGCAAAATGCAGTGACATTCGCACGCTCTCACGTCTCTTGTGTACAAAGGTACAGCTAAATCTGCGGACACGATACGCCTCAGCGCCAAGCGGTCTGCACCGAGGCTTACCGATCCAGTATGACTAATCAATTATTCATCAAATAAACCTATTAAGCAATGAACGCAGAAGTAGAAAGCAAGGTCAAAGACCTAATAGCAGACAAGCTCAACGTCGAGCTCTCAGAGGTAACTCGTGAGGCAAACTTCACCACCGATCTTGGTGCTGACTCACTCGACACTGTCGAGCTGATGATGGCCTTCGAGAAGGAGTTTGATATGACCATCCCCGACGAGGAGGCTGAGGGTATCAAGACCGTTGGCGACGCTATCGACTACATCGAGAAGCAGCTAGCATAAGCCACCTCGAGGAGTAGACAGAGTGCTCTCCTCACCATACGATACAGAGGTCTCGTCGCATAGCTATGCGACCACCTAGATCCTCTGTAGCACATACAGAGCCCGAGGGCAAGTCTCAGATCTCCCAGCGTGGGTGCTGGGCTTGCCCTTGTGCATTTCCCCACATTCAGTTTACACCGCTAGAACCTGCTGCTCATAGCAGCAGACTCCTCATATCCTTGACGCTTGACTTTGATATAGCCTATGCAATTTAACAGAGTAGTCGTGACTGGCCTAGGTGCCATCACCCCCATTGGCAATGATGCTCCTACCACTTGGCAAAACATGCTAGCCGGTAAGAGTGGAGCAGCTCCCATCACACAGTTTGATGCCTCCAAGTTCAAGACCCAGTTCGCCTGTGAGGTCAAAGGCTTTAATCCTGAAGAGCACTTCGACCGCAAGGAGGTACGCCGCTATGATCGATATACACAGCTCGCACTGGTAGCGACAAAAGAGGCGATCGCAGACTCTGCTGTAGACCTAGAGCATGTCGACAAGAACGAGGTCGGCGTCATCATCAGCGCAGGTATCGGAGGACTAGAGACCTTCCAGGAGGAGATCATGCAGTATGATCCCGAGCGGGGGCCCCGCTTCAACCCCTTCTTCATCCCGAAGATGATCTCCGACATCGCTGCTGGACTCGTATCGATCGAGTACGGATTTCACGGGCCCAACTACAGTGTCGCCTCAGCTTGTGCCTCCTCAACCAATGCAATCATCGATGCCGCTATCATGATACGTCTAGGCAAGGCGAAGATGATGGTCGCCGGTGGTAGCGAGGCTGCTGTGACGGTCGCTGGTATCGGCGGCTTCAACGCAATGCACGCACTCTCCACACGCAATGACTCTCCCGAGACCGCCTCTCGCCCCTTCAGTGCGAGCCGTGACGGCTTTGTACTAGGCGAGGGAGCTGCGATCCTCATACTTGAGGAGTATGAGCATGCAGTAGCTCGTGGGGCTAAGATCTATGCAGAGTTCGCCGGCTTCGGACTCTCAGCCGATGCCTATCACCTGACCGCTAGTCACCCCGAGGGACTAGGAGCCAAGCTCGTCATGACCCGTGCCTTAGAGGATGCTGGTATGAAACCCGAAGATGTAGACTATATCAACGTTCACGGCACCTCTACACCCGTCGGTGATGCCTCAGAGGTCAAAGCGATCCAAAGCGTCTGGGGTGACAAAGCGTACGATCTCAACATCAGCTCCTCGAAGTCTATGACAGGACACCTCCTCGGTGCTACGGGAGCCCTAGAGGCCATGGCTATCGTCAAGTCCATCCAGGAAGATGTCGTCACACCGACCATCAATCATGAGCTAGGAGATGAAGACGACCAGATAGACTACAAGCTCAACTTCACCTTTGACAAGGCACAAAAGCGTACCGTCAACGTAGCCATGAGCAATACCTTCGGCTTCGGAGGTCACAACGCTTGCGTCATCTTCAAGAAGGTTCGATAAGCGCGCACTCACTATACGTAGATCGCATCGCATAGAGCCTATGACAATCTATCAGCGACACTCCATCACGCCTGTCTGCATCCGCTCGTTAGAGCAGACACGCGTGAAGGGGTGTCGCTCTTTTGAGGTTCCTAGAGAGGTAGTGCTATGAGTTTGATCAGACTCTCTCGAACCAGAATTTGGCTCCAGGAGCTCAGCGAGCGCTGGCAGCACTGGTGGAGCAACTTGCGTGGAGACAACTCACAGCGCACACCCAATCTGACGACTCTCTTCGATCGGATAGGTATCGTGCCGGTCCGCACAGACCTCTACCTCCTAGCTATGCGTCACCGCTCCTGCTCTATCGTCGGAGAGGAAGGAGAGAAACTCAATAATGAGCGGCTCGAGTTCCTCGGAGATGCAGTCCTCGAAGCCTCTATCTGCACCTACCTTTATCAGCTCCACCCCACATGGGACGAAGGCGAGCTAAGCAAGTGCAAGAGTTCGCTCGTGAGCCGTCCCGTCAATAACGAGGTGGGGCGACGCCTCCATCTGGAGCGTTATATCATCATGGTGCCAAGCGCCTTAGACAACTCGGTAGACATCTACGGCAATACCGTAGAGGCACTCATCGGCGCCATCTACCTCGATCAGGGCTACGCCCGTACGCAAGAGTTCGTCCGGGACTTTATCCTCCCCACCTATCGCGACATGCAGGCTCACACGGTGGCGAGCATTCAGAACTATAAGAGCGAACTGATTGAGTGGGTTCAGAAGCATCACCTCTCTCACGAGTTCCGCCTCGAGGAGCACGAGATGGCACCGCACGATCACTTCATCTACAGCGTTTGGATCGATGGGCGCGGCGCGGGCAGTAGCAAGAAGCGCGCCCAGCAGGAGGCAGCACGCGACACCCTCAAGCTACTCCAGCAGGCCTACTCAGCCATACAGAGCCACGGAGGCTAAGTCCTATGTATATCTCTAGAGGCTGTGGCTCCATCCGATAGCCTTTTATGATAGTCACGACAGGAAGTCTATTCCCACGTGGCTATTTTTTATTGGCCACGGAAGAAACAAAAAATCTCCACGTAGGCGAGAATCATTTCCTCGGACGTATCGTTTGATTCTTCCGAAGTTTCATTTCTCGCCCACGTGGAGATTTTTTATTTCTCAGTGAGCTATTTGGAAATTTCTACTGGGGAATTGAGCTTAGGTGGTTACTCTTGTGACAGGGCGAAGATCGTCTCATCACCACAGATGTTGCGCACCTTGATGCGTAGCGGGCGCTTACCGCTACTAGGGTAAGCTATAGAGCCATCCCATAGCTCTCTGGTATCTGTGCCATCGAGTGTTACCCGCCCCAACTTGTCAATGATGATGCCGTGAAATGTGTGGCGACGGCGTACTCTATCTCAAGATTATTTTGTACATTTACAGAGCCTAAAATGCGGAGGTGCGACCTTGTCGCAAGCTTCGCCCTAGGTGCTTACAATATAATGCGCTAGTAATGAGCTGTAAATCGTTTTCTACCCAGGTTGTCCAGACCGCACACATAGCAGGTCAGGAGCCTTGGTCTGCTCCTAGCCTATCGACTCTTCCTATGACAAAAAAAATAAAACAATATAATGACGAACGAATGGCAATACACTCCCTTCACCCGAGAGGAGGAGGTGGGTGGCTCTCAACTGGCGCATGCCTTGAGAATACCCGCTGTGGCGGGACGCCTACTCTATCGTCGCGGTATACGTACAGAAGCAGATGCACAGCGATTCTTTCACCCATCGCTAGAGGATCTGCACGACCCCTTTCTGATGCAAGATATGGATCTAGCGGTCAAGCGTCTCAACAAGGCGCTAGGACGCAAGGAGCATATCATGATATACGGCGACTACGATGTAGATGGCACTACAGCAGTATCACTAATCTATAAGTACCTCCGCTCGGCGGGGTGCAGCGAGCACCTGCTGAGCTACTATATCCCAGGACGGGACGATGAGGGCTACGGCGTATCCTATCGGGGCGTGGATCATGCCCATGAGATAGGCGCGACGCTGATCATCGTGGTGGATTGTGGCATCAAGGCTATCAACGAGATAGCCTATGCTAAGACGTTGGGGATAGACTTTATCATCTGCGATCACCACCACCCTGACGACCAGCTGCCCGATGCCGCGGCCGTCCTAGACCCTAAGCGACCAGACTGTCACTACCCCTTTGAGGAGCTCTGTGGGTGTGGCGTGGCGTTTAAGTTTATGCAGGCCTTTGGGATGAATAATGGTTTCCCCTCGGCTTCGCTCTTTAAGCTCCTAGACCTGGTCGCTGTGAGTATTGCAGCTGATCTGGTCTCTGTGATGGATGAAAATAGAATCTTGGCGCACTATGGACTCCGTCAGCTCAATCGCAATCCCTCGATGGGGCTCAAGGGGATCATCAAGACTTGTGGTCTCGAAGGGCGTAAGATCACGATGTCCGACATCATCTACAAGATCGGGCCGAGGATCAACGCCTCGGGACGTATGATGAATGGCCGCGAGGCGGTCGATCTGCTCCTGAGCAATGATGCTAAGACGACAGCCCGCATGAGCGAGCTGATCGATGAGTACAACGTGCGTCGTCGCGAGCTAGACCGCTCTACGACCGACGAGGCTATGCAGCTCCTACAAGTCAATCCTGAGCTGGCACATCAGCCCATCGTAGTCCTCTACCAGCCTGACTGGCACAAGGGGGTCATAGGAATCGTTGCCTCTCGTGTGGCGGAGTATACCAATAGACCGACGATCGTGCTGACTGGCACGAGCGACCGGATCGTGGGCTCGGCGCGAAGTGTCGGCGGGATAGACATCTACAGCATCATCGAGGAGGCTAGAGATCTGCTCCTAAACTTCGGTGGGCACACCTATGCTGCTGGGTTGACACTCTTGCCGGACAAGCTACCCGACTTCCGCGCTTACATACAGGGAGTCAATGCCGTGACAACTAGTGATCGAGCACAGTCCACACCGATAGAGATCGATGCCGAGATAGAGCTTCGTGAGGTGACGCAGAGACTCTACACGACGATACAGCGCTTTGCTCCGTATGGACCGGACAACTACCCGCCGCTCTTTGTGACACAGCAACTCTATGACGGAGGGACTAGCAGAGCTGTGGGACGCAATAGCGAGCACTTTAAGGTAGACGCTATACCTACACTGGGATCCAAGAAGCATTGCCCAGGGATAGCCTTCAACCAAGCACCCGCCTTCCGCTTTATGAAGAAGTCTTCGGCAGGAAGAGCAATTGCACCCTTTGCCCTTGTCTACCAAATAGATGAGAACCACTTTAACGGAATTGTCTCCCTACAGTTACTGATCAAGGATGTCAAGCCACAACGACCTGGAGAGGACCTCTTTGCCTCCCAGCGATGAGGCGGCAGGCAACTCCTCTGGGCGTAGCGAAGCTGTCGACTGGGACTTGCTCCTCGAGGAGCAGGCCGACTTGTGGAGTGATGCTGCGACCGATCCGAGAACGGAGACCGAGCGTGAGCAACTAGGTGAGGAGCCCCCTCAGCAGGCGACCGACAGACCAGAGACGCCGCAGACCGCCTCTGCGGACGACGAGCAGACCCCGCTAGAGGTACTCCATCGCTATTGGGGCTACCCCGCTTTTCGTCTCAAGCAGGCGGAGATCATCGACAGTGTCTTAGCGGGGCGAGACACGCTCGGACTGCTACCTACGGGTGGGGGTAAGAGTATTACCTTTCAGGTACCGACGATGCTCCACGACGGGCTGACGCTCGTTGTCACGCCGCTCATTGCTCTCATGAAGGATCAGGTAGATGGCCTCAACAAGCGGGGTATGTCTGCCGTGGCTATTCACTCAGGCATGGAGTACAAGGAGATCCATCGTGCCTTGGACAATTGTCTGTATGGTGGGTGCAAATTTCTTTACCTTTCCCCTGAGAGACTGAGCTCACCACTCTTTCTCGCCTGTCTACCCGAACTACCGATACAGTTGATCGTGGTGGACGAGTGTCACTGTATCTCGCAGTGGGGTTACGACTTCCGCCCTAGCTATCTAAAGATAGCAGAGATACGTCGCTACTACCCTACTGTGCCCCTGCTAGCACTCACAGCGACCGCCACGCCTGAGGTGGTCGCCGATGTGATGGCTCGTCTGAGCTTTCGTGAGCCGCATGTCATCAGTAGTTCTTTCGCACGGGACAACCTGCAGTATATCGTACGTCCTACGACAGACAAGGCGACGGAGCTCCTCCATATCCTCTCCTCGACGACTGGTAGCGCGATCGTCTACTGTCGCAATCGTAAGAAGACGCAAGAGCTGGCTGAGATGCTACAGGAGACGGGCGTATCGGCACACTACTACCATGCGGGGCTGACGCATGCCGAGCGAGAGATCAAGCAAAACGCTTGGATGGCAGGAGAGGTGCGTGTGATGGTCTGCACAAATGCTTTCGGCATGGGCATCGACAAGCCCGATGTGCGTCTCGTGGTGCACTGGAGTATGCCCATAGCTCTAGAGGAATACTTCCAAGAGGCGGGGCGTGCGGGGCGTGACGGGCTGCGCGCTTTTGCCGTGGTGCTATATGAGCGCCGAGATCGTGGTATGCTCCAGCAGCGGGTGCAAAACGAATTTCCCGACAAAGCATACATTCGAGACATCTACGATACCCTCTACAGCTACCTAGGGATAGGTCTCGGCGAGGGCATGGAGCGCAGCTATGAGATAGATCTAGAGGCGTTTGTACGCACGGAGCATCTGCACCCGACACGTAGCTTGAGTGCCTTGCATATCCTCGAGCTGGCGGGTGCCTGGGAGCTACTCCTTGATGAGGCACGCTCACGACTGATCGTAGAGGTCTCTAGAGAGGAGCTATACTACATCCGAGGCTTGTCCGCCCAAGATGACAAAGTGCTACGAGCTGTCTTGAGAAACTACTCGGGACTCTTTGCCGATTACGTCTTCATCGACGAGCGTACCCTCTCCATACAGACGCACCTGACGGGAGAAGAGGTCTACGACAGCCTAGTCAGGATGAGCCAGCGAGAGATCATTCACTATATCCCGCGAAAGCGTTTGCCCCGTATCCTCTTCTACACACGGCGGGAGCGCAAGCATCACTTTCTCATCCCCCCAGAGGTGTACGAGCTGCGCAAAGAGGCTATGACCAAGCGGCTCGCCGCCACGATCGCATACCTAGATGGTCAGCAGGGGTGCCGACAGGCGATGCTCCTGCACTACTTCGGTGAGGAGCTGGCTGAGCCGTGCGGACGCTGTGACCTTTGTCTAGCTCGTAAGGCGCGCTCCCAGCGTAGTGAGGAGGCTCTAGAGACGCGACTCAAGACTTTTCTAGAGCAATTGGAGGCGCCTTCGCTTACCTTGCAGACTTTGGCTAAGAGGCTCGGGATTAAGCAGAAAGCTTTGCTCCCGATCCTGCAGCAGCTCCTCGAGACAGACGACCGCTACCGCACCGACGGGGTACACCTATATAAGAATAAGTAATCGAATGAGTGACCACGATATGATCCTACACCCACACGCTAAGATTAACCTCGGGCTGCGTATCTTACGCCGCCGACCGGACGGCTACCACGACATCGAGAGCTGTATGCTCCCCATTGGCTGGGCAGACCAGCTCACGGTAGAGATAGCTGCAGAAGCTACGAAGGAGTCGTACGACTCGTACGAAATCGCCGGTCTAGCGGGAGAACTGCCCATCGAGCGCAATCTGATCTACAAAGCGGTGCAGCTACTCCGAGCGCACCACCCGGAGATACCTCCGCTACGGTTCAAGCTCGAGAAGCAGATCCCGACAGAAGCGGGTCTAGGCGGAGGATCGGCCGATGCCGCCTACACGCTCCTAGCGATCAACGACCTATGTCGCTTAGGGCTCTCCACGGCAGAGCTAGAGACGTTGGCTGGAGAGCTCGGCAGCGACTGCCCCTTCTTCATCCAGTCTCGCCCCGTGCTGGTCACAGGTCGTGGCGAAGTACTCACGCCGCTCACGATGCCGTCCGCACTCCTCGGCAAATGGCTCCTCGTCGTCAAGCCTTCCATCGGCATGAGTACCGCCGAAGCGTACCGACAGGTGACACGCCACCCCGAGGCGGAGGGCAAGCTTGCAGCACTACTGGAGCAACCGATAGCGCAGTGGCGAGAGCTGATCATCAACGACTTCGAGTCCGTCGTCTTCGCGCACTATCCCGAGCTAGCCGCTCTGCGAGACACGCTCTACCACCACGGAGCCCTCTACGCCGCCATGTCCGGCTCAGGGACAGCACTCTACGGTATCTTCGCCGACAATCCCCTCTCCTCCGTCTCCTCCTCCCCGCTCGCTACCCACCTCGCCGACCTCCCCGTCTGGCTCGAGCGCCTCTCCTAGCTCCCTCCCAGAGCTTCCGCAAAAGTCTCGAGTAACCTTTTGACCGGTAACGATTCGACGGGTGAGGCGTGACGAGTAACGACAAATATCTTGACACCCACTCGGCTAGTCCGACCCACAAGGGGTCGATCTTCTAGCACGTTCACCTAACCATCGGTCGTTCGGGGCTTTTGCCCCTCCGACCGACGGCTACGATGCGTCGGACCTCTTGCGAGGTCCCTTCTTATCAGAGTGATCGGGGAGGAAGATTAGAGGTTAGAGGGAGAGGGGCTAGTGGCACTAGTGCTATCGGAGTGATCAGAGCTATCGGAGTAATCGGATTTCTAATTACTAATCTCTATCTTCTAACCTCTAATCTCTAATCTCTAACTTCTAACCTCCTAACTTCTAATCTCTAGCTTCTCGAAAAGCTTGAGGTCAGCCCCTTTTTCATTACATTTGTAGGCAACTAAATCAAAACAAACCATTAGAACAGGCAATGATATGAGTGAGGAGAGAGTACAGATCAGCATGTCGAATACGAAGAAGGAGATGCTGGAGGCTTATGAGGCGTTGCTAGCAGAGGTGCAGGCTAAGAGCTTAGAGAACCCTAAAGAGGAGCAGAAGCGGGTCTCCGAGCAGAAGGTTGTGGCACAGGCTGAGGCGCTATCGGCTGACGAGTTAGATGCTTTCGCTCGTGAGGTGATGGGTGGCTTCGAGCGATCCGTCACGCAGCTTCAGAAGCAACTCAAGGAGGGCTTCGAAAAGCTCAGAACGCTTAATGAGACCATCCAGCTCAAGGAGGAGTGGATCAAGGAGCTCTATGCCATCGAGAGCAATGCGGACTCGCTCTCTACACTGATCCTCGCACAGAAGAAGCAGAAAGAAGAGGCTCAGGTCGAGCTAGAGGAGACACGTGCCAAGCTGGAGCGTGAGATCGAAGAGACTCGTGAGGCGTGGCGTCACGAGCGTGAGCAATACAATGACTCTGTCAAGCAGGAGAAGGCAAACATCGCTCTCCTCCGTAAGCGTGAAGAGGAGGAATACGACTATACAACGAGTCAGAAACGTCGAAAAGAGGAGGATGCCTTCCAAGAGCGTCTAGAGACAGAGGAGCGTGAGCTTACGGAGCGTAAGCAAGCCTTCGAACGGACCTCTGCTGAGCGAGAGCGTGTCCTAGCCGATGCTGAGGGTGAGCTGCAGAGCTTACGCCAGTTGGCCGAGAGCCTAGAGAGTCGTATGCAAGAGGTTCAGACCAAGGCTGTCCAGGAGACCGAGGAGCGTCTCAATAGAGAGCATCGCTTTGCGTTTGATCTAGCTCAGAAGGAGACCGAGGGTCAGCTACGACTCAAAGATCAGCAGATAGAGCTCCTGCAGCAAAAGATCAAGGAGATAGAGACCCAGCTCAAGGAGGCTGGAGTCAAGGTCGCCAATTCGGAGGAGACGGTCAGAGACATCGCTCTCCGTGCTATCGACTCCTCAGCGATGACGAGTCGTACGCTAGCTCGCGAGCCTCGCACGGCCGCGCCTCGTGACACAGACGAGTAGAGGACAAGCTGTCGTCAGAGAATACCTACAATCCTATGCAACGCTATATACAGTCCATCCATATTAATAAGGTACGTCATCTACATAATCTTGATATTTATATACCTGATGACGAGCATCCACATCTATTGATCACGGGTAAGAATGGAAGTGGTAAGACCTCTCTGCTGGAGGCTATCCGAGATCATATTGAGATACTGCAAAAGGTGGACAGCTTAGACTTCTTAAAGTATGAGGGGTACATTCAAAATGATACGGAACAACTAGATAGTTGTACTGACCCTCTAGAGAGAGCAGATATAGAGAGTCGTTTAGCTTATTGGAAGAAGAAGCTTGATGAACTATATGGGGCAGTGCGTGTAGCGTTTGAAGATCCTACCCCGATTGTATTCCATAGTTCTGACAAGCCCTTTATCTGTGCGATGTATGCCGCTAGTAGAGAGGTCCGAATGTTAGAGCCACTCAACCCAACGAAGCCGACGTTCAGAGACCAGTGGCTTATCAATCAAGGAGCCTCAGATCAATTTCTCAACTATCTCTCTGATCTGAAGATCCAAGAGGCTCTTGCCCGAAATGAGCATCAGACGGAAGATGCAGACCGAATCAACGATTGGTTTGTCTCGTTCGAAGCGTTACTAGGGGAAATCTTTGGCGACAGTGCCCTGAAACTCTCTTTCAACTACAAGGACTACTCCTTTCATATAGAGACCGAAGGCAAGAGCTTTAAGTTCAACGAGCTATCAGATGGATTTGCTGCGGTGATAGATATCATATCTGACCTAATCCTAAAGATGAGCTCGATAAGCGATCGCACGATGCAGCTCTACGATATACCTGGGATCGTCTTGATAGATGAAGTGGAGACCCACTTGCATCTCTCTTTGCAGCGACAGGTGATGCCTTTACTGACTAAGGTTTTCCCAAATATCCAATTTATAGTTACGACACATTCACCTTTTGTCCTCAACTCCATTGCATCTGCCTCTGTTTATGATTTGGAGCACCAAAAGGTATTGACCAATCTGTCTGACTACTCTTACGAGGCTTTGGCCGAGGGTTATTTTGAGGTGAGTACTCGCTCGAGCTATCTAGAGCAACAGTTGAATCGTCTCATAGAACTCTTGAAGCAAGCAGACCTAGACATTGCAGAGCGATTTGAGGTCAAAGAACTAATCAAAGATCTTGACAAAGTATCTGAGAGTGTCTCCCCAAAGATAGCAGGAGAATACGAAGAGTTGAAAATTAAGTGGGCAGATAAACTTATCGAGATTCGAGACTATGATTCAAATCTATAAGTCCTCCACTTCGCCTAAATCCCTTGAGACGGGGCATCAGTACGATGGCCAGGATGTGCAGAGGCAGCTTTTTGCTGACCAACGAGGTAAATGCTATATCTGCGAAAAGAAAGTTGTAACAGACTATCACATAGATCACTTACTCAGTCAGGCGCAACATTCTGATAAAACGACCGATTGGAGTAACCTATTGCTGACATGTTCTTATTGTAATCAGAAGAAGTCCAACGCTTACGACCAAATAATCAATCCTCTAGGACATCCTATCGAAACTTTCATCAAGCAGAAAGTGGACTACCAGAGGAACGTCGCAATCTTTGAGGGTCCCGATGATAGAGAGATTGTAGGTATAGATGAGACTATCAAGTTGCTTTCCTCTGTGTTTAATGGGAAGACTCCTGCTCGGCAAGTGCGGGAAGAGAAATTTTATGAGTACTTTTTCCATCGGATTACTCTATTTCAAAAGGCTTGTAATCAATTTCTAGCGAATAAAACGGAGCAACATAAACGGATAGTTTGTGAGCTTTTAAAGGCAGACCAAGAGTTCCTTGGATTCAAATATTGGATTATTCAATCAAATCAGACGTTGCAAAAAACCTTTCTTTCTTTTTGTCAGTGGAATAGGGATGAAATCTGAAATAGACCTTGATCTGAAAAAAAGACAGAGAGATGGAGCAAAAGAAGGATTGGCTGTTAGCCACGCTTGCTATTTGTGTAGTAGCTGAGGTTTTAGTACTTTTGCACTGGTAAGTAACTTCACAGAATAGACAAATAGTATATGGCTACAACAGCAGACTTTCGCAATGGCATGTGCCTAGACATTGATGGGCAGTACTACTTCATCGTAGAGTTTCTCCATGTTAAGCCGGGCAAGGGTCCTGCATTCGTTCGCACGAAGCTGCGCAATGTTGCTACGGGTCGCATCCTCGACAAGACGTGGAATAGTGGTGTCAAGGTAGACGAGGTGCGCATCGAGCGTCGTCCCTATCAGTATCTCTACAATGATGATATGGGCTACCACTTTATGCACCCCGAGACATTTGACCAGATCGCTATCAATGGCGAGCTGATCGAGGGTGTCCGCTTCCTCAAGGAGGGCGATATGGTCGAGGCGATGGTACATGCTGAGAGCGAGACGGTGCTGACCTGCGAGCTACCGGCACACGTAGATCTGCGCATTACTCATACGGAGCCTGGTATCAAGGGCGATACAGCGACCAATAGTCTCAAGCCTGCTACCGTCGAGACGGGAGCTGAGATCCGCGTACCGCTCTTTATCAATCAGGACGATGTGGTCACGGTAGATACACGTGACGGCTCCTACGTGGGGCGTGTCAAGGAGTAACCCTCTCTCCGACATCTTAATAAGCATCAAAGTGTGATGCAGCAAAAAGCCGTGCAGCTCTCCCCAAATCTGATGGAGCTACACGGCTTTTCCTGATGAGGCTACTGACTAAGCTTGAGGCTCTCGATGACTGTGGCAAAAGTCAACAGACTCTCTCTCGGTGAGTCGTTTGTTCCTGCCGTTTGATCTCTATGGAAGCATTCTCCCGTCTAGCTGGGGTGGCCATCCCCCTCTTTAGTCTGCGTCGCCACGGCGATGCGGGCTGTGGTGACTTTGCCGCTCTGGAGGCGTTTGCGCCAGTGGCGGAGCGGATGGGGATGAGCATCATACAGTTGCTCCCGCTGGAAGACACCACCCTCTATGGGGATAGTCGTGACTCCTATCCCTATCGGCCGATAGCCTCTACGGTACTCAATCCTATCTACATAGCGGTAGATCAGTTGCCCCCGCTTGCGGATCAGCAGCTGGAGCAGGAGCTACGTGCGGAGGCTGAGCGGCTGAGTGCTCAAAAGACCTTCGACTATACGCAGGTGTGGCAACTCAAGCGACGCTGGCTGTGGGCCTCCTTTACGGAGCAGGCGGACGCTTCGCGGTACTTCACCGATATGATCAATCGCTATGCCCGGCTGACTAAAGGCAGCGCCTCTCGTCATCGTATGCCTATCTGGCACTACTGGGTCTGCGAGCGAATGGTTCTAGACCTATTGCCCGATCTAGATCGTGAGGAGTGGGACTTCTGGGATGCGATGAAGCGTGTTGATGAGCTGGAGCAGGAAAATAAGCGTTTAGTCGCCCTAACGGGTAATTTCTACGCTTACTGCTATATGGTGGCGCAGCGACAGATGCGCCGTGCTGTGGCAACGATTCGCCAGCACGGGCTAGCACTCATGGGTGATCTGCCCGTGGGTATAGATCCGCATGCTGCGGACACGCTTGCCTACCCGACGCTCTTTGAGTCTCGGCTCTCATGCGGAGCTCCTCCCGACTACTTCTCTCCCGATGGGCAGAACTGGGGCATTTTGACTTGTCGTAGGAACTCGAAAATGCTGTGGCGTGAGCGCTTTGACTATCTAGGGCGCTTCTACGACTACCTGCGCGTGGATCATGTGCTAGGCTTCTTCCGTATGTGGTCCATACCTCGTGACGGGCGCTCTGGGATGCTGGGGTATTTTATCCCCTCTCAGCGCTACTCGGAGGAGCGGATCGCCAAGCTAGGGCTCGCTGAGACGCTACGGACTGAGTGGATAGCACCGATCGACAAGCCTGAGACGACGCAAGAGGTGCTGTGGATCGCTTGTCTCGATGGGGGCTACGTGCCGCGCTACGACGTGGCGAGTGCTGCGCCCTTTGCGACGCTGTCGCCCGACCAGCAGAAGCGTATGCGGGCTGTCTGCGAAAAGTACTATTATAGTGCCAATGAGGAGCTATGGCGCGAGCGTGGACTGGAGCGTCTATCCTTCATGCAGAAGCTCACGAGCATCCATCTCTGTGCTGAGGATCTGGGGATGGTGCCTCAGTGTGTCTACCCCGTCCTAGAGGAGCTGGGCATCCTCAAGCTGTATGTGGAGCGCATGCCTAAGAGTGCCGGCATCGAGTTTGAGGCGGCTCCCTACTTCTCCGAGGATAGTGTCGCCACGACCTCGACGCACGACTGTGCGCCACTACGCCTCTGGTGGGCGGAAGATGCTGCGCGGTCACGTCGCTATTACGACTACTTCCTCGCTGATTACGGTGTCTCCTACGACACCACGCTCACGCCCGAGCTGGCAGAGATCATCGTGCGCCGGCACTTAGAGAGTTCCTCACGACTCTGCATACTGCCGCTGCAAGATTGGCTAGCCCTGAGCCCTAAGCACTGCGCCACGGTCGATCCTCATAGCGAGCAGATTAATGATCCTAGCAATCCAAATCATGTCTGGAGCTATCGTATGCCTATCCGTGTCGAGGAGCTCCCTGACGACTGGATACGACAGCTTCGCCAGATGATCTCAGAGACTCATCGGCTGTAAGATCGTCATCCTATTTTTCCCCCCTCAAAAAACTTCTAACAACAACCCTACATATAACCTATGCGAAAGCTTAATACAAAAGAAATCAAACAACTTACGGAGCAAGGGTGCCAAGCGCAAGACTGGTCCTTGATTCGCGTTCATAGATACTTTGATGCTAGTCGCTGTCAGCAGGTACACTTCATCGGTAAGTGCGAGATAGGTGATAATCGTGGTGGTCGCCCCTCCGAGGAGGAGCCTAGCTACGTCGATCCCTACCGCCTAGCTCACGCTAAGCTGATCAATTGTACCATCGGCGATCGAGTCATCATTGACGGCGTGCGGGACTGCATCTCGCATTACGACATCGGTGACGATGTGGTCATCCACGACATAGCAACTCTCAAGGTGATGGGCGAGACCTCCTTTGGCAATGGAACCCTCGTGGAGGTGCTCAACGAGACGGGTGGTCGTGAGGTGCCTATCTGCGATATTCTGACGGCTCAGACCGCATATATGCTGGCGATGTATCGTCACGACAAGGAGCTGCAGGCGGCGCTCTCTACGCTCGTCGAGAAGTACACAGCCTCTGTGCGGTCGGATCGTGGCACCATCGGTGAGAGTTCGCAGATCAAGCATTGTGGTCTTATGACCAACATCAAGGTGGGCCCTCACAGCTCTATCATTGGTGCCTCTGTGCTAGAGAATGGCTCGGTAAATAGTACGGTGCTGAGTCCCACACGGATCGGCTACGGAGTGATCTGTCGGGACTTTGTCTTTTCGGCTGGCTGCGTTGTGGCTGACGGCTCTAACGTCTCTCGTTGTTTTGTTGGTCAGGGGTGCTCGATCACCCACCTATTCAGTGCGCATGACTCGCTATTCTTTGCGAACTGTCAGTGCGAAAACGGTGAGGCTTGTGCCGTCTTTGCAGGTCCCTTTACCGTTACGATGCACAAGAGTAGCCTTCTGATCGCTGGTTACTACTCCTTCCTTAATGCGGGCAGTGGCTCTAACCAGAGCAACCACTTGTACAAGCTCGGTCCCATTCACCAGGGGGTCGTAGAGCGTGGCAGCAAGACCACCTCCGATTCGTATGTCTTGTGGCCATCGCGTATTGGTGCTTTTAGCCTCATCATGGGGCGTCACGTGGATCATATTGACTCGTCAGACTTCCCCTTCTCCTATCTTATAGAGAATGACAACCAGACCTACTTGGTGCCAGGTACCAACCTACGTAGCGTCGGGACTATCCGTGATACCAAAAAGTGGCCTAAGCGTGACAAGCGTCACCCCGAGGAAAAGCTCGACTGCATCAACTTCAACCTCCTCTCGCCCTATACGGTCGGTAAAATGTACAAAGGGTGGCACAAGCTCAAAGCGCTTGAGACGCACCTCGGCAGTTCCGATGCGACCTATATCTATCACGACATGCATATCCGTCATAGCTCTCTCGTCAAGGGGTGTCGCTACTACGAGATGGGCATCGTCAAGTTCCTCGGCAACTCACTCATCCAGCGCATCCAGACCCAAGCACCCAAGAGCAAGCGTGAGCTAGTCACCTGCCTGTCGCCCACCAGCAATGAGGGCCTCTCGGACTGGCTCGACCTAGCGGGTATGATCGCTCCACGCCGACTCATACGCAGCCTGATCACACAAATCAAAGAGGGGCAGATCAAGACGCTCCAAGAGGTCAATGTCGCCATCCGCTCCATACATAGTCGCTATTATGAGATCGAGTGGCACTGGGCATACGATCTGCTCTTGCGTTGGTACGATATATCAGCCAAAGATCTGACCGTGGAGCGGGTCATACAGATTGTCAAAGAGTGGCAAGAGACCGTCATCGCACTAGACGAGTGTCTGCTCAAGGATGCTCACAAGGAGTTTGAGATGCTCACGCAGGTAGGTTTCGGCATAGATCTCAACGGAGAGCATAATCGTCGTATCGACTTTGAGCAGGTGCGAGGCAGCTATGAGGACAATGCTTTCGTTGCCGAGGTTCACGACCATATACGTCGCAAGAAGCTCCTCGGCGAGACGATCCTAGCGCAGATAGACGCGCTCCCCGAGTGATCCCGTAGACTATTGTATAGTACCACTTGGAAATATACCTTTGTAGTGAACCGAAAAACATAATGTAGTATGATCCGAGAGAAGCTTAAAGTTATCCTAACAATAGCTCTACTAGGAGCTGTCCTAGGCATCTTCCCGTCCTGTCAGAAGGACAATAAGGAGCCTGTCAGCAAGACTCCCCAGCTTGCAGGAACCCACTGGGAGGGAACTATTACGGACACCGAATATGAGGAGTCCCTTCCATATAAGATTATTTTCTTTTCTGAAGCAAAAGGAGAAGCTACGCTCCCAATCGTTAAGGGTCGATGGGATAACCGTAAAGAGGACGGAACTGTTTGGGAAGTTACAATCCCCTTTTCATACTCGGAGGGAGACTCTTACATTGAGTTTAATGCAGATATGTCTGAATACTCAGGAGACCAAGGTTGTGTAACCGCTATAAAACATCTTTTGCATGGCTATTGGCTTGTAAAAAGAGCTACTGAAGATGAGCTGTCCTTCTATAGGACACCAGGAGCAGAGGTCTTCATAAACCTCAAAAGGGAGCTTTAAGACCTATACTACTTCTAACAATCACAACCACATTGCCCCCCGTCGGGACAATGTGGTTGTCTGTTATGGAGTCGTCAAAAACAAGGTGTGACAGCAAGATAATTAGTACCTTTGCAGGAGAGCCGAGCTGACACGAGAGCGAGGCTCCGTCACGTTGTATACTTATCCTTATAATATATGTCGCTACAGTGCGGTATCGTAGGACTACCCAACGTCGGTAAGTCCACTTTGTTTAACTGCTTGTCGAACGCTAAAGCGCAATCGGCCAACTTCCCCTTCTGCACGATCGAACCCAACGTCGGGGTCATCACCGTGCCGGATGAGCGTCTCAATAAGTTGGTCGAGATGGAGCACCCCAAGCGGACGGTGCCTGCCACAGTGGAGATTGTCGACATCGCAGGACTGGTCAAGGGTGCCAGCCAAGGTGAGGGACTGGGGAATAAGTTCCTCTCCAACATCCGCGAGACCGATGCGATCATACACTTGCTGCGCTGCTTCGACGATGACAACATCACACACGTTGACGGCTCTATAGATCCTGTGCGGGACAAGGAGATCATTGACACGGAGCTACAGCTCAAGGATCTGGAGACGGTGCAGACGCAGCTCAAGAAGTCCGAGCGGCAGGCTCAGACGGGGGGCGACAAGCAGGCGAAGATCCGTGTAGCGCTCCTCAAGCGTCTCGAAGAGGCACTGCTACAAGGTCTTAACGCGCGCTCGGTGACGCCAGAAAGCAAGGACGAGGAGCAAGTGTTGCGAGACCTTTTCCTCCTAACGGCTAAGCCCGTCCTCTACGTCTGCAATGTTGACGAGGCGAGTGCTGCCACGGGCAATGCTTATGTGGAGGCCGTTCGCAAGGCTATCGCTCATGAGGATGCCGAGCTACTGGTCGTATCGGCGCATATCGAGAGCGAGATAGCAGAGCTGGAGGAGTATGAGGAGCGTCAGCTCTTCCTACAGGAGCTAGGGCTGGAGGAGACGGGCGTCAACCGCTTGATCCGTGCTGCCTACAAGTTGCTCAACCTCGAGACCTTCTTTACGGCGGGGCCTGATGAGTGCCGTGCCTGGACTTTTGTCAAGGGGAGCAAGGCTCCTCAGTGTGCAGGGATCATACACACCGACTTCGAGCGTGGCTTCATACGTGCTGAGGTGATCAAGTATGAGGACTACGTGCACTACGGCTCCGAGACGGCTGTCAAGGAGGCTGGCCGTATGGCGGTCGAGGGCAAGGACTACATCGTACAGGACGGAGATATCATGCACTTCCGCTTTAACGTATAGCGCCTCTAGTACAAAGTATTAACACCGAAACAGAATCAACCTATGCCGGACAAAATAATTATCGCAGACTTTGGGTCGCAGACTACACAGCTCATAGGTCGTCGTCTGAGAGACCTCAACACTTACTGCGAGATAGTCCCTTACAACAAGATCCCGACAGACCTGACGGGCGTCCGAGGCATCATCCTCTCGGGAAGCCCTTACTCGGTCTATGCTGAGGAGGCTTTTACCGCAGACATAGCAGCTATCCGAGGGCGGTTACCGATCTTGGGTATCTGCTACGGAGCGCAGTTGATGGTGCATCAGAATGGAGGCTCCGTGGAGAACTCCAATACCCGTGAGTACGGAGCCTCTACGCTACAACTGGTGGACAAGGGCGACCCGCTACTCGCAGGGCTTTCGCCACAGCACACGGTCTGGATGTCGCATGGTGACACGATCACCCGTCTTCCTGAGGGCTTTAAGGTGAT
>OKSA01001490.1_pt1 | contig 21159 bp, 22 predicted proteins | sample 1601181 | NCBI WGS metagenome assembly OKSA01 (sample SAMEA3541538, study PRJEB24748) | human gut metagenome | biome: human gut; feature: human-associated habitat; material: faeces | place: China | collected 2012
CTGCGGATCCAGGGAGTTTCCATTAAAGGATCCTTTTGTGGAACTGGTAAAGGGTTCTCTGAACACATTCCTGAATGCCATGACTTATCCGGATAAAACCTGCTATCCTGTAGCAAGCTGTAATGATCAGGATTTCCAGAATCTGATGCATGTGTATCTGGATGCGGTATTTCATCCGAACATCTACAAGCACAGAGAGATCTTTGAGCAGGAAGGCTGGCATTACGAGCTGGAGGATGAAGATGCGCCGGTAACGATCAACGGTGTGGTATACAACGAGATGAAGGGCGCTTTCTCGTCCCCGGATGATGTGTTGGAGCGCCTGATTTTAAATTCACTGTTCCCGGATACCTCTTACGCAAACGAATCCGGCGGCGACCCGGAGCATATTCCGGAGCTTACCTATGAGCAGTACCTGGACTTCCATAGAAAGTATTATCATCCGTGCAATTCCTATATCTATCTGTACGGGGATATGGACGTTGCAGAAAAGCTGCGCTGGATGGATGAGGAATACCTCGGAAAATACGAGCAGATTGAGCTAGATTCTGCAATCCGGATGCAGAAGCCGTTCGCTGTGCCGGTGGAGATCGTAAAGCCTTATCCGGTGGCATCGGGGGAGCCGCTTACGGACAACAGCTACCTGTCTTACAATGTGGTGGTCGGAACCGTTCTGGACAAAAAGTTATACCAGGCGTTTGACGTTTTGGACTATGCGCTGCTTTCTGCGCCGGGAGCGCTGCTTAAGCAAGCGCTGATCGATGCGGGAATCGGTATGGACATCGGCGGCGGCTATGATAACAGCACGTTGCAGCCGGTATTTTCTGTGATTGCAAAAAATGCGAATCAGGAGCAGAAGGAGCAGTTTTTGCAGGTGATCCGTGAGACGCTGCAGGCACAGGTGGCAGACGGAATTGATCAAAACGCATTGTTAGCCGGAATCAACAGCTCGGAATTCCGTTTCCGGGAGGCGGATTTCGGACAGTTCCCGAAGGGACTGCTCTACGGAATCCAGTGTTTGGACAGCTGGCTGTTCGATGATATGCAGCCGTTTATGCATCTGGAAGCGCTGGACACCTACCAGTTTTTGAAGGATCAGATCGGAACCGGATATTATGAGGAACTGGTAAAGACATATCTTCTGGACAATCCGCATGCGTCGGTAGTGATTACGGTGCCGGAGCAGGGGCTGGGCGCAAAGAGAGATGCCGCGCTGGAGAAGAAGCTGGCCGAATACAAAGCGGGATTGTCCAGGGAAGAGCGAAAGAAGCTGATCGCAGACACGAAGCACTTAAAGCAGTATCAGGAAGAGCCGTCGCCGAAGGAAGACTTAGAGAAGATTCCACGCCTTACGAGAGCGGATCTGAAAAAAGAGGCGGCGCCGCTTCTTAACCGTAAGATTGAGACGGAGGGCGTTTCCATCATTGCGCATGAGATGGACACGAACGGTATCGATTACCTGACCTATCTGTTTGATGTGTGCGATATTCTGCCGGAGGATCTGCCTTACCTTGGCATCCTAAAGGCGGTGCTGGGATATGTGGATACGGACGATCATTCTTACGCGGCGCTTGCCAATGAGATCAATATGTACACCGGAGGAATCGGCAGCAGCATCGGCATCTACCCGAACGTCAAAAAGCAGGGCGAAATCGGATTTTACTATGAGGTGCGCACGAAAGTGCTCGCATCGAGACTGCCGGATGCAATGCGCCTGATCAAAGAGATCCTTCTGACCTCGCATCTTGCGGATGAGAAGCGCATCTACGAGATACTGGCACAGTTAAAGTCGAGATTACAGGCGGGACTGAGCGCTTCCGGACATTCCGTGGCATATACGAGAGCGCTGTCGTATTTTTCGGCGGCTGCCTATTGCCAGGATGCGACGGCGGGCATTGCCTGCTACCGCGTGATCGCGGACTACGAGGAGCATTTTGAGGAGAAAAAGCAGCAGCTGATGGAGAAGCTGTCCTCCCTTGTGAAAACCATTTTTACAGCGGAGCGTATGCTGGTGAGTGCAACCTGCGAGGAGTCGGAGATCCCGGCAGTGACGCAGGCGTCGGCTGCATTGAAAAATGTATTGTATGTGTCGGACCAGCCGGATAAGAAACGCACTATGCCGTCCTATCCGCTGGCAAAAAAGAACGAGGGATTTATGGATGCATCCCAGGTGCAGTATGTGGCGCGTGCCGGAAATTATGCCGCACACGGCTTTTCCTATCACGGGGCGCTCCGCATCTTAAAAGTAATTTTAGGATACGATTACCTGTGGATCAATGTCCGCGTCAAGGGCGGCGCTTATGGCTGCATGAACGGATATATGAGGAACGGAGATACGTATTTTGTGTCCTACCGGGATCCGAATCTCTCTGCAACGAATGAGATTTATGACGGCATTCCGGCGTACCTTGAGAAGTTTGATGCCGATGAGCGCGAGATGACAGGATATATCATCGGAACGATCAGCGATATGGACACGCCGATGAACCCGAGCGCAAAGGGTGCGCGTTCGATGACAGCCTATCTGCAGGAGCTGGATTACGAGACGCTTTCTAAGGAGCGGAGCCAGATTATCGGGGCACAGCCGGCGGACATCCGCGCATTGAAGCCTTTGATTGCGTCGGTGCTCTCAGACGGCAGCCTGTGTGTGATCGGCAATGAAGATGTGCTGACATCGGAAAAACAGATGTTTGAGACACTTGAGAGCCTGACCTGATGCGGGGCGGGGAAAACAGTACAGAAACGAGGAGAACGATGAAAGATAATTTTAAATCCGGATTTGTGACGATTATAGGAAGACCGAATGTGGGAAAATCGACGCTGATGAATCATCTGATCGGTCAGAAGATTGCCATCACGTCGAACAAGCCGCAGACGACCAGAAACCGCATCCAGACCGTGTATACGGATATGGAGCGCGGACAGATTGTGTTTTTGGATACGCCGGGCATTCATCAGGCGAAGAATAAGCTCGGAGAGTATATGGTGAATGTGGCGGAGCACACGCTCTCGGAGGTGGATGTCATTCTCTGGCTGGTGGAGCCGTCCACGTTTATCGGGGCAGGCGAGCAGCATATCATAAAGCAGCTAAAGAAGACGAAAACGCCGGTCATCTTAATTATCAACAAGGTGGATACCGTGGAGCGGGAAAAGATCCTGGAGTATATCGATGCTTACCGCAAGGTGTTTGATTTTGCAGAGATCGTTCCGGCATCGGCGCTCCGGGAGCAGAATCTGGATACGGTTGTGGACGTGATTTTCAAGTATCTGCCGTACGGACCGATGTTCTATGACGAGGAGACGGTTACAGACCAGCCGGAACGTGCCATTGTCGCGGAGATTATCCGTGAGAAGGCGCTTCATGCTCTGGATGATGAGATCCCCCACGGCATCGCGGTCTACATTGACCGGATGAAGGAACGGAGAGGGCAGAACATCATCGACATCGATGCAACGATCGTCTGCGAGCGCGATTCCCACAAGGGAATTATCATCGGAAAAGGCGGTTCGATGTTAAAAAAGATCGGATCGAACGCCCGCTACGAGATGGAGCGGCTTTTGGATACGCAGGTGAACTTAAAACTGTGGGTGAAGGTGCGCAAGGACTGGCGCGACAGCGAACTGATGATGAAGAACTTCGGGTACAATAAAGACGATATCTGATACTGCCAATTTTTTGCTGGTATAATGGCGGAACCATCGGAGAACCTAATCTTAGAGACGGGAAGCGTCAAAGAAACGGAGGATATGCCGATGGAGGAAGCCTGGAGAGACTTTTTAGTATCAGGAAGAGTGACTGATTACCTGCGCTACCGGAATGCAGTGGATGTGCAGGAGAGCAGTAATATTTTGGCGGGGGAAGAACAGCCGGATGGGAAACAATATTGTGGTGACCGGGATGGTCTTACAGGTAATGCCGATTGGCGAATATGACAAGCGGATTACACTGCTGACAAAAGAAAGAGGGAAGATCACAGCATTTGCGCGGGGAGCGAGGCGGCCGAACAGCCAGCTTCTCGCAGCTGCCAATCCGTTTTGCTTCGGAGAGTTCGAGCTGTTCGAGGGAAGAAGTGCTTACACGCTTGCCAGAGCGACGATTCAGAACTATTTCCGGGAGCTGACCGGGGATTTTGATGCTACATATTACGGGTTCTATTTTCTGGAGTTTGCGGATTATTATTGTCAGGAAAATAACGATGAGCGCGAGATGCTAAAGCTTTTGTACCAGTCGCTGCGCGCCCTTGCGAGCAGTGCCTACGACAACCGGCTGGTGCGCGCGGTGTTTGAACTGAAGGCGCTGGCGGTAAACGGCGAGGCTCCGAATGTGTTTTCCTGTCTTTCCTGCGGCAGCAGGGAGCATCTGACCTGGTTTTCCGTCAAGCGCGGCGGGATTCTCTGTGCAGAATGCCGCAATGAGGCGCCGGATGCGGTGGAATTGAATGAATCCACCGTCTATACCATGCAGTACGTGATCTTGGCGCGGATTGAAAAATTATATACGTTTTCCGTGAGCGGGCAGGTGCTGGAAGAACTGACCAGACTTTTGCGCAGCTATTTTGGCGTGTACGTGGGACACGCCTTCAAGTCGTTAAAGATACTTGAGGATGCGGAAAAGGTTGAAATCATGTTTTTAAAATAGTATAATATCACCGATACTTTTTCAGAAAGAATGGAGATTATGTGATGAAGAGATTAGTGTGCACGGTCTGCAGTGTACTGTTGTGTGTGGGACTTCTCTCCGGATGCGGTACCTCGCTGGAGGGAGAGGAAAGTGTCGTGTACGTGGGAAAGAAAGGCGTGATAGAGTCGCTGGATGTGGAGTCGCTCGATCAGTCCTACTACGATGAGACGGAACTGAAGTCCTATGTGGATGCAGAGGTGGAAGATTACACCGCGGAGCATGGCAAAAATGCAGTCGAGGTGGAGAGCCTTAAGGTGGAAGACGGTGTGGCGAAGCTTAAGATGAAGTACAAGACACCGGAGGATTATACCGCGTTTAACGGAATTGAACTCTATCAGGGGAAAGTCGTTGCCTCTCTGGCGGCAGGATACGTCTACGACGGGGAGTTCGCCCGCGTGGAGGAAGGCAAGGTTGTGGGAGCTGCCACAAAGCAGGATATTTACTCTGAGGATGATCTGAAAGTGGCTATTATCCGTGCCAATACAGATGTGAAAGTGGACGGTGAGATCTGCTATGTCTCCTGTCAGAATGTGAAGCTGACCGGAACCGACAGCGTATCGATCCGTGACGGATATTATCTTGAGACCGGAAGTGTGACGGCAGCTGTGGATGTGACCGGGCAGGAGAGCGTCGGTACCGAGCAGCTTCTGGGAACCGAACAGGCGGAAATGACCGGGGAGACGGTGCATACGGATGATACCGAGCAGACAGAGACGGCGTCCGGCGACGGCTCGTTCGAGACAGACGTATATACTTTCATTGTTTACAAATAAACATATCACAATATAACCTAAGAAAGGCGAGGAATTTAGAATGGAAAAATCAATGGACAAAATCGTGGCGCTGGCAAAATCAAGAGGTTTCGTATATCCGGGATCGGAGATTTACGGCGGACTTGCAAATACATGGGACTACGGCAATCTGGGCGTCGAACTGAAGAATAACGTCAAGAGAGCATGGTGGCAGAAATTTATTCAGGAGAATCCGTACAATGTCGGTGTGGACTGTGCGATTCTGATGAATCCGCAGACATGGGTGGCTTCCGGACATCTCGGCGGTTTCTCGGATCCGCTGATGGACTGTAAGGAGTGCCATGAGCGTTTCCGCGCGGATAAGATTATCGAGGACTACGCGGAGGAGAAGGGCATCACCTTACAGAGCTCTGTAGACGGATGGACACAGGAGGAGATGAAGAATTTCATCGAGGAGAACCAGGTTCCGTGCCCGAGCTGTGGCAAGCATAATTTTACAGACATCCGCCAGTTCAACCTGATGTTTAAGACATTCCAGGGTGTGACCGAGGATGCGAAGAATACGGTTTATTTAAGACCGGAGACAGCACAGGGCATTTTTGTAAACTTCAAGAATGTTCAGAGAACTTCCCGCAAGAAGATCCCGTTTGGAATCGGCCAGGTTGGAAAGTCGTTCCGTAACGAGATTACGCCGGGTAACTTTACATTCCGTACCCGTGAGTTTGAGCAGATGGAGCTGGAGTTCTTCTGCGAGCCGGGAACCGATCTGGAGTGGTTCCAGTACTGGAGAGGCTTCTGCCGTGACTGGCTGATCTCTCTCGGCATTAAGGAAGACGAGATGCGTCTGCGCGATCACGATCCGGCAGAACTTGCATTCTACAGCAAGGGAACGACGGATATCGAGTTCTTATTCCCGTTTGGCTGGGGTGAACTCTGGGGCATCGCAGACCGTACCGACTATGATCTCGGCAGACATCAGGAGACGTCCGGTCAGGATCTTACCTACTTTGACGACGAGAAGAATGAGCGTTATCTGCCGTACGTCATCGAGCCGTCTCTCGGTGCAGACCGCGTGGTACTGGCATTCTTATGCGCGGCTTACGATGAGGAGAACATCGGTACCGAGGAGAAGCCGGATATGAGAACCGTGCTTCATTTCCATCCGGCACTGGCTCCGGTTAAGATCGGAGTGCTTCCGCTTTCCAAGAAGTTAAACGAGGGCGCAGAGAAGATTTTCGCACAGCTCTCCAAGAAATATAACTGTGAATTTGACGACAGAGGCAATATCGGTAAGAGATACAGAAGACAGGATGAGATCGGAACTCCGTTCTGCGTAACATACGATTTTGAGTCTGAGAACGACGGTGCTGTGACCGTGCGTGATCGTGATACGATGGAGCAGGAGCGCATCAAGATCGAGGAACTGGATGCTTACTTTGCACAGAAGTTTGCGTGGTAGGCAGATGGAGAAGATAAAAAAGTTTTGGAATGCCGTATCGTATGAGGTTGTGATTGCAGCCGGCCTGATCGTCTGGTTTCTGACAGGCAGGGCGTTAGACCTGCAGGGCTGGTCATCGGCATGGAATGCGATGGACTATTCCATGGGAACGGGATCAAGGCTTCTCATCGGGAGCATTTACCGCCTGTTTTACGGAGAGTATCTGGATTACACGGTGGCATACAAATACGTCGCCGTGGGAACGATGCTCACGATACTGGTGCTTGCCATTGTGCTGGGGAGAATGATCCGTCTTGCCGTCGCTAAGAACGATCAGATCCGGCACGCCGTCTTTGGGGCGGTGGCGCTGTACCTTGTCGCACCGTTTTCGATTGCCTATGTGTGGAACGATCAGAATTTAGGCAGACTGGATGTCTACATGCTGTTGGTTGCACTGCTGGCACTGCTTGTTGGTCTTACGATTAAGAATACATATGTGAAGTGTGTCTGCTATACCGTGCTCGGTGTCGTGGGACTTGCCATTCACCAGGGATTTGCATTTTTGTATTATCCGATTGTCTTTTCGGTGATGGTATATGACGTGTTTGAGGAAAACAGGGTGCATGCCGGCAGGTTTGCCGCCGCGTTTGTATCCGGCCTCATCAATGTGGCGGTAGCGGTGTATTTTCAGTTTTTCAGCAGTATCCATTTTGACAGTGCGAAGGAACTTGTGACATTTCTGGAGGGGAGAACGAACCTCACCATTTCGGAATATGCGCTTGATATTGAATATTTTCTGAAAATGGATTACCAGTTGAAGGAGATTACACCCCAGTTTTACAAATATGATGCACCGATCCGGCATGCGCTGTTGGTTCTTCTGTTGCTGCTGCCGGTGCTTGTGTGGTGTTTTCAGATTTACCGGGATGTCTTTGGCTGGCAGAAAAAGAGCAATGTGAAGTGGTATGCATCGCCGTATTTTTACATGCTGCTAAGCCAGCTGTGTTTTGTGCCGATGTTCGTGATCCACACGGACTGGGGCAGACATTTTGCGCCGCTCTTTGCCATGCAGATTTTTATGTTTCTGTTCTATGCGGCGAAGGGAGAGCCGGCGATGGTTTACGCGTGTGAAAATATGTGCGGCAGGATGAAGAAGCATCCCTGGATCTTTGTCGTGTCGATCCTCTGGATCGCAAAGCTCGACAGCTTCGGGGCTAGAGATTTCTTGAAACAGGCAACGTATCTGTTTGATTTCCTGCAGCGTGGGTTTTTTATCAACTGAATCGGACTGGAAAAAGAAGGGCGGAACCGGAGATTGCGGTTCTGCCTTTTTGCGTTTTGACTTTCCACAGATGTAACATAAAATTGTTCCACATCATGGAACAAGGTTTTGAATTGTGAAATTGTGACAAAAAACAGCAAAAAGAGACGAAAATAATTGTTGCTATTTAGCAAAAGTATGATATTATAGATGTGTGCGTTTTGGGAGACGCACATTCGTTTGCGGAATTATGGCAGGGTTTCGCTCTGACATAGTTACATAGTAAGTATAGTTTAGGAGGAATTAGCAAAATGGCGAACAAATGGGTTTATATGTTTAGCGAAGGCGACATGACCATGCGTAATCTGCTCGGTGGTAAGGGTGCCAACCTTGCAGAGATGACAAGCATCGGACTTCCTGTACCACAGGGATTCACAATCACAACTGAGGCTTGTACGCAGTACTACGAGGATGGACGTAAGATCAACGACGAGATCATGGCGCAGGCTATGGAAGGCGTTAAGAAGATGGAGGAGATCAACGGTAAGAAATTCGGTGATCTGAAGAATCCGTTACTGGTATCGGTACGTTCCGGTGCGAGAGCTTCCATGCCGGGTATGATGGACACCATCTTAAACCTTGGATTAAATGATGACGTAGTAGCAGCAATGATCGCAGGAAACCCGGATCCGGCATTCGAGCGTTTCGTATATGATTCCTACAGACGTTTCATTCAGATGTTCTCTGACGTCGTTATGGAAGTTGGTAAGAAGTATTTTGAGCAGCTCATCGACAAGATGAAAGAGGAGAAGGGTGTTCAGTACGACATCGACCTCACCGCTGCTGACTTAAAGACTCTGGCAGAGCAGTTCAAGGCTGAGTACAAGAATCAGCTGGGAACTGATTTTCCGTCAGATCCTGTAGAGCAGTTAAAGCTTGCAATCGAGGCTGTATTCCGTTCCTGGGACAACCCGCGTGCAAACGTATACCGTCGTGACAACGATATCCCGTATTCCTGGGGTACTGCAGTTAACGTAATGCCTATGGTATTCGGTAACTTAAACAACGAGTCCGGTACAGGTGTTGCATTCACCCGTGATCCGGCAACCGGTGAGAACAAGCTTATGGGTGAGTTCTTAATCAATGCACAGGGCGAGGACGTTGTTGCAGGTGTCCGTACACCTATGCCGATCGCTCAGATGGAGCAGGAGTTCCCGGAGGCATACGCTGAGTTCTTAAAGGTTTGCGAGACTCTTGAGAACCATTACCATGATATGCAGGATATGGAGTTCACAGTAGAGAACAAGAAGCTTTACATGTTACAGTGCCGTAACGGTAAGAGAACAGCTCCGGCTGCATTAAAGATCGCTTGCGACCTCGTAGATGAGGGACACAAGACAGAGGAAGAGGCAGTATTGATGATCGACCCGCGTAACCTCGATACACTGCTTCATCCGCAGTTCGATGCTGCTGCATTAAAGGCTGCTACACCGATGGGCAAAGGTCTTGGAGCATCTCCTGGTGCTGCCTGCGGTAAGATCGTATTCACTGCAGAGGATGCAGAGGCTTGGAATGCAAGAGGAGAGAAGGTCGTATTAGTACGTCTTGAGACATCTCCGGAGGATATCACTGGTATGAAGGCTTCCCAGGGTATCTTAACCGTTCGTGGCGGTATGACATCTCACGCTGCCGTAGTTGCACGTGGTATGGGTACCTGCTGTGTATCCGGATGCGGCGACATCGCTATGGACGAGGAGAATAAGAAGTTTACACTGGCCGGCAAAGAGTTCCATGAGGGAGACTGGATCTCCATCGACGGTACAACCGGTAATATCTATGATGGCGAGATCAAGACTGTTGACGCTACCATCGCAGGCGAGTTCGGACGTGTTATGGCATGGGCTGACAAGTACAGAACATTAAAGGTTCGTACCAATGCAGATACACCGGCAGACGCTAAGAAAGCTCGTGAGCTTGGCGCTGAGGGTATCGGACTTTGCCGTACAGAGCATATGTTCTTCGAGGAAGACAGAATTGCTGCTTTCCGTGAGATGATCTGTTCCGATACAGTAGAAGAGCGTGAAGCTGCTCTTGATAAGATTCTTCCATATCAGCAGGGAGACTTCAAAGCATTGTATGAAGCTCTGGAAGGAAATCCGGTTACCATCCGTTTCTTGGATCCACCTCTTCATGAGTTCGTTCCTACAGAGGAAGCTGATATTAAGAAATTGGCTGATGCACAGGGTAAATCCGTTGAGGATATCAAAGCAATCATCGCATCCCTGCATGAGTTCAACCCAATGATGGGACATCGTGGATGTCGTCTTGCTGTAACTTATCCGGAAATCGCTAAGATGCAGACAAAGGCAGTTATCCGCGCTGCAATTGAAGTTCAGAAAGAGCATCCGGACTGGAATGTTAAACCTGAAATCATGATTCCATTGGTTGGCGAAGTAAAAGAGTTGAAATATGTTAAGAACTTCGTTGTTGAGACAGCAGATGCTGAAATCGCAGCAGCAGGTGTAAACCTTGAGTATGAGGTTGGTACTATGATCGAGATTCCTCGTGCAGCATTGACTGCTGACGAAATCGCTAAAGAGGCTGACTTCTTCTGCTTCGGAACAAACGATTTGACTCAGATGACATTCGGTTTCTCCCGTGATGATGCTGGTAAGTTCTTGGATGCATACTATGATGCTAAAATCTTCGAGAACGATCCATTTGCTAAACTTGACCAGAATGGTGTTGGTAAGTTAATGGATATGGCAGTTAAATTAGGAAAAGGTCAGAGACCTGAATTACACTGTGGTATCTGTGGAGAACATGGTGGAGATCCATCATCCGTAGAATTCTGTCATAGAATTGGATTAGATTACGTTTCCTGTTCACCATTCCGTGTACCTATCGCAAGATTAGCAGCAGCACAGGCAGCGATTGCGGAAAAGAGGAAATAGGAATAGACAATCATATATTTACCTCTGTACGCTAATGGTAACTAAAGCAGATGTGCAGGCCTTTATGGCTGAATGTTCAGAGTATACAAAAGCGAACAGATTTGAAGATATTGAAGTAAAAGTCTATATATAAAGTTCTGCGAGGGAAAGCAACATTGCTTTCCCTCGTTTCATGTTTGGGAATAAACCCTAATTATCAGGGTTTGTTCCTTTTTTTATTTTCATTATACAAGGAGGTTTATTATGAACAGCATAATATTAAATTTAGAAAACATAAAAACCTAGAGTTAAATCTATTTACATATTATATAAAATTTAACTCTGAAAAGATAAAATTAAGGAGAGATTGATTATGAAAGTATATGCAGTAGCAAATTTAAAAGGTGGCGTTGGAAAAACCACCACAACAGTAAACGTAGCTTATACATTTTCGGAAATGGGTGGAAGAGTATTAGTTATTGACCTGGATCCACAATGTAACTGTACAAGATTTTTTGCAAAGGTAAACGGATACAGTAAAACGGTAAGAGATGTTCTTGAGAATCCTAAAGGGATAAATAGTGCAGTCTATCGCACAAAATACCAGGATATAGATATTGTGAAAGGCTCTGTTAAGATCACAGAGCAAAAAACTCCGTGGAGACTGAAAGAAGCGTTAGGATATTTAAAGAAAGACTATGATGTCTGCCTGATTGATACCCGCCCTGTATTTGATATGCTGACAATGAATGTATTGTATGCTGCGGATGTGTTCCTTACCCCAGTGAAATTTGATAACTTCTGCCGGGATAATCTTACAATGGTGGAAGATGCTTATCATGAGATTTTGGAAAACAATCCAGATCTGGAATGGAAGATATTCGCAAACATGGTGTCGAACACCAAAGCACAGAAATTATCTTCAGAGGATCTGATCGCTAAGCATGATTATCCGTTTTTACAGTCATGTATCAGCCGTACAGCGATTGTTGATAATGCGTTATCCCTTTATAAGCCGGTGGCAAAGCATCGTGTTATGAGTAATGTAGCACAGGATTTTGTAGATCTGGTGGAAGAACTTCTTGAGGATTAGGGGGTATCGGTTATGGCAAAGTTTGGGAATATATTTAATAAGGAAGAGATTAAAAAAGAAGAGTAGCATCCACGAAGAACGATCAAATGGATCCATTACTCTAAACTGAAAACAAATCCAGATCAGTATTGTCCTGCAAGAGATAAGGAAGAGATAGAATCCCTTGCAGACCTGATTGAAGCTGCGGGAGAAGTCATTGAAAATCTGTCCGTAAGTAAATCAGATACGGATGAATACCGGATTATTGCCGGACATAAAAGATGTGAGGCATGCAGGTTACTTGTAGAAGAGAGAGGACTGAAACAGTTTGAATTTCTCCCATGCATTGTAAATAATGTTAGCGTAGTACAGGAAAGTTTCCGTGTACTGGCTTCCAATGGCTATCATACGAAAAAGCCATATGAGCTGATGCATGAGATTACAGAGATGGAGAGACTTTTACGGGAACATCTAGAAGAATTCCCCCCTTCTTTACAGAAAGGTAGAATGGTAGAACGCTTATCAAAAAAATGGGGATTGCAAGGGCTACGGTACAGGAGTACCAGCAGATTTCCAGAAATTTACTTCCAGAGGTAATGGAAAAATTTAAGGAAGGGGAGATAGAAAAATCTGCCGCACTCACTCTGGCGAGGCTGCCGGAAAAGATGCAGAAGGAAGTGATTGAACAGGGGATTACAAAAAATGTGGATATAGAAGAATATAAACCTGCCTGCCTGAGAATTTATATCAGGATTCAAAAAACACCATCCGGTTGTTTTCAGGCTGCTGTAACGCCATTAAACTTTCGGATGGTGTTATTATTTGTTAATGATATTATTGACTATGCTTTTGACAGGTGGTCAGACATGAACCAGGGTTCCAATGATATCCTGCCTTTTATAAGTCCACAGAGGTGAATTTCGGTAATAGGCAAAGATCCGATCCTCCGGTATCTGGGTGTACTTCATCACAGTTTCTGTCATCCTTGCAAGGACTTGCACAAAAATCTCCTTATCATATTTATCAATGGCATTCTGGATAACTGCCACTTCTATTGCTGCACAGGGATCTGATGCTGCTTCATCTCCAAACAGCATAAAAGCCTCATCTTCAAAATCAGCCATTACAAAAGAGCCCTTCTCACAAGGGATCAGTTCTATTGCTTCCTTAAATTCTAAAGTCATACGATATTTTTTCTCACGATTGAGAAACACATTTGTTTTTACAGTAATTCTCGGCATATTCTCCCTCCCTGATTATATCAATTCCATACCCCAGTCCGGCTTGGCTGTTATGATCCGGCCTACTCCGATCATATCTGCTTTTTCCTCTTTCAGAAGCATTTCAGCATCCTGAACAGTTCGGACTCCGCCAGTTAGGAGAACAGGAATGTGAACCTCTTTTTTCACTGCCTCTGAAATGTCTCCGAAATAGCCGGGATAGTTATGACCTTTACGGGCATAACAGCAGGTTCCTCCGGATATATCCAGAAGATCTACGCCTGCCTCTTCAAAACGCCTGCAAGCCCAGACTGCATCTTCAATCGTGGTACCTCCCACGGTATAATCGCATCCGCCCAGCCTGAGAGCAAAGAGGGATTTGTCGCCGATCACCTGACGGATACCCTTGATCAGTTCCATGTGGATCCGGGTCCGTCCTTCCAGTGTATATCCGTTATACGCATCGGTTCTCTTGTTGATCAGCGGAGAGAAGAACTGGTCAAGGAGGTAGGCATGGGCTGAATGCAGGTTGATTCCGTCATAACCGGCTTTCATGGCTCTCTCTGCAGCCCTGAAATAAGCCTCTTCCAGATCGTGAATCTCGTTAACTGTCAGCGGTCTCGGCTTCTCGGGATTGGGTTTTGCGTTGGGCCATCCGCAGGTCACACTGATATTGGATGAACTGACCGGCTGCTCCCCGGTGAAATCTCTGCTTGCTCCACAGCCTGCATGACTGATCTGCAGGATAGCAGTGCTTCCGTTTTTATGGATGATATCACAGATTCTTTTCAGTCCGTCAATATCGGAATCTCTGGAGGAAGAAAGCTGCGTCGGACTGGCCATTCCATCTTTTCTGACAAAGCTGTGCTCAACTACTACCAGGCCAAAACGGCCGCCTTTGGTACGCTCTTCATAATGCTGTTCTGTTTCCGGTGTTACTTTCCCGTCCACGCAAGTCTCACTGTGGATGGGCGCCTTAACCATACGATTTCTTAACTCAAAGCTGCCGACCTTTATTTTGTCTTTTATCAACATAGAAAAATCACACTCCCCCCATATAATCATATATTTTAATGATACACCTGCTTTAAGGAAGCAAATGGGAAGAAATCCAATGATTATGAGGAAAAAACCACACTGTTATGAACGCGTTCAGTTTCGTTAACAAATGTGTTTCAAATGGATATAATAAGATTATGGCAGCTGGAGAACCTGTAGCCGACGTGCGCGCTGCCATGCATAGCCAGGGATTTGATTTTCTGACTGTGGGAGTACCCAAAGAGAATACGGAAACCATTGACTTCTGGGAGAAACAGGGCTTTGCAGTCTCCGGGAAAGAAATGGAATGGAACGGATTTGACGTGGTGATTATGGAAAGAACCATCTGAAATTGTTAAATCTGATTCTGGATAAAAGAAATGAAAAAGACCCGATCATCTATCCTTATTTCTTCCTGAATCCAGAGCGGGCGGGGATAACAGGGATGATCACCTGGATACTTGCCTTGCTTGCCGGCTTTATTGTTATGGGATATATTATTATGATAATTGATCATTTGTTGGGGAAAATGCTGAAATAGTTGGTGTCATTTTGGTGTCAAATGCTCAGAAACCGCATAAATAAAGGGTATACAGTTATAGTCCTGTTATCCGCATACCATTTTGATCCGGAGAATGGCTGATAAAGCCAGCCTCCGGGTTTTCTTTTTTTGCATGTTCTGCAAGTGTTTGAAGGTATTTGTTTGTTGTAAGCATTTCGGTAATTAATAGAGCGACATTTATAGTGAAACTTATAGTGACATGTCATATTAAAAGTGATAGAAGTCCCTAGAAATACTAATGGGGGTCTTCAAAGTGAATTCTGGGAGTTAAACTATAAAGTAAAGAACAAGCATCCTGCCGCATAAAGAGGAACAGAGTATAGATTATCCGCCATTCCAAAATTACGTTCTGACAGCCTATACATTCTTATGGGGTTATGACGGGCACTATAGTTTTTGAGGCTTGTGGACCGCTTATGTCTGCCTGACTTAATCTCCAATGGCACAATATCTCCTTCCAGGTCGAGAAGCTGATTGATTTCCATGCTTTGATCCGGCTTATAATAGTAACTGGGGACAGCTGCAGCCGTCATAGTCTGTATCACATAGTTTTCCGCAATTGCACCTTTAAATATATTTTACACAACGCAGATTCCAGTTTCGTTATGGTTTTTAAATAAGAAAAAAAAGCAAACTGATAAAACATTATTTATTGATGCTCGTAAAATGGGAACAATGGTGAGCCGTAAACTGCGAGAATTTACAGAAGAAGATATTGATAAAATTGCAGATACTTATAAGGCTTTTGTGGATGGAACATTAGAAGAGATAAAAGGCTTTTGTGCAGCAGTTGACACAACAGAAATTGAAAAACAAGAGGATGATGGGGAACCATTTGAGCAAAAGATGAATCGCCTTACATCAGAACTTTCAGAGATGTTTGCAAAGAGCCATGAACTGGAAGATGAAATTCGGAAGAAGCTGGGGGCGATTGGGTATGAAATTTAGGACATATACGATGGAAGATGCCTTGGAACAAATTATCGATTATAGAGGCAAAACTCCTAAAAAATCGGATTCAGGAATACCTACGCTTAGTGCAAAATCTGTGAAAAATAATCATATTGATTATTCGTTGTGTTATTACATATCACCAGATGAGTACGACCGGTTTATGGTACGTGGTTTTCCAAAGGTTGGAGATGTACTTTTAACAACAGAAGCTCCTATGGGAATGGTAGCAAGGCTCGATCGAGATGACGTTGGCATTGCTCAGAGGTTATTGACTCTTAGAGGAAAGCAAGATATTTTGGATAATGAGTATTTACTTTATTTTCTTCAATCTTCTATTGGACAATCATTGTTGAAAGCTCGTGAAACAGGGACAACGGTAACTGGAATAAAACAGGCTGAGTTTAGAAAGATACAAATAGATATACCAGAAATCCATATTCAAAAGAAAATTGGTGGGATTTTAAGGATTTTAGATCAGAAAATAGAAATTAATAATAAAATAAATGAGAAGATATCCTATATTTGTGACTTTAGTCGCGGCGGTTTAAATACTCGCTTTATGCGCTCGCATCTAAACCTTGCTCCGAGGCCACAGATAGGGCTATAGGGACCTTCGCTTTTCTGTTTGTCCTCAAATCTGCAAGCTATCTTCTTGTGGAAATAGAGAAAATACAACAGGAAGAGTGTGAAAGAGAAAAAGATTCAAAACTTTAAATACCAGAATTCCCTTGTGCATTTTCAATAAATACGCTATAATTAGTTTACTTTTTATTATTTATTTTTACAATGAAGGGATATTCAATGTTAAACGAATCAGTAATTAAAGTATTAAAAAATGCTATGTGGGATCTTGCAACATGTGCAGATGGAGAACCGAATGTAGTACCGGTTGCTTTTAAAGATGTTACAGAAGATGGAAAGCTGGTAGTAGGAGATGTTTTCCTTGAGACAACGTTAAAGAATATAAAAGCGAATGAAGGGAAAATTGCAATTTCCGCATATGATACAAAAAGTCTTGAAGGATATCAGATTAAGGGAACTGCTGAATATGTAACAGAAGGAGCTATTGTAGCTGCATTCAAGACTGCCGTTGAAGGAATGTTTAAAGGGGCAGCAACAGCCAAAGGAGCACTGATCATTACTCCATCTAAGGTCATTGTTACAACACCGGGAGCGGATAATAAGAAAGAAATTTAATGCTTCATAAATTGTTAAGCATAGTATATAGTGGAGGGGGATACATGAAGGATGAAAAATGATAATGAATTGCTGGCGGCTATGCCTGTACGGAAAGCTTTTTTTAGACTTGCACTTCCAGCGGTAGCAGCACAGCTTATTAATATTTTATATAATCTGGTAGATAAGATGTTTATTGGACATATTCCGGGAGTAGGAAAGCAGGCGTTGGCAGGTGTCGGTGTAACGGCCCCTGTCATTTTGGCCATTTCAGCTTTTGCAGCTCTTGTGAGTATGGGTGGTGCGCCTAAGGCATCTATTTTTATGGGAAAAGGAGATAATGAACAGGCAGAAAAAGTTATGGGAAGCTGTGCCTGGATGTTAATTGTATTGTCTGTTGTGTTAACGGCATTTATGCTGATTTTTGGAAAAATGATTTTACAACTATTTGGTGCAAGTGATAATACGATTCTTTACGCAACGGATTATATGAATATTTACTGTGTTGGCACACTATTTACACAGCTTACATTGGGACTGAATGCGTTTATTACCGCACAGGGAAAAACTTTGATCAGTATGTGTAACGTGGCAGTGGGAGCTGTAACAAATATCGTACTTGATGCCATACTGATTAATGGTTTTGGAATGGGAGTAAAAGGTGCAGCCCTGGCAACAGTTATAGCCCAGGGAGTATCAACCTGTTTTGTTATACATTATCTTATAAAACCGACAAGTCAATTAAAGCTCCGATTAAAAAATATTCGTTTTGAAAGAAAACTTCTTTTGCCATGTATTTTACTTGGTACTTCACCGGCATTGATGCAGCTTACAGAAAATATGGTGGCAATTAGCTTTAATACATCTCTGCAAAAGTATGGTGGAGATATAGCAGTGGCATCTATGAGTATTTTAACGAGCATTATGCAGTTTGTTATGTTGCTTTTGCCAGGTCTGGTACAGGGAGCACAGCCATTGCTGAGTTATAATCTTGGAGCAAAAAATATCTCAAGGGTAAAGAAAACATTCCGATTATTACTCATATGCTGTTTAAGTGGCTCATTTCTTATTTGGCTTGTTTGTATGCTGATACCGCAAAATGTAGCTTCTATTTTTACGGACGATGTGCCTCTGATTACTTATACAGGAAAAAGTATGCGGATTTATCTTGCAATGCTTCTTATATATGGAATACAAGTCGCATGTCAGTATAGCTTTGTTGCATTGGATCAGGCGAAAAAGGCAATCTTTCTTACAATATGGCGTAAAATTATTTTACTGATACCATTGATTTTTATTTTACCGCGAATTTTATCCGGTTCAGCAATGGAAGTTTTCTTAGCTGAACCAATTGCAGATACGATTGCGATTTGTACTACAGCACCGATGTTTTATTATTATTATCGGAAATTAAAATAGAAAAGAATAGAGAAGTTTACTAATAAATTTAATAGTAACTTCAAAAATAATCATCTTCAAGCTATAATGAAAGTAAATTAACAGTTTGAAGGTGATTTTTATATGGTAAAATATAAGAAAAAATTAGAAGAAGATATACGATGTCCCCTTGAATACGGACTGGCGATATTTGGAGGCAAATGGAAGTCGAGAATTATATGTGTACTGGCGGTCAATGAAAAATTACGTTATAGTCAGCTTCGTAAAGAAATGTATAATATTACGGATGCAGTATTAGTAGCAACGAGAACTGGAAAAGATGGTAAAAGAAATACAAGTTGCAGAGGTAAACGAAGAGGAAGAAAAAGAAACAGACCAGCAGCCAGATATGCTACAGGATAGAGAACAATGGGACTTATCAGGGGACATTATTGACTGCTTCAGACGATATTCTAGTGAGCTATCACCAGAAGAACAGGAAGAGATTATAAAAGGCATTGAAGAAGGTATGACTGATCAGGATGTAAAACGATACTTTACACTGGTAGGTGCAGAAAAAATGCGGCAGTATCGGAGAGTGTTGATGGTGGCAAAAATAAGAGATGAGGATAATTAAATATTATTTTTGCATCAGGTATCTATACCTGTTAGGCATAATGCAGAAATATGTGAAGCACAAAACCCTAAACGAAATGCTGCAAGAATTGCCAGACGTAGGTCAATTCATCCTAGCTATGGATACCTGGTTTGAAAAACTGATGGAGAAATAATCTAGGAAAATAGTTTAAAGTTTACATGTTATGATCATGTATGAAGTTGGAACAAAATAAAAGAATTGTGCTATAATATTGTTCAAGAAAAAAACTCATTGACATATTTCAATCTATTTAGGAGGATAAACGATCATGTGTACAGCAGCAACTTATAAAACAAAAGATTTTTACTTTGGACGAACCCTCGATTATGAATTCTCTTATGGTGATCAGATAGTAATTACACCACGTAATTATGCGTTTAATTTTCGCCATGTTGGCGATATGAAAAATCATTATGCAATTATTGGAATGGCTCATGTTGCAGAGGATTATCCTTTGTATTATGATGCTATGAATGAAAAAGGAGTGGCAATGGCAGGACTGAATTTTGTCGGAAATGCTGTTTATGCCGCGATTAAGCCAGATGTGGAAAATATTGCACAGTTTGAATTTATTCCGTGGATTTTAAGTCAGTGTTCTTCTTTAGTTGAAGTTCGCGAGCTTCTTGAACGAATTAATATTGTTAATACTCCTTTCAGCGAGCAATTACCATTAGCACAATTACACTGGATCATTTCTGATGAGAATGAGTCAATTACGGTAGAATCTATGTCAGATGGTTTGCATATTTATGACAATCCAGTAGGAGTGCTTACGAATAATCCGCCATTTCCACAGCAGATGTTTCAACTAAATAATTATATGTATTTATCTCCTAAACAGCCCAGAAATACTTTCTGCGAAAATTTGGCTCTTGATGCATATAGTAGAGGTATGGGAGGATTAGGTCTTCCGGGAGATCTCTCATCTTCCTCACGCTTTGTACGTGTAGCTTTTACAAAGGTAAATGCAATTTCAGGTGAATCAGAGGAAGAAAGCGTTAGCCAATTCTTCCACATTCTCGGATCTGTGGATCAGCAACGAGGATGTTGCGAAGTAGCGGATGGAAAATATGAAATCACATTGTATACGTCGTGTTGTAATGTTACAAAAGGTATTTATTATTACAATACTTATGAAAACCATCAGATCAGTGCAGTAGATATGCATGTAGAAAATCTGGATAGTGATAAAATGATTTGTTATCCAGTAATTCAAGGAGAACGAATCAACTATCAAAATAAATAATGTTTTGAAATCAGGGATGAGGTAGAAAGGAAAGTTCCATGACAAAAGATGAAGTAAAAAAACTCAGGATGAACAGTCCGGAATCACTACAGTTTTTAAATAATGCTACAAAATTTTATAATTTAATGATGATGTATCGTTGTGCTATTCGGGAGATACAAACTAAACTTGAGGTTTTGGATGATGAATTTTCAGTTGAGAACAATCGAAATCCTATTTCTTTTATAAAAACAAGAATTAAGCAGCCCAATAGTATTTACGATAAACTGCAGAAGATGGGATATGAATTTACAACAGAAAATATACAGACATATCTCAATGATGTAGCAGGCGTTCGAATAGTTTGTGCGTTTATTGACGATATTTATATGATATCAGATTTGATTACCCAACAGGATGATATTAAAGTTATTGAAATAAAAGATTATATAAAAAATCCAAAATCGAATGGTTATCGAAGCTATCATATGATTGTTGAAATACCAGTATTTTTTGCTAAGGGTAAAACACCTATGCGTGTAGAATTACAGATTCGAACCAATGGTATGGATTTCTGGGCAACATTGGAACATCAACTTCGCTATAAAAAAGGAATTGAAGAAATGCCTGGCTATGATGAGATAAGTGAAGAATTACTTCATTCTGCAAGAGCTATCATTGAAGCAGATAATGAAATGCAGAGAATAAAAGACAAAATTGGTATGTTCCACGAAATTTAGGGAGAAAACTGAGCAAGTAGGAAGGTGGAATATATATGAAACAAGATACTTTAGAGGGCAAAGCAAAAACAA
>OKSA01001497.1_pt1 | contig 21070 bp, 20 predicted proteins | sample 1601181 | NCBI WGS metagenome assembly OKSA01 (sample SAMEA3541538, study PRJEB24748) | human gut metagenome | biome: human gut; feature: human-associated habitat; material: faeces | place: China | collected 2012
TCCGATGTTGCAAGAATATTGGTTTGATGATAGACAAAAAGTTAAGCGGTGGGAAAATCTTTTAATAGGAGTATTCAATGACTAACGATAAAGGCATTTTTATCAAAAATGTATATTATATGCTTGCCTATGCATTTCAAGTTCTTAGACGGAAAAACTATGATAATGTTGCAGCTGAAGATTTTGATAATGTACAGGATTTGTTTGCAGCAATTCTTGCAAAGGGTGTATCGCAACAGCTTAAGCATCCGTCCCGCAAACGTCGGAAGGTTTTGCGGACCCGAAAAGTCGGCTTGGAGATGCGTGGCAAGCTGGATATTTATGGAACTGTTAAAAACCAAATTCAGAGGAAGATACTTTTGTCTTGCGAGTATGATGAACTTTCAGTAAACAATATCTTTAATCAGATATTAAAGACTACAATAACTATTCTGATCAAGGATACTGGAGTAAAGAAGTTGCATAAGGCAGAATTAAAGAAGATTGTTCTGTTCTTTAATGAGGTAGATGAAATAAGGATTTCAAATATTAGATGGGACAGTCTGATATATCAACGAAACAATCAAAATTATGAGATGCTTATGAATGTTTGCTATTTTGTGTTAGATGGAATGATTCAGACTACAAACAAAGGTGATTATAAGATGACGACTTTCTCTGATGAGCATATTCATAGACTTTACGAGAAATTTGTATTGGAATATTTCAAGCAACATCACTCCTATTTGTCAGAAGCAAGAGCTGCTCAAGTTAAGTGGGATTTGTCTTCGGATACAGAAGAGAGTATGATACGATTTCTGCCTGTTATGCAGACTGATATCTTCCTCAGATATAAAGAACAGATTCTCATAATAGACACAAAATATTATGGTCATACTATGCAGATGCAGCATGACAAGGAAACGCTTCATTCGGGAAATATGTATCAGATTTTTGCATATGTTAAGAATCAAGATGTGAAGAATACTGGCAATGTATCTGGTATGCTGTTATATGCAAAAACAGAGGAAGCAATCACACCAGATTGCAGTTTTGTAATGAGTGGAAATAAGATTTGTGTTAAAACATTGGATTTGAATAAAGAGTTCAAATTAATTGCAGCTCAGTTAGATAAGATTGCTGAGGAGTATTTTCAAAAGGTGTAGTTTAATTTGTAAAAATAGAAAGTATTGGGAAAATATTCAATTTAGAAAGTTGGTGAAAAGCTTGGATATAAAAAAATTAATCGGGGAAGCAACTGAATATGATAAAAAGCTATCTTTGGAAGCGAAGAAACCAAAGAGTTGGTGTAAGAGCGTAAGTGCTTTTGCAAATACACTTGGTGGAGCATTAATCTTTGGAATAGCCGATAATGATGAAATTGTAGGACTTGAGAATCCGAATAGTGATGCTGAGAAAATAAGTGAAATCATTAAGACAAGGATGGATCCAATTCCAGAATTTCGTCTTCGATTTGAACAGGTCGAAGATGGAAAAGTATTAATTATACTGGATATTTTCAAAGGTGAAGAGACACCGTACTATTATTCGGGTGATGGTGTGCTGGAAGCATATGTTCGTGTTGGAAACGAGAGTGTGAAGGCGACATCAACGGAATTGAAAAGACTGGTGTTGCGCGGTAGAAATACATCTTATGATTCACAGATTTCTACGTATAAGGTGGAAGATTTTGCTTTTTCCAAACTCCGGGAAAGATATAAAAAATGGACAGGAAATAGTTTTGATGAGAAAGATCTTATATCATTTGGGTTGGCGAATGAGCAAGGATATTTGACAAATGCAGGAGCCTTGGTTGCAGATGAAAGCCCTATTCGATGGTCAAGATTATTTTGTACCCGGTGGAATGGATTAAATAAAAGCGGTGGTACAATAGATGCATTTGACGATGCAGAATATTCTGGAAGTGTATTGTCATTAATTGATAATGGAGAAGCTTTTATTAAGAGAAATGCGAAATTAATGTGGAGAAAGACTGCTAATTCCAGAGAAGAAATGCCGGAATATGTAGAACGTAGTTATCATGAAGCATTGGTTAATGCATTGGCTCATAGAGATTATCTTGTGAATGGCAGTGAAGTGCATATTGATATTTACGATGATCGTATGGAAATATATTCGCCGGGAGGCATGCCAGACGGTTCCATTATTCAGGACAGAGATCCGCTTACAGTTCCATCAACGAGAAGAAACCCTGTTTTGGCAGATATATTTAATCGGCTAGGATATATGGAACGTAAAGGTAGTGGATTTGGAAAAATCATCGGCGGATATGAATTTCAGATTAACTATGATGAAAGTAAAAAGCCATCTTTTAGGTCAGATCGATACCAGTTTACAGTTGTGATGCCAAATTTGAATTACAATGTCCCTCAGGATGTCCCTCAGGATGTCCCTCAGAAAAAAGAGAGCAATCCATTGGAAATTCAAATATTGAATATGATAAAAAAGGATAATAAAATCAGTACAGAAAAAATGGCAATGATGTTAGGAATAAGTTCCAAGACTGTAAAACGTCACATCAAAGATATAGGTATTGTCCGATTTATTGGTCGTGGTTCCAATGGACACTGGGAAATAATTGATGATTAGAAATACAACTTAATATCATGTATAGCAAAGCTATAAGATTTCAAAAATGGAGTCTTATAGCTTTTTTTGTATTTGCCACTGTATTTTATCCTCTGAGCGTTTACGTTTGAAATACGGATGCCTGTCTATAGAATAACCTTTATAAGCACTATTTAAATTTCGTCCGAACTCGAAAAAGAATCCCTACGTCCAATTTTTATTTAATCTTCCCAGCTAGATAAAGCAGTACCGCCTCCTGAAATTTCCTCGGATTCAGTGAACATTTCTTCTGAATTGCATTCAACTTATATTGTAATGTATTTTTATGGAGAAAGAGTCGTTCGCTTGTGGCGGCGAGAGACATTTCTTCGGAAAAATAAACTTCCAGCAAGTGCAGTTCTTGTTCATTGAGCGAGGCGATTGTCTTGGCTAAATATTCTTTCTGATTTTCCGGTGTGATCGTAGAAAGAATTAGTTCAAGTGTCAGATCGTCGAAAACAACATAGTGTTCAGACGAAATTGTAAGGCTGTGCAAAGCAGTTTCAGCAGATTGATAGGATGTGTGGAGTTGGAAAAGTGATGTCGATTTTCCAACTGCAATATCTAAAATATCGAAGTGTTCTTTTGCAAAGAGTTTAAAAATATAATTCTGTTTTTCAAAATCAGTTTCTTCGATCAAAGCAATAAAATCCCCCGGATAATTAAATGTGTGAAGACAGACATGTGCCTGTGCAAACATTTGTTGAATTTTCTGTTCTAAAATAGAGCGGTTTGTAATTGGATTTTGTTTATTTGTGCGAATAAGAACAATTCTTTTCTTTGTGTTGAGATCAATCTTAAATTCATGTAGACAGGAGGTGAGGTATTCCTGATTGTCGGTTTCATTTCTGATCAAAGACTGAATGACAAAATGTTTTTTATCGGCCTGTCTGCGGCTGTACTGATTTAGTTCCTGCTCCCGGATCAGAAGATTGGTGATGCGTTCTGCGAGATAGGCATAACTGCGGACTTTATCGGGTATACCGGTGATTCCGATGACGGCCAGCAGATGTTCATTATGATAAAGTGGAAGATTGATTCCCTGTTTTGTGCCGGAAAAATTGTTGTCTTCTGTTACTTCCAGTACAGAACCGGAAGCAGCGGCCTGTTGTCCAATCTCGTGAAAGGTTCCGACACGGGATGAGTCTGTGCTGGCGAGAATGATACCAGATGGAGCAATAAAGTTGATGTCATGATTACAGACATCTTTGATTGTATTTACGATTTGTTCTGCGAGTTCGCGGTCAATTTTAGTTATCATAGAATTTTTATTATATCCTTTCTTTTGACATAACTGTTCAGAGCCAACCTCCAAAATGCTACGCATTTCGTCGAAAACAGTCTTAAAAATGCAAGCATTTTACACCTGTTTTATGAAATTTTGCTTGGCTCTGAACAGTTACCATTTTACTATAAAATGGTATATATAACAAATGATAATAGAATAAATTTAAAATAATGTTACATGTAACATATTTGAGAAACAAGAAATTTGGTATCCTAATATTAATAAAACACAGAACAGACATGGAAAGGAGTTTATTATGAAAATAGTAACAGCGATTGATTCATTTAAAGGAAGTATGACTTCTATGGAAGCAGGACAGGCAGCGGCAGAGGGAATCCACAGAGTGGATGCGGATGCAGAAGTGATCGTAAGACCGTTAGCTGATGGAGGGGAAGGTACAGTAGAGGCTCTTGTATCCGGAATGAACGGAACATTACAGAAAGTACAGGTGACAGGACCACTCGGTGAGCCGGTAATCTGTGAATACGGTATTATTGAAAGTACGAAAACAGCTGTGATCGAGATGGCGGGGGCCGCAGGAATTACACTGGTTTCTGATGAAGAGAGAAATCCGTTGAATACGACAACATACGGCGTGGGAGAAGTAATCCGTGATGCGATTGACAAGGGATGCAGACGTTTTCTTGTCGGAATCGGAGGAAGTGCGACAAATGACGGAGGAGTCGGGATGCTTCAGGCATTAGGTTATGGTTTCCTTGACAAAGACGGAAATCAGGTTCCATTTGGCGCAAAGGGCTTGAAAGTTCTGGAGGAAATCACAGATACTTATGTGCTTCCGGAATTAAAAGAATGCAAGTTTAAGATTGCATGTGATGTGACAAATGCTCTTTGCGGAGAGCAGGGATGCAGCGCAGTATTTGGTCCTCAGAAAGGTGCAACACCGGAAATGATCTGTCAGATGGATCAGTGGCTTGGATATTATGCAGCATTGGCGAAAGAAAAATTCCCAAAGGCAGATGCAAAGCAGGAAGGAACAGGAGCAGCAGGAGGCCTTGGATTCGCATTCCTTACATTTACAGATGCTGTGTTGGAATCAGGAATTAAAATCGTGCTGGAAGAGACACAGTTAGAAGAGTATGTAAAGGATGCAGACCTTGTCATCACGGGGGAAGGCCGGATGGATGGTCAGACAGCGATGGGAAAAGCTCCGGTTGGAGTGGCTGCACTTGCAAAGAAATACGGCAAGCCGGTACTTGCATTTGCAGGCGCAGTCGAAAGAGATGCCAGAAAATGTAATGAACATGGCATTGATGCATTTTTCCCTATCCTGCGTGGTGTGGTTACGCTGGAAGAGGCAATGAAGAATGAAAATGCTAAGAGAAACCTGGCAGATACTGCGGAACAGGTGTACAGAACATTTACAATTCTTTGATCATACAATATTGTTTTAACTGAAAATGAGGTTTCTCCACGATTCCGAATGTCTTGAATCCAAGATGTTCATAGAATGGTACATTTTTCGGATTATGTGTCTCCAGAGAAATCATCATATCATTGCGGTCGGCGCAGGCAATGACTTCCTTCATCATCATTTCTGCGAGACCGTGATGTTGAAATTTCGGATCAACGGCGAGGTAGATGACATGAAGTCTTCGGGTTTCATGAAGCTGGGCGGTCCAAGCGGAGTTGAGGTAATCTTTTCCGAGGACAAAGTTGAAAAATGTCTTCATTGTAGGATCTTCGTGGAGCAGCCAGCCATCTGTGATAAGGCTTTCTTTCAAGCTGACAAAATAATTATAAAGAGCATGGCGATGATCGGATTCGTCAGACAGAATCAGAACTCCTTTCAGTTTTGGACTGTCAGCGAAGACTTCACAAGTTTCAAATAATTCAGTTACGTCGCACTCAAGAAGATGTGGCAGCAGACGTTCTTTTGTTGCTTCATCTTCGATCAGAGTGCTGTAGAGCGGGTCGTTCTGAAAGCAGACGGTCAGTATTTCTTTAAGGCGGTCAAGATTCTGTTCCTGTACTTTGTAGAGCTTATCGCTGTTCATTGGTTTTCTCCATTCTTTTCTTTTTATAATGTTTCAAGGCAATCGTTTATCAAAGCCTGGATTTTATCAACAGATTGTTTCATATAATGCAGATCATCTTTTAAGTAAGCCTGCTGACGGCGGATAGCAGCTTCAAGTCTTCTGATCTCAAGATCAAGAGAGCCAGGGATTGCCATCTGATCCAGTTCTTTCAGACGCTGGACAAGACCGTAGAGATTCTCATGGTGAAGAATGCGTCCAGCACCCCACATCAGACGGTCTTTCGGCTGATGTAAAATATATTCCGTAAAGTGATAATAGACTTCTTCATCAAATAAAAATGCATAACAGTTATTATCTACCTCGTAGAGTGCTTCCAGTGCGGCAGTGATGTTCTGGCTTTCCAGTGCATGGACTGCCTGCTCCAGATGACAGAGGTTCTGAATGGCAGCAGCATGGGGAAAGCAGACTGCATCCTGCCAGTCGAGGCGGACGAAGTAGTCCTGCATCTTCCGGAAAATGTGCAGCAGTTTAGAAGAAAGTCCGGACACCATTGAGAAGTCAGCGGAAACAGTATGGTTGTTGATCTCCTGAATCTTTTCATATAATAAATCGGCAGATTCACATACCTTTGAAATACTTTCCAGAAGCGCCGGAATTTCTTCCAATACTTCTGCCGGGGCATTGGACTGTGCTGCAAGACAGTCGGCGACGGAACTTTTCATTGCCAGAAAATGTCTGGAAAAGTCAAGTGGCGGAAGTGTCAGCTGATCCAGTGTAACTAAAAGTCTTGTATAGAGCTCGTGGTGGAAACGGTAAACTGCTTCCTGATAAAACTCTTCATTGTCATATTGGGAGTGGTAATGCGTTTCCATAAACGGTCCGGCACTGAAATCATTTACGGTAGAAGGAATACCGGAGATGGCGATGGAAAAATCATCGGACCATGTCTCGATCGGTGCGAGCACTGTCAGCCCATCCGGATATGCTTCCTTCGGAACATTGATGCTTTCACAAAAGTGTTTCAGAAAATCGGCATATTCATAAGTGGAACGAATCGCATCTTTTGTATTATGGGCGTGAGCCGGGAGCTCAAAGTTGAGATCGGCAATCACGCGGCCCTGCCACTCCGGGTGAACACGGAATACCTGATTCCAGGCTCCGGTTGACCAGTCAAATTTAGAATCACTGACACCCCATTCTTCGGCAGCAAGGGCACATACTGCGATTGTATAGCGCGGTTGATAGCCACTGTCAATCAGAGCTTTTATGATTCCAAATGTCATAGAGACCGCACAATTGTCATCCTGAAATCCGTCAAAATAGGAATCGTAGTGTGCGGAAAGCAGAATCATCCGGTCGTCCCCTTCAGAAGCGGCAGTTCCCGGAAGATATCCGGTAATGTTATAAGCCGGGCGGTTACGTTCAACCCAGGAGGAGGCGTTGAGTTCAACTGCGACAGAGGACGGATGAGATACTGCAGGATCTTCGGGACAGAGAAGTTCTTTTAAATAAGAAGCATCCTGTCTCGAAAGAGAGAATGCAGGGGCATATTCCGGTCCGGCGATATCCTGAGCGTTGAGTGCTTGCGGATCAATTTCAGCATAGCCTTGTGTCTGGACAGCAATCAATCCAACAGCCCCTTTCAAATATGCCTGATAGACAGGATAGTTGATCCACCATTCATCACGCTGGTTGATATCAGCAAGAACGAGCTTTCCACGGACATTGAGCCCTTCATAGTCCGATGTGGTTCCACGGCCGACATAGACAAGATCATAAGTCTCGAATCCATCTGTCTCAAAATTCGTCTGATAAGCACCCATCTGACAAGTATGCAGTTCTCCATGTTGATCCCGGAAACGAAGCACGGCACGTTCAAAGGTCCAGGAATCCAGCCAAAATTCATCCTTCGTCACATTCTGAAGTCCGATGCGTTTCATTTCTTCGTATAAAAAATCCCCTGTCTTATGTTCCGCATCAGAACCGGCAGTTCGGAAACCGAGTACCGGATTGGTTTTGTGAGTCTCCATCTGCTTTGCCAGCTGATAAGAGTAAGTAATGTCTAGATGTGAAATGCATTCGTTGATTCTGTTTTCTGTCTTTGATTCCATTTATATCACCTCTGAAAGTCTGAGCCTGTTGTATGTGTTTGAGTTTCTGCGCTTATTTTAGCACTGCATGCAGAGTGTGACAAGAGTAGAACTCTCTAAATATTTGCCCTTCTATATTCCGATGGTGTCATGTTGAAATATTTAAAAAATATTTTTCTGAAATTATTCAATGATTGAAAACCGATACGTTCACTGATTTCTGAAACAGATAAGGTACTGTGAATCAGTAGTTCAGAGGCTAGTTTCATTTTTTGATTCTGTATATTTTCAATAAATGTGTGCCCAGTGGCACTTTGAATGATTCGTTGAAGCTGACGTTCACTATAATTGAAAAGATTAGAAAGCTCTTTCAGTGATACAGTTTTAAAATTAGCCTGCATATATCTGAGTATATACATAAGATTTTCATCCGCAGAATTTAGATGGATATTTGAAAACTCTATATGTTGTTCATGACGACGGAAAAGGTTGATAAAAAATAGCGATAATAAAGTGTTAACCATTTGTTTTCTATATCTTTTTTGCTGCCCGCATTCTGCATAAGCGCGTTCAATCAGATCAGTTAATACAGGATCATTTTCGCTATGAAAAAGAAGGTATGGAATTTCTGAAGTCTGATAAAAGGTACGTTTAAAAAAATCAGATAAAATAGTATCACTGTCTAAAAGTCCGAAAAATGACTGATCAAAGGTGCTTTTTCGAATCAAAATATTGATAATATAATCTTCATCATGAAAGGCACTAATAGAATGTGTGACATCAGGAGCCATAATGCAGATATCACCTGTTCTCATAGGAATACTGCGACCGAGAACATAGTTTGTACAGGTTCCATTTTGAACAAAGATAATCTCAAAAAAGTCATGTCTATGCCAAAAAGCAGGAGTGTAGCGCGCATGGCGAACAAATGAAATATCCATATTTTCAAGGATAAAAGTTTGCTCATCTATATGAGTTGTCAAAGATTTAGTTATATTATTATCATTTGTAATTGTATAGGATGCAAGCAGGACATCCATAACATCTTCACGATCACAAGGCTCTTGAAGAGAACGCTCTAGTGACTGTTGATAAATCTGTTTTAATTTGTTTTCTATTGGTGTTAATTGTGGAAAGTGATTCATAGGTGGCCTCCGTTCTATGGGATAACTATAACATAGAAATGTCGCAAAAGATACTATTTGCTGTCTTGTTTCGGACTTATTATTTGACGGGATGTGTGATAAATTGATAAAAACGGCCGGAACAAAAGAAAAAAGGAAAGAGGTATTATTTATGGAGACGCATAAAAAACTGAAATTTACGGAAAAGCTGTCGTATGGTATTGCAGATCTTCCGGAAGCAGCTAATTCAATTATCGCAGCATTTTTGACAATGTTTTATACAGACAATATTGGGCTTGCAGCGGCAGCCGTTGGTACGATGTTCTTTATATCTAAATTGTTTGACGGTATTTCAGATATTCTTGCAGGTATATTGATTGATAAGACGAGAACAAAGTGGGGAAAAGCAAGACCATGGCTCTTGTGGCTGTCGGTACCTACAGGATTGTCAATTGCATTGATCTTCTTTATCCCGCAAGATGGGTCAAAGACCATGCAGATGATCTACGCATTCGTTACGTATAATCTGTTTACATCAATTATGTTTACTATTACAGGAATTGCAAGAAGTTCACTTCTTGCTCTGATGACACAGGATTTTAGAGAAAGAGGATCTATGGCATCATTTGGAATGTTTTTCGGACTTGCAGGTACAATTCTTGGATGTTCCTTAACATTCCCATTGATATTTAAACTAGGTGGAGATATCCGTGCATGGAGAATTCTATTTGGTATTTATGGCGTGATTGTTACAGCAGGACTTCTTGCAGGATTCTTTATGTCTAAAGAATACGTAACTTCTGTCGAAGCAACATCAGGTGAAGAAGTACAAAAGATTTCTTTTAAAGAAGGTATTAAATTATTTTTTACAAATAAATATTTGATTCTTGCACTTGTTGCAACAGTACTTGTTAACTTTGTTACTCAGATCAATTCTTGTTCACAGACTTATTTCTATAAGTATACAATGGGGAATGAAATGCTTACAACAACATTGAATCTTGTAAGTATTATTCCAATTCTCATAGGAATCGTTTTATTTGTTGGTCCATGCATGGCGAAATTCGGAAAGAAAAAATGTATGTACATCGGTATTATCGGACAGTTGATCGGAAGTTTGATTCGTGGATTTGCAGGCATGACTCAGAGTGTGCCGCTGCTTATTGCAGGAACTGTAATCAGTGGTGCAGTAACAGGACTTCTTGCTGTACCGGTAAGTACATTATTTGCAGATGGAATTGATTATGGTGAATATAAGACAAATAGAAGAATTGAAGGAATGGGTTCTGTAATTACGAGTTTCTCACAGAAGATCAGTTCAGGACTTGCTCAGGCAAGTATTGGATGGATTCTTGGGCTTACAGGTTACATCAGTGGACAGGCAGTGCAGTCAGGAATAACCAACATGGGTATTATTTCTATGTATGCATGGATGCCGGCAGCACTTCTTCTTGCTATATTTATCATTTTAAAATTCTGTTATAAATATGAAGATATAGCAGATGAAGTTATAAATACACTTGAGAACAGAAAAAAACAGGCAAGAAATTAAGAAAACAGGTAGTATAGGAAGGCAGGAGTATAAAATGAACGAACTTGGAAATTGGATTTCCCAGGGAACACAGAAACCATTTTATGTGCGCAAAGAGTTTGATGTTAAAAAAGAAATAGTAAAGGCAGCAGCATATGTTTGTGGTCTTGGACAGTTTATTTTTCATTTGAATGGACAGAAAGTTGCAGATCATGAGCTGGATCCAGGATGGACAAATTATGACAAGAAGATTCAATATGTGAAATTTGATATTACAGATCTGGTGCATACGGGAAAAAATGTGCTTGGAGCGGAAGTGGGGAACGGATGGTTTATAAAAGAGGATGAACATTATACTTTTAGCTTTCCAGCATTTATGCCTCCAAACCCGAATCCGTATAAACCATTTGGGAATGAATTGGTATTTGCAGTGAAACTGATTTTAAACTATGTAGATGGAACCGCGGAAACGCTCTTTGCTGATGAAACTTTCAAAGTAAAGGAACATCCGGTTACAATGAGTAATGTATACGGTTCAGAAACTTATTGTGCGGAACTGAATCAAAAAGGATGGAATCAAATAGATTTTGATGATTCCAAATGGGAAAATGCAGTTGTTGTGACAGAACAGGATGCTCCTAAGGGAGAGCTTATAGAACAGTTTCAGCCGGCAATTAAGGTGATCTGTAGTTATTCAGCAAAATATGTACATACAGTATCAGGAAGGGATATTTATGATCTTGGTCAGAATGTTTCAGGTATGCTGAAGTTTTCGTATCGAGGAAAAAAAGGTGATGTGATTTATATTTATCCAGCGGAAAAGTTGAATGAAGCCGGAAATGTCGATCAGGTTGCGAAAAACTGGGTGACAGTTGGAAACTGCATCACATGTATTGTTGGAGAAGATGATACATGGCAGGACTATCGTATGCGATTCACTTATTTTGCAGGGAGATATTTTGCTGTAGAAAAGAGTAGTGAATCAGCAGAAATAAAAGATATTATAGGCGAATCAATTTCCAGTGCATGGAAAACAGACGGAACATTTCACTGTGATGATACAAGATATGTACAGATTTATGATTTAGTAGAGAAAGCGGTAGAGGCTAATATGGTTAGTATCCATACAGACTGTCCAACAATTGAACGTTTTGCATGGCAAGAGCCGAATCACCTGATGGCACCATCTATCATGTATATGAAAGATGGCCGGAAATTATGGGAAAAGTTCTTTATGGATATGCGTATAGATCAACTTACAGAGGAAGATTATTTTATGGATCTCAAAGGAAATAAATATTTTCCAGGAGCAGGTCTGATTCCGTCACAGGCTCCGTGTTATATACATAATGTTCTTCCAGTACCTGGAATGGGGAGCTTTTTTGACATTATTCCGTGGGGGAGTTCAGGAATCTTAGGGGTCAAATGGCATTATCTTTTTTACGGAGATAAAAAAGTGATTGCTGATAATTATGAAATGGGTAAAAGATATCTGGAGCACCTTAAGACAAAGCAGAATGAAGATGGTTTTATCAATCACGGACTTGGTGATTGGGGAAATCCAGATAATCAGCTTGCAAGAGAAAATGTTGAGACAGCCTTTCTTTATGCCGATGCGATAACACTCGCGGAATTTGCTGAAATCCTTGGAAAAGAAGAGGATGAAGCTGGGTTCCTTCAATTTGCAGAGAGCGTGAAAGAAAATTATAATCGAAGACTGCTTGTACAGAACGAGAGTGGAAAATGGTGTTATCGAAGTTTTGAACACAAAGAAAAGATTGTAATGACACAGGCATGCGAGGCTCTTCCACTTTACTGGGGAATGGTGCCGGAAGAAAAGATAGAGGATGTTATTGATTCATTCCGTCAGACACTTATTGAAAAACAGTCTTTTGCATCAGGAGAAGTAGGGCTTCCGTATATTATTCAGACAGCAAGCCGTTATGGAATGAATGCTTTGATTTGCTCCTTTATTACAAGACCAGAACATCCATCCTATTATGCATTTGTAAAAAATGGTCTGACAACATTAGGTGAATACTGGGAAGAAAACCCAAGAAGCCATTGTCATGATATGATGGGACATATTATTGAATGGTATTATAATGGAATTGCAGGAATCAAGCCGCTGAAACCTGGTTTCAAAAAAGTACTTATCAAGCCGTATCTTCCGGAAAGCATGAATGAAATGTCATGTAAATATGACTCTGTTAATGGAAAAATCATTGTTTCTATGAGAAGAGACGATGGAAAGATACGGCTTGATGTAAAGGCTGATGAAAGAATCGATGTGGAAATTGATAAGACTTTTATTGTGTAAAATAATTTCCCGCAAGCTCGATCAGCGTTCGTGCTGGCTTGCTGATATAATGTCCCTTGCGATATGCAGCAACAATCTCCCAGGAAGGATGGTCAGGTAATTGAAAATAGGTAATTGCCTCATCTTCTGGATCCATATAATACATCGGTAAAATTCCACAGCAGATATTTTCATGGATCATGGAGATGATTGCATGGTTATTTGAAGTCTCGAACAGAACATTAGGGGTGAATCCGGCATTTTTAAAAACGGAATCAACGATCTCCCGGATGGTGGAGGTTTTCTGCGTGAGGACAAAAGGCTCTTCTCTGAGCAGAGCCAGATCACCGTTCTTCATATCTAAAGCAGTCACAAGCTTTGTTGGAACGGCAAGAACCATTTCTTCCGAAGCTAGTGTTTCATAGATGATTCCTGATTTTTGCTGCGTTGAGATAGATTTCGCCGGCAGGGGTTGGGTGCCAGTCAGTCCGGGAACGGTAGAATAGCGGAGTGCCGAGCTCTTTTTCCAACTTGAGAAGCTGCTGGTTGAGGAAAGACCAGGTGATTGCAATTCCAAGAAGTGGCAGAACAGAGCATGTACTTCAGAACTGGGCAGTAAAAGATGTTGTCCTTACAGACGAAGAATACGCTGCTCTTGACCGTGCATTTCCTGCACCGGAGCATAAGACCTATTTGGATATTGTATAGAATAAGCTGTGAGAAGAAGTATTGTGAAAATATAACAAAAACGCGTGGAAACGATTACATTGTCTTGAAATAAACAATGTTTGTTAACGAAATCAATGACAAAACAATGAAAAACAGAAAAAAATTGAGTGAATCTGTCTCTGGAAAACGAAATCTTTGAATGCTATTCTGTTAGTGTAAAATAGGAAAATAAGAATAGAATTTTTAAAGAGAGTTTATAGGAGGCAGGGGAATGAGAAGAATTTTACAGAATCTGATCATCGCATTTACAGTTATATTTTTATTTACGGGAATGTTTTTATATAGAAAATCAGAATATGTGGAAGCAAGCGGACAGTATACAAGTAACATAACAATCCGTAACACTTCACCACTTGAATTGGAAAATGTTCAGGTTAAGTTCAACGGAGCAGAGACAGTAACAATCGGGGCAATGCAGTCTGGGGAGAAAAGAGTGATTGAGATTCCGGAAGAAGCAAAACCGGCAGTTACAGTTCAGGTGAGAGGAACCTCCAATCTGGCCGGAAAATTCGCAGGATACTTCAGCGGAAGAATTACAGACGGAACAGAAGCTACGATTTATCTTGAAGAAGATATGACACTTGAAGTTTCATCAAATGTGATAGATGATTGAAGAGAACAAGACTTATAAATTTCAAAGTCTTTCATAATATGAAGAGAGTGGACAGCAGAAATTAGTTTTGCTGTCCACTCTTTTTATGATATTATGTAATTGTTCAGAGCCAAGCAAAATAAAAAAAACAAGTATAAAATGCTTGCATTTTTAAGACTGTTTTTTAAATTTTATTTGGCGGATATGCCACACCGACAAAATGCGTAGCATTTTGGAGGTTGGCTCTGAACAGTTATGCTATTATGAAGAAAGAAATGACATCGGTGAAAATTATATTATAATAATAGGAAAGGATAATAATAATGAATAAGAAAATCATTCTTGCATCAGCATCTCCGCGCAGACGAGAGCTGCTTGCGCAAATCGGTTTAGAATTCGAGGTAAAGGTAAGTAATAAAGAGGAAGTCTATACAAGTACAAAACCACAGAAGATTGTAGAAGAACTTGCATTGATGAAAGCAGAAAATGTTGCATCTGATCTTCAGGCAGAGGGAGTAGAATTGAAAAATACAATTGTGATCGGAGCAGATACAATCGTTGTACGTAACGAAGAAATCCTTGGCAAGCCAAAAGATGAAGAACATGCATATGAGATTCTTCTAAGCCTTCAGGGAAGGGCACATGAAGTCTATACAGGTGTTGCAATTCTTTCCTATAATAATACAGGAGAGAAAGAAATCATTAACCATGCGGTAGAGACAAAGGTTCATGTGCATGAGATGAGCGAAGAAGAGATCCGTGCGTATATCGCAACCGGAGATCCGATGGATAAGGCGGGAGCTTATGGAATCCAGGGAAGTTTTGCGGCGTATATAGATGGAATCGAAGGGGACTACTATAATGTGGTTGGACTGCCGGTATCATATGTTTACCAGCAATTGAAAAAACGCTAAACATATATTGTTACATTTGTAATTAGTTTGCAAATGGCTAGACGGAGATAATAGCGACAATTAGCCTGAATGGATGCTCAACCATCAAAAAAGAGAAGACCCCTCATGAGTTGGCGGCTCATGAGGGGTCGTTTTTGTGTGAATATGTCATATCCATCTCTTTTCTTAGCTACAATCACTATATCACATAATCGTAGCTAAAACAAGTATATGTTGAAAAATAAAATTTTATTTATCACACCTATGCTATGGCTTAAAAATGGGTGCTTTTCTTTTGAGAAAACAAAATCGTAACAAAAATGTAACATCTGTTTTTGCTATTATTCTGAAAAGAATATGGAAAACCGGAGAAAAATTATCATTAATATACAAATTAAGGCAAAGTGTCTATGAAAAAATTTTTGAATCGTACAAATGTACAGGAATAAAAACAATTTTATTGTTGAAAATGCGCATAAAAATAGAACGGATTCTAAAATGTAATCAGAAAAGCGTTAAAAAAGTGATAAAAAACAGACAAAACGTAGAATGAAAAAAGAGCAAATTGAAATAAAAAAAGTGGTTTTTTTATGAATTTAACTTGTTGAAGCGGAGCGTTGACAAAGAGAAAACATGGGAGTAATATTTAGTCAACTTTTCGGAGAACATGACGTTTTAATGCGATTATAAGCAGTAATATTTGCCATGCTGTATACGAAAAGTGACAAAATACAGCAATATACATTAGGTAGAAAGGGAGGGAGCAATACGGGAAATCTGGCAGACAATCTTATGGAAGAACTGAATTGTGAGACAGTGTTCACACTTCCGGTTCTTGGCGGGATCAATGAATCTGTAGTAGTTACCTGGATCATCATGGCAGTGCTTGTGATAGCATCCATTATCCTGGTAAGAAACTTAAAGGTTGAGAATCCCGGAAAAGTGCAGTTGGCTCTTGAAGCCGGTATCGGCGCCGCTGAGGACTTCTTTGTCGGAGTACTTGGGAAAGAGAACAAGGGCTATGTACCGTATCTGATTACGGTTCTGTTATATCTCGCCTGTTCAAACACAATTGCACCATTGTTTGGCTTTAAGCCTCCGACGAAAGATCTGAACGTGACGGCAGCCCTGGCAATCATGAGTATGTGTCTCATTGAATTTTCAGGTATCCGCAAGAATGGATTCGGACATTGGGCAAAGCATTTTGCACAGCCGATTCCAATTGTAGCACCGATCATGATTCTGGAAATCGTCATCCGGCCGTTGTCGCTTTGTATGCGACTCTTTGGTAACATGCTGGCAGGATTCGTAGTCATGGAACTTTTGAAAGCAATCGTTCCACTGATCATTCCGATTCCAATCAGTTTTTACTTTGATATTTTCGACGGTCTACTTCAGGCATACGTATTTGTATTCCTGACATCTCTGTTTATGAATGAAGAGATGGAGTAAGAACTTAACACATTCTATTGAAAAGAAAAGGAGATTAAAATTATGTCAACACTTATTGCTATTGGAGCAGCTATCGCAGTATTCACAGGTATCGGAGCAGGTATCGGTATCGGACATGCAACAGGTAAAGCAGTAGAAGCTATCGCAAGACAGCCAGAGGCAGAAAGCAAGATCAGTAAGAACCTTATCCTTGGATGTGCTCTTGCCGAGGCAACAGCAATCTACGGTTTCATCATTGGTATCCTGATCATCTTCTTCCTGAAATAAGAAACGAAAAGAATCTTATGAAAATGATGGAAGCAGATAACAGGAAAGGCAGGTGTAAAAGGTGCTTCAGTTAAATATGAACCTTGTCTATACCATTATCAACCTTATTGTTCTCTTCCTCCTGTTGAGACATTTTCTGATTAAACCGGTGAGTGATATCATGGAGAAGCGCAGACAGATGATCGCAGACGGTCTTCAGAGTGCACAGGATGCACAGAGTGATGCGCAGAAGATGAAACAGGAATATGAAGATGCTTTAAAGGGAGCGAAGCTTGAATCAGCTGCGATTGTTGAGAAGGCACGCTCAGAGGCTAAGACAGAGTATGACCGCATCGTAAGTGAAGCAGGAAGCAAAGCCGGAGATCTTCTGGAAGCTGCAAAAGAGAATGTACGTATTGAACGTGAGAAGACAATGAAAGATCTTCAGACTCAGATTGCAGGACTGGCTATGGCATCCGCGGAGAAGATCGTGGGCGACAAAGAGCAGAACATTTATGACCAGTTTTTGGGAGAAGTAGGTGGGACAGATGAAGACACAGACAAGTAAAAGTCAGATTTACTGCGAGGCGGCAGCAATCAGATATGCGCGTGTTCTGTATGAAGTAGGTGTCCCAAAAGAAGCTGTACAGAAAACACGTGAGATTTTTGAGGAAGTACCGCAGCTTCACGAGATTTTCGCGAATCCTACCATTGAACTTCAGAAAAAAATGAATGTGGTAGACAGAGTATTTCCGAAGGAGATAAGAAATTTCCTTAAAGTAGCGTGCAGATATCAGAGAATGAATCTGATCGAAGATATCTTCACAGCGTATGACAGATACTGTGATGAACAGAATCAGGTTCTGAACGCAGTTCTGACATGTATTCAGCCTCCAACGGAGGAACAGAAAAAAGGAATGGAGGCGTTCCTTTGTAAGAAATATGGCGCAAAGAGTGCTAAAATCGAAGTTCGCCAGGACAAAGCACTGCTCGGAGGATTTATTCTCCAGGTTGGCAGTGATGAGTATGACTGGAGTATGAAAGGACGCCTGAACAGATTAGAACAAAGATTGACCTGGAGGTGAACAAGGTGAGTTCAATCAATTCAGATGAAATTATTTCTATCCTGAAAGAAGAAATAGAGAATTTTGATACAATGAGTAAGGACAGTGAAGTAGGTACTGTTGTTACTGTCGGCGATGGTATCGCCACAATCTACGGGATTGATCACGCCATGTACGGGGAAATCGTTACTTTTGAAAACGGCCTTAAGGGAATGGTACAGGATATTCGTAAGAATGAAATCGGATGTATCCTTCTTGGAAGCGACACAGGAATCCGTGAAGGCACAAAGGTAGCCCGTACAGGAAAGAAAGCAGGCGTTCCGGTTGGAGACGCTTATGTAGGAAGAGTTGTCAACGCCCTTGGTGAGGCGATTGACGGAAAAGGTGAGATCAAATCTGACGACTATCGCCCAATCGAGAATGAGGCACCTGGAATTGTTGATCGTAAGTCAGTAAGCGTTCCGCTTGAGACAGGTATCCTTTCCATTGATGCAATGTTCCCAATCGGCCGTGGACAGCGTGAGCTGATCATCGGAGACCGTCAGACAGGAAAGACATCCATTGCACTGGATACGATCCTGAATCAGAAAGGTAAAGATGTAATCTGTGTCTATGTTGCAATCGGACAGAAAGCATCTACAGTAGCCAAAGTTGTTAATACATTACAGACACACGGAGCAATGGATTATACGATCATCGTATCTTCCACAGCAAGTGACTGTGCTCCGCTTCAGTATATTGCACCATATGCAGGAACTGCTATGGCAGAGTACTTTATGCACAAGGGAAAAGATGCACTGATCATTTATGATGATCTTTCCAAGCATGCGGTTGCATACCGTGCACTTTCTCTTCTGCTTGGACGTTCCCCGGGACGTGAAGCATACCCGGGAGATGTATTCTATCTGCATTCAAGACTTCTGGAGAGATCCAGCCGTTTGAGTGATGAGATGGGCGGAGGTTCTATTACAGCACTTCCAATCATTGAAACACAGGCAGGAGATGTATCAGCATATATTCCGACAAATGTTATTTCCATTACAGATGGACAGATCTTCCTGGAGAGTGGACTTTTCGCATCAGGAATGAGACCGGCGGTCAACGTTGGACTTTCCGTATCCCGTGTTGGTGGTGCAGCTCAGACAAAAGCAATGAAGAAAGCATCAGGAAGTATTCGTATCGATCTGGCGCAGTATCGTGAGATGGAAGTCTTCACACAGTTCAGTTCAGATCTTGATGCAGCTACGAAGGAAGAACTGGAATATGGAAGTGGTCTGATGGAACTTCTGAAACAGCCATTGTATCATCCGCTTTCCCTGCATGAGAAAGTAATCACACTGTGTGCAGCAACACATAAAGTACTTTTAGGTGTAGAGAAGACAAAGATTAAACAGTTCCAGTATGATATGCTTCAGATGTTCGAAGCAGAGCATCCGGAGATCGGTCAGGAAATCGAAGAGAAGAAAGTCCTGACAGAGGAACTGATCGACAAAATCGTAGAGACAGCGAAGGAATTTAAGAAGAGCAGGTGTTAATATGGCAAATATCAGAGAGATACAGAGCAGAATCAACAGTGTCAAAGACACAATGAAGATTACCAATGCAATGTATATGATCTCTTCTTCCAAACTGACACAGGCAAGAAAGAAGCTGGCAGATACAGAACCATATTTCTATGCACTACAGGGTGAAATCAGTCGTATTTTACGTCATTTACCGGAATTACATCACAGCTATTTCAACAAGAGGGAAAACATTCCGGCAGAGGAACGTAAGATTGGATCGATCGTTATCACGGCGGACAAGGGACTGGCCGGTGCTTACAATCACAATATTGTGAAGCTTGAGGAAGAGATTCTTTCCAAGCCGGGGCAGCATAAGCTTTTTGTTGTGGGAGAGCTTGGACGTCATTATTTTGCAAAGAAGGATGTAGATATTGATACAAACTTCCGTTATACAGTTCAGAAACCGACCATGCATCGTGCCCGTGACATCTCAGCGGTTATTCTGGATCAGTTTAACAATCATGAGCTGGATGAAGTTTACGTAGTATATACACGAATGGAAAATGCAGTTCAGTCAGAAGCGGAAGTGTTAAAACTTCTTCCACTCGAGAGAGGGGATTTTGGTGAAATGAAGATGCCTTTGAATATGTATCGAGAGGAAATCGAACTGAATCCATCTCCTATGGATGTCATGAACAGTATTGTACCAAGTTATATCAACGGTATGATCTACGGATGTCTGGTTGAGGCTTATGCCAGTGAGCACAATGCCCGTATGATGGCAATGAAGTCAGCAACAGACAGTGCACAGGATTTGATTAAAGATCTGTCAATCCTCTATAACAGAGCAAGACAGGCTGCGATCACACAGGAGATCACAGAGGTTTGTGCCGGCGCAAGAGCTCAGCAGAAGAAGAGTTAAAATGTCGAAATGCGTTACAGACAGCAGGTTGTTGCAGTTTGTAATGACTGAAATATAGAAAGAGAGAGAGAACATGAATAAAGGACGAATTGTACAGGTCATGGGTCCTGTTGTCGATGTTTTATTTGAAGACGGAGAGCTTCCGAATATCAAAGATGCCCTTGAGGTAGATAACGGAGACAAGACTTGTATTATGGAAGTTGCACAGCATCTGGGAAACAGCGAAGTACGTTGTCTGATGCTGGCTGCAAGTGAAGGACTTCACAAAGATATGGAAGTCCGTGCAACTGGAAGCGGTATCAAAGTTCCAGTTGGAGATCAGACACTTGGACGTCTGTTCAATGTGCTTGGTCAGACCATCGATGATGGAAAAGAAATAGAGAAAGATGCAGAGCGCTGGGAAATCCACAGACAGGCGCCTACATTTGAAGAGCAGAGTCCTGCTGTCGAGATCCTTGAGACAGGTATTAAGGTCATCGACCTTCTTGCACCATATGCAAAAGGTGGTAAGATTGGTCTGTTTGGAGGAGCCGGAGTTGGTAAGACTGTACTGATTCAGGAGCTGATCCGAAATGTAGCAACAGAGCATGGTGGATATTCTATCTTTACAGGTGTCGGAGAGCGTTCCCGTGAAGGAAATGACCTCTGGACAGAGATGAAAGCGTCTGGCGTACTTGAGAAGACCGCTTTGGTATTTGGTCAGATGAACGAGCCGCCTGGAGCCCGTATGC
>OKSA01001498.1_pt1 | contig 21068 bp, 17 predicted proteins | sample 1601181 | NCBI WGS metagenome assembly OKSA01 (sample SAMEA3541538, study PRJEB24748) | human gut metagenome | biome: human gut; feature: human-associated habitat; material: faeces | place: China | collected 2012
CAGTGCTTCAATGGCAGCCTGAGCTTCACCGTCTTCCATTTCCACGAAGCCGAAGCCACGGGCACGGCCGGTTTCCCTGTCGCTGACCAGTTTCACCGACAGAACTTTGCCGTATTCGGCAAAAAGATCCTGTACCTGTTCTTCAGTAGCGGCCCAGGGGAGGTTCCCAACATAGATGGACTTGGACATGAAAAAACACCCTCTCGAAAGTGACAGACACACCGCATGTGATCCCCAAAACAGCTTGAAGACCTGCGGCAATTGAGAAAACAGAAACATGCTTTGCTGGGCTTGTCAACGCAGACTGACGGAAAAAGTCCGTTATTTCTTGATTTTTTCGATTTTTTGGCCCTGTTTTCGGGGGGCTTTCGGGCGGCGAACAGGCTGATTTATCAGGCAAAGAAGGGGGGGATAGGTCAGTGTTCGCGTTTTTTTTCACAAAATCATTTTTCTTTGCACAAAGGTGCCGGGATGGCTGGAAAAATGCTGGTTGAGCGCACAATCTTCTGGCCTGGAAGGAGCGGGACGGACGCACCGCTGCGAAGGAGGTCCGGCAGGGGAAAAACAGGGGGAGGATCGCTTGCGACAGGGGGCGCAGGAAGACGCCGGGAGCGATACTCCCGTGAGAGGGGGCAGGGCAGGAAGGATGCGTGTCTCCCCGGGCAGGGGAGGGAAGCCATAGCGGGACCCTGGCGGGGATGGGGGGCCTGTGGCCGTGCTTTTGCCCCAACCATCTTGCCGGGGATGGCGCGGGAGGAAGGCGGTTCTGGGGCCGGTATGAGCGGAAAGCGCCGCAGCCGCAGCCCCGACGACGGACGGCGCGTGACGGAGAAGGGGGCAGCTCCCACGGGACCTTCCCCAAACGGGCCGCTGGTCGTTCCTGCCGGCGAGGCAAGGGAACCTGCGGCCGGCGGCAGCGACGCCGTGAGGGCTCCATCCCCGGGCCGCTCCGCACGGTCCGCGCCGTCGGTGACAAAAGGAGCCCCGCGGGCATCGGCAGTGATGCGGGCGGGGCTCCTCGATCCGTGACTGGTTATTGCGGCGTTTCCGAGGGGGCCCAGTCGGGGGCCAGGTCTTCGAAGGCCGTATAGGGCGACATGTAGAGCAGCTCGGCCACGCCCACGGGACCGTTGCGCTGCTTGCCGATGATGATCTCGGCGATGCCCTGCACCGGCCGGTCGGCAGGCTTGGTGAACTTGTACACGTCGTCGCGGTAGACGAACATGATGACGTCGGCGTCCTGTTCGATGGCGCCCGATTCACGCAGGTCCGAGAGCATGGGACGCTTGTCGCCGCGTTCTTCCACTTTTCGGTTGAGCTGCGAAAGGGCCACCACGGGCACGTTCATCTCCTTGGCCAGGCCCTTGAGGGAGCGGGAGATGTCCGAGATCTCCAGTTCGCGCGAGTCGGTGCGGCGGCTGGTGCGCATGAGCTGGAGGTAGTCCACGATGACCAGGCCCAGGCCCTTTTCGGCCTTGAGGCGGCGGGCACGGGCGCGCAGCTCCAGGGTGGTCAGGGCCGGGGTGTCGTCGATGTAGATGGGCGCGCGCGAGATGACGTCGGCCGCGGCGTAGAGGTTGCTCCAGTCGGCGTCGGTGAGCAGGGCCGGACGGCGCAGCTTGGACATGTCCACCTTGCCCCACACGGCCAGCATGCGCTGCATGAGCTGTTCCTTGCTCATTTCCAGCGAGAACACGGCCACGGGCACGCCCTGACGGATGGCGGCATTGAGGCCCATGCAGAGCGAGAAGGCCGTCTTGCCCATACTGGGACGGGCGGCCACGATGATGAGGTCCGAGGGCTGGAGACCGGCGGTGAGCTTGTCCAGGCGCGTATAGCCGGTGGTGACGCCGGTGATGACGTCGCGGGAGTCGGCCAGCTTGGACAGGTTCTCGAACACGCTGTCCACCAGTTCGCGGGCGCCGGTGAAGTCGCGGCCCGTGGTGCGCTGCGAGATGGCGAACACGGCCTGTTCGGACTCGTCCAGCAGGCTGCCCACCTCGCGCGAGGCATCATAGCAGTTGCTGATGATGGACGAGCAGGCATTGATGAGGCCGCGTTGCAGGGATTTGTCGCGCACGATGGTGGCGTAATATTCGGCATTGGCGCCGGAGACCACGGCCTGGGCCAGGTCGGCCAGATAGACGGCCCCGCCGGCCTCTTCGAGGGCGTTGTTGCTCTTGAGCTGCTCGGCGGTGGAGATGAGGTCGATGGGCGCGCTTTTGCGGTACAGGTCCAGGAAGGCCCGGAAGATGGTGGCATGGGCCGGCAGATAGAAGTCCGTATCCGCGATGAGGTCCACGATGACGTGCATGAGCTGGGGCCGCATGAGGATGCCGCCCAGCACGGCCTGTTCGGCTTCGGGGCTGTGGGGCGGCACGCGCCGCAGCAGGTCGTTCTCCGCGGTGCGGGCGCGGTCGTTGCCCTCGCTGGTGCGGGGCGCGCCGGACTGGCGGGGGGACGGGGAAGAGGCGGAGCCGAAAGGTTCGTTGCTGGCCATGATGATCTCGCGGGTTCGGGATGAGTGATGTTGCCTGAAAGGCATACGGGTTGCGCTGGTGCCTGTCAATGCGGTGCTCGTGTCCGGGAAGGGCCGGGCTCCGCGCCTGTCCGCTCCGGCGTGCGGCGGGCGTGCCTGCATCCGCTGCGTAGCCGGACAGGGCCGTGCGGGCGACGGGCGCGCAGGGATGCCGGGGCCGTCGCCCGCCTTCGTCCGACGGAACGGAGCGCGGGAACGGGGCCATCGGGCAAAACTGGGGGCAGGCCGCACGCGGGCACACGGGCCTTGCCGCGGGACAGGGGGACGGGCCGGAAGGTGATGCCCCATGCCGCGACGCGAGGGATGCAGACGACAGGCATGAAAAAAGCCCCGCTCGATGAGCGGGGCTTCGATCAGCATTGGCCGGAAGGCCGACGCCTGCCTTATTCGGCTTCGGCGGCGGGAGCTTCAGCTTCGGCTTCGGGCTGGGCTTCTTCTTCCACCACGGGATGGTCGGAAACGACCTTCACCGGCACGGTGGCCACGATGCTGGCGTGCAGGCGCACGCGCACGGGATGATCACCCAGGGTACGGATGGGGGCGTCCATGAGGATGCGACGACGGTCCACATCCACGCCCAGAGCGGCCAGGGCATCGCCGATGATGCTGCTGGTCACGGAGCCGTACAGCTTGTCGTTGTCGCCCACGTGCATGGGGATGACGACTTCCAGAGCTTCCAGCTTGGCGCACAGGGCCTGGGCGTCAGCGCGCAGGGCATCCATGCGTTCCTGGAGCTTCTTGCGTTCCAGTTCAAAGGCCTTCATGTTGGCTTCGGAAGCCACCATGGCCAGGCCCTGGGGCAGCAGGAAGTTACGGCCGTAGCCGGGCTTCACGGTGACGACGTCGCCAAGGTTGCCGAGATTTTCCACGTCGGCGCGGAGTATCAGTTTCATGTGCGCCTCCTTAGATCATGCTCTTTTTCTTGACGGTGGAATCATGCGTGGCGGTGTAGATGAGCAGGGCCATCTGGCGGGCACGCTTGATTTCGCGGGTCAGCAGACGCTGATGGTGCGCGCAGGTACCGGTGATGCGGCGGGCGATGATCTTGCCGCGTTCGGTGATGAAGTCGCGCAGGATGTCAGGGCGCTTGTAGTTCAGGGGCAGATCCTTGTCCGCGCAGAAGCGGCAGAACTTGCGACGGGGGGCAAACTTCTTCTTGAAAGCCATTACGCGACCTCCACTTCTTCAGCCAGTTTGACGGTCACGAACTTGAAGATGCCGTCGGTGATGCGCACGTTGCGTTCCAGTTCGGCCACCAGTTCGGCGGGAGCCTGGTACACGAGGCGCACATAGTAGCCGCGCATCTGCTTGCGCACGGGGTAGGCCAGATCGCGCATGCCCCAGTGATCCACTTCTTCCATCACGCCGTTTTCGCGTTCCACCACGCCGGTCAGGGCGGTCAGGATGCCCTCACGGGTCTCAGCGGACAGCTCCGGCGAAAGGAGGAGCAGGGTTTCAAATTTCCGCATGGTTATCTCCTTTTGGACTGACAGCCCGTACCCCTCTGGTACGAGCAAGGGAAGACGCTCTATAGCCGCAAGCGGCGCGTCTGTCAAGTTTTTGGCCGCAAAAGCGGCGGAAAAATCTTTTTTTGAGCGGCTCCGGGGCCGTTGCGCCGTCCCTCACGGGCAGGGGCAGGCTTGCCCGCATATCCGGGCCGGATGCCGTATGCCGGGCGCTGCGCCACGGCTTACTTGTGGTACACGCGCGGGCTGCCCTGGCCCAGCAGGCAAAGCAGCTCGTACGAAAAGCCGCCGCAGGCTTCGGCCAGTTCGTCGATGTTGACGGGCGTCTCGCCCGGTGCGGCAGGGCCGCCCAGCAGCCAGGCCAGGTCACCGGCGCGGGCCGACAGATCCGTGACGTCGATCATGAACATGCCCATGCAGATGCGGCCCACCTGGGGCGCACGGCGGCCGTTGACCAGCACATGGATGCGGCCGGAGGCGCCGCGGGGATAGCCCGTGGCATAGCCCGCGCCCACCACGGCCACGCTCATCTCGCGCGGTGCGATGAAGGTCTGGCCGTAGGAGATGCCTTCGCCGGGCTTGAGGTGGCGCACCTGCAGCAAGGGGGCGCTCACTTCCATGACGGGTTCCAGACCCGCGCCGCGTTCCTCCCAGGCCGTGCCCCGGAAGGGATTGCCGCCGTAGAGCGAGAAGCCCGGGCGGCAGAGCTCGAAGCGGCTCTCGGGCCAGCCCATGGTCCCGGCCGAGTTGGCGAGGGAGCGCTTGAGGGCCGGGTAGGCCGCCCGCAGGCTGTCGGTCATGGCCGTGAACTTTTCCAGCTGGCGGCGGGTGAAATCTTCCTTTTCCGGCATGTCGGCACAGGGGAAGTGCGAGACGGCCAGGGTGGGCTTGAGGCCGGGGCAGGCGCGCAGGCGTTCCAGCAGGGCCGGGATGTCTTCCGCGTTGAAGCCCAGGCGGCTCATGCCCGTATCCAGCTTGATGGCCACGCCCCAGGGATCGGCGGGGCTGCTCAGGGCGGCGGCCTTTTCCAGGGCCTCGAAACCGGTGATGAGGGGCGTCAGGCCGCAGGCGCTGGCCTGCTGCCAGTCTTCATCGTTCTGGCAGCCCAGCAGGGGCAGGATGGTCTGGGCCAGGCCGTCCTGGCGCAGGCAGATGCCCTCTGCCACGGTGCCCACGGCAAAATGGCGGGCGCCGGCGGCGTCCAGGGCGTGGGCCACTTCGGTCATGCCGTGACCGTAGGCATCGGATTTGATGACAGGCATGAGTCTGTCGGGCCGGCCCATGCGGCTGAAGTTGCGGACAAGGGCTCCCAGGCGGATATGACAGCGGGAAGGGGTAAAAGTGCAGCTCATGACGGCTCCTCGGATGAAAAACAGGGAGGCAGCATAGCAACATTGCCCGGCAGGCACAAGGAAAGTCTGCCGTGATTCCGGCAACGGCCGGGTTTCACAGGCAAAAAATCCCGGCCCCGGACGGCTTGTCTTTCCGCGCCCATCCGGCTAGTCTGCCCGCCATGACACAATCCGTCTATACACTCGAACACAGCGACAATGCGGCCCGCGCCGGTCAGGTGCGCACGGCACACGGCGTCATCCCCACCCCCATCTTCATGCCCGTGGGCACCGTGGGCTCGGTCAAGGCCATCGCGCCGGACGACCTGGCCGCCATCGGCGCGCCCATCATCCTGGGCAATACCTACCACCTTTACCTGCGTCCCGGTGACGAGCTGGTGGCCCGGCACGGCGGCCTGCACGGCTTTGCCTCCTGGCCCGGCGCCATCCTCACCGACAGCGGCGGCTTCCAGGTCTTCAGCCTGAGTTCCCTGCGCAAGATCCGGGAGGAAGGCGTGGAGTTCCGTTCCCATCTGGACGGCTCCAGGCATCTGTTCACGCCCGAGAGCGTGGTGGGCATCCAGCGCAACCTCAATTCCGACATCATGATGGTGCTGGACGAGTGCGTGCCCTACGGCGCGGACTATGCCTATACGGAAAAGTCCCTGGCCCTGACCACGCGCTGGGCCCTGCGCGCCCGCGCGGCCTATCCGCAGGGCAGCGGCCAGAACCTGCTGTTCGCCATCACCCAGGGCGGTTTCTTCAAGGATCTGCGCAAGCGCTCCATCGAGGAGCTGTGCTGCCACGATTTCGACGGCTTCGCCATCGGCGGCCTTTCGGTGGGCGAGAGCAAGCACATGCTCTACGATTTCATGTACGAAGTGGCGCCCCAGCTGCCCAAGGACAAGCCCCGCTACCTCATGGGTGTGGGCACGCCCCTGGACATCGCCCACGGCATCAATGCCGGTATCGACATGTTCGACTGCGTGCTGCCCACCCGCAATGCGCGCAACGGCACGCTCTATACCTCGCTGGGCAAGGTCAACATCAAGCGCAAGGAATACGCCGAGGACGACAGCCCCCTGGATCCGGCCTGCAACTGCTACACCTGCCGGACGTTCTCCCGTGCCTATCTGCGGCATCTGTACGTCAGCAAGGAGCTGCTGGCCTTCCGCCTCAACTCCCTGCACAACCTGACCTACTTCCTCAATGTGGTCAGGCAGGCACGCCAGGCCATCCTGGAGGACCGCTATGCGTCCTTCCTGGCCCATATGGAAAGCCTCTATCCCGATGAGGCGGCCCAGGGCCGGGGCCTTTGATAACAGTCCGCCAGTACAGGGGAATATAGTAAAGTTGATTTTTAATATCACTTTTGGGTAGGATGACGGTACTCTTCGCATTCGAACACAAGTGAGGGATCGTGTCCTTTCCTACTCACTCCACCCCCTGTTTTACCTGGCATCTGCCGACGGACAGCCTCGTCTTTTGCGCGCCGGCCCTGCTCCTGCTGGGCCTGACGCCGGAGACGGCGCCGCGGACCATGGCGGATTTTCTGGACCGGCTGCCGGAACCGCAGCGTCGCTTTTTGCAACGCCAGCGCCAGATGGCCCTGGCGGGGCAGGGGCCCGGCTGCCTGAGCTGTGCCTATACCTACAACGGGCGGTATGTTCGCGAAGACCTGAGCATCATCCAGTGCGATGCCGACGGCAGGCCGCAGACGATCCTCGGCACGTTCGACGTGCGTCATGAGGCCTCCCTGCCGGCAGGGGAAGACGGTGGCTACTGGACCTATGTCCGCAAGGAAGGGGCCCTGCTGCTGGATGCCCGCTGTGCCGGTCTGCTGGGGCTGGGGGCCGGGGCCGGGCCGCTGGACAGGGCCGCCCTGCGCCGTCTGCGCCGCCTGTACCGGGCGGCGGGGTCGCTGGCCCGTTTGCGCCGCTGGCTGGACATCCCCCTGTGTTCGGGACGGCAGAGCCTGCTGCTGATGCCTTCCCGCTCCGAGGAGCTCCCCCTGCTGCTGACGGCCTCGGTCCTGCACCGTGACAGGGATGGGCGGGCCCTGGTGGTATCGGGCAGTCTGGCGCCTTTCCTGGCGGGCAAGGCCGCTCCCGTGGGCGGTGCCGACCGTCTGCTGCTGGCCATGGATGCCTGCAGCGACGGCCTTTGGGACTGGGACGCCACCACCGGCAAGGTCTATTACAGCCAGAACTACCTGTCCATGCTGGGGCATACGTCCGAGACCTATCCCGCCGAGCTGGACTCGTGGGTGCGCGCCGTGCACCCCGACGATTACGAGAAGACCGTGAACATGCAGATGCGGGTCGCGGCTTCCCCCGCGGAGGGGGACGCTTTCTCCTGTACCTACCGCATCCGGCGTGCCGACGGCACCTGGCTGTGGGTGCTGGGGCGCGGCTGCGTGACCAGCAGGGACAGCGAGGGCCGGGCCCTGCGCATCGTGGGCATGCACACGGACATCAGCTCCCTCCAGCACGACCGCAACGTGCTGGAAAAGAAGATCCGCCTCGACCCCCTGACCGGGGTGTACAACCGTTACCATCTGGACGGGCTGCTCCAGCAGGTACACAAGGACAGGGGGCCCCTGAGCGTCCTCATGGCCGATGTCAACGGCCTGAAGATGATCAACGACCATCTTGGACACCACGCCGGAGACGAACTGCTGCGTACCGCGGCACAGCAGCTTTTGAAGCATATCCGGCAGGAAGACTGCCTGGCCCGTCTGGGCGGGGACGAGTTCGTGATGGTGCTGTCCTGTCCCGGCAGTGTGGTGCGCGAGCGGCTGTCCACCATCCGCAAGGCCCTGGAGGCGTGGAATGCCGCCGGCGGCCTGCCGCTGGAGCTCTCCTTCGGGCTGGCAGGCTCCGATGACGGTTCCGTGGCGCCCGAGGTGCTGCTGCGTCAGGCCGATGCCCGCATGATGGAGGAGAAGAACCGGGTACGGGCCGCCTCCCATGCCCGCATCCGGGCCTGGCTGGAAGCCCGCACGGGCCGGAAGGTCCCTGTGGACGATCCCCGGCTCTAGCTCCTGCCGCAGCGCGCGGGGCCGGGATGTCCGGCCGTGCCTGTGCGGCGTGCGGCCTCTCCCTTGCGGCGGGGCTGTCTTTTCCTGTGCCGGTTCCCTGTCCGTCCTTTCCCTTGTGGCATGACGGGTCGCCGGGCCGTCTCCCTGCCCGGTCCCGGTGGCATCGCTCCCTTTTGCCGCTCCTTGCATCTGCCCCGTCATGTGCTGTCCCGCCCTGCGGCGGGCTGCCCTCCTGATGGCCGGGCGGGCCTTCGCCGCGCTTGACCAGGCGCGCCGGATATGGGAGACAGGGCTCAGACACTCATTTTTTCATTACATATATACGAGGAAAAACAATGAACGGTCAGAATTACCGTTGCGGCTGGGTGGCGCTCATGGGCCCGCCCAATGCCGGCAAATCGACGCTGCTGAACGGGCTCATGGGCCAGAAGGTGACCATCGTCACGCCCAAGCCCCAGACCACCCGCAACCAGATCGTGGGCATCCTGACGGACGACGATGCCCAGGCCATCTTCATGGACACGCCCGGCCTGTCGCAGGTGCGCGGCCGTCTGAGCAAGACCATGATCCAGGCCGTGTGGCAGAGCCTTGGCCAGGCCGACGTCATCATGCCCGTGCTGGACGCCCACCTGTACATCCGCCATCCCGAATATCTGGACCGCGATCTGGCTCCCGTGGCCGAGGCCCTGGCCAGTGACGAGCGCCCCATGGTGGTGGTGGCCAACAAGGTGGACCTGTTCGCCGACAAGAGCCGCATGCTGCCCCTGCTGACCCGTCTCAACGAGATGTGGCCCCGCGCCGAGATCTTCCCGGTGTCGGCCCTGAACAAGGACGGCCTGCCCGAGCTGGCCAAGCTCATCAAGAAGCAGCTGCCCAAGGGCATCGCCCAGTTCCCCGAAGACCAGATCTCCACCGCGCCGGTGCGCTTCATGGCCGCCGAGATCGTGCGTGAAAAACTCTTCCTGCACCTGCGTCAGGAAGTGCCCTACGGCATTGCCGTGGAAGTGGAGAACTGGGACGAAGACCCCGAACGTGAGCAGACCATCATCCACGCCGTCATCTATGTGGCCCGTCCCATGCACAAGGGCATGGTCATCGGCCGCGGCGGCTCGGTGCTGAAGCAGGTGGGCATGGAGGCCCGTCAGGACATCCGCGAGCTCATCGGCGGCAAGGTGCACCTGGAACTGTGGGTCAAGGTCCGCGAGAACTGGACGGAAGATACGGCCTTCCTGCGCGAGCTGGGCATGGGGGCCGAATCCCTGTAGAGGAATGCATGATGGATGATTCCGCCTTGCGTGAGCGCTATCTTTCCGTGCTGGATCGGCTGGGCGAGGCCATTGCCCGTGCCGGTCGCAAGCCGGAAGAGGTGCGCCTGATCGCCGTTTCCAAACTGCATCCGGCCGAGGACGTGGCCTGTGTGGCCGCCGCCGGACAGGTGGATTTTGGCGAGAACTATGTGCAGGAGGCCCTGCAGAAACGGCAGGATCTGGTGGCGCAGCCCCAGTGCCGTGACATCCGCTGGCACATGATCGGTCATGTGCAGAGCCGCAAGGCCGCCCAGGTGGCCGGGGCCTTTGCCCTGGTGCACACCCTGGATTCCGTCAAGCTGGCCGACGCCCTGGAAAAGCGCGCCGCCGCGCTGGGCGTGGTCCAGCCCGTGCTGTGCGAGATCAATGTGGGCGAGGAGCCCCAGAAAGCCGGGATCATGGCCGATGCCCTGCCCGAGCTGGAGGAGCATGTGCTGGCCCGCTGCCCCCATCTGGAGATGCAGGGGCTCATGTGCCTGCCGCCCGTCTTCGACGCGGGCGAGGCCGCCCGGCCCTACTTTGCCCGCCTTTACCGTCTGCGTGAGGACATGCGGGCGCGTACCGGCCTGCCGCTGCCCCATCTTTCCATGGGCATGTCCGGCGACTTTGCCGCCGCCGTGGCCGAAGGGGCCACCCTGGTGCGCATCGGCACGGACATCTTCGGTCCCCGTCCGTCCAAGGTCCCCGCGTAACGGATCATCACGAGGATATGAAAGGAGCCTGTCACTGACAGGCTCCTTTTTTATTTCATGGTGTTGGGCCGGAGCGGGGAGGTGGTGAGCTGCAGCCTTTTGCGGTGAAGAGGGCAGGGAGCAGGCTGTGGCCTCATACGTTGTCACCTTGCCGCCATGCCGCATCACCGGGCCGTAGGGCAGGCCTGTCCGCCGGGACGGGGCAGGCCCGGGCAAGATCAGGAGTGCCGGGCCTCCCATTCCAGCAGGCAGGCCCCCAGGGGCAGGGCCTGCTGCAGGAACTCTTTGCGGCTCGTCTGGCCGGGGTCATAGGTCAGCAGCGCGGAGCCGGTGGCGGCATTGAATGTGGCGTCCCGGATGCCGGTCCCCTCGCACAGCAGCGTGTGCAGGGCCCCGAACGTGCTGCTTTCCCGGAACAGGGGGTGACGCAGGCGGACACGTCCGTCGCTGAAATGGTGGATACTCCCCAGCAGGGCACGCATGGCGGCTTCCATATCCGTGTTGTCCACGGCCGTCGATGCTGCGGCGCCTGCGGGCAGGGCCTGCACGTCGATGGTCTCCGCTCCGGCCTCGTGCGGAGACGCGGCAGGCAGGAAGGTACGTACGGTCTCGCCCACGGTGGTCTGGCGTTGCAGGAGGCCGGTCAGCAGCTCATCAAGGGCCGGGGCGTCCGTTTGGCGGCAGCCCTTGCCGTCTTTGCCGCTGCGGCTCCCCTTCATGCCGCTGCCGTGCAGGGAGCCGCCTCTGCCGCACCCCATGCCTTTGCCGGAGCCGCCGCCTTTACCGCTGCCCAGCCCCTGGCTGAGGGTCTGCAAAAGGCCGCTGCCGGCCAGTCCCTTGCCTGCCATGCCCAGCAGGCCCATGCCGAGTTTCGTCCAGAGCATGTCTGTCGCTCCTTTGCGCCGCCCCTGTACGGCATCATGCCGCCTGCGCCGGTGTGCGTCGTCGGACCGGAAATCAGTGTGATGTCCGGCCTCTCCTGCCATGCCCGAAGCCGTGCCCGCCACGCGGACGGGCAGGAGGACACGGCTCCTCTGTCTGTTCTGCTGTCCCGGGCGTCCGCGTCGCCCCATCCGGCTGCTGTCCGTGTCCGCCGTGAGGGTCCTCTCCTCCGCTGTGGTGCTGGCAACGCAGCCGTACGGGACCGCCCTCCATGACCAGGGGCAGCCCCCGGGTCAGGGCCTGGGCCACACGCCGGCGGGCTTCGGCCAGCAGGCGGCAGAACGTGGGCGGAGAGATCTCCATCTGCCGGGCGGCCTCTTCTTGCGACAGCCCTTCGGCATCAGCCAGGCGCAGTGCCTCCAGCATGTCCAGGCCCAGCGTCATGGCGGGCGCGTCGTTCCCTGTGTCAGGGGAGAAGCGTCGGCACGCGGGCTTGGCAGCGATGAGGCGCAATTTTTGCGGTCGCATGGGACATCCTTGATTTGAAATATATTTCAAAATATCGCCGTCGGCAGGGAAGTCAAGGCATACGCGGACAGAGGGACTCTTCCGGAGGCAGCCCAAAAAACAAGGGAGCTCCCGGGGGAACTCCCTTGCCGGCCGCGCTGCCGGCGGCCTTTCCTGTTGACGCATGTTGGCGGCCAAGCTATTTTTCCCCCAGCATGCGGCGCAGGGGCTTGTTTTTGTTATCCCTGGCGGCGCATGGCGGCCAGACCCAGCAGGATGGCGCCTGCCTGGGCCACGTTGAGCGAATCGAATTTGCGCGCCAGCGGGATGCGCAGCATCCGGCCGCAGCGTTTGGCCACACCGGGGCGCAGGCCCTTGTCTTCATTGCCCAGCACCAGCACGGCGGGCAGCTGCATGGCGTGTTCGAACGCGTCGGCGGCGTCAGGGCCGCAGCCCGCGCCGTAGATGCTGAACCCCGCCTCTTCGGCTTCGTCCAGCGCATGGGCCAGGTTGGTCACCCGGGCCACGGGCAGGCGTTCCAGGGCCCCGGCAGCCGCACGATGGGCCGCAGGGCCCAGATAGGCGCTGTTGTGGCGGGGCAGGATCACGCCCGCGCCGCCCAGGGCATACAGGGTGCGGCACAGGGTGCCCACATTGCCCGGATCCTGGACCTGGTCCAGGGCCACCACCAGCGGCAGGGGCGCTTCGGCCGCGGCCTGCAGCACGTCCGCCAGATCACGGAAATCCGTGGCCGTCAGGCGCGCCACCACGCCCTGATGGTTGAGCGGCGCGGCATCGTTGCCGTTCTGCTGGGCGGCCTCGCGGCAGAGCCTGTCCAGGGCCGCCTGATCCACCAGACTGAAGCGCACGCCGCTCTGGCGGCACAGCTGCTGCACGTCCTGGGCATCCCGGGTACGCAGGCCTTTTTTGCAAAAGACGAGGTCGATGCGTTGCGGGTCGGTCCGCAAAAGTTCCAGTACGGGCTTCATGCCCGGCAGGAGCGGGGTCTCGGAAGTTTGATTCATGGCGTCTCCATGATTGGGGGCGTTGTTACTGGGAGGGACCGGGAAGAGGTCCCGATCCGTTTTTGTGTACGCAGCTTCCCGGCACATGGCAAGCCGGGGGCACGGGAGTAAGCATGTTCTTTCCTGATTGGTCCGGCAGGGGCCGCGCACGTCTGGGGGTGCTTTGTATTCTGGCCTTCTGTCTGTTGCTGGCAGGTGGCTGCGGCAGCAAACAGAAAAAAGGACAGCCCCTTTCCATGCCGTCCCTCATCATCCCCGGCGACGAGGGCGGCGAGCCTTTGACCCCCACGGAACTGGCCGCCTTCCAGAACACGGCCCGCATCGACCGCGACATCCACAAGGCCTCCATGCCGGACGTCGTCCTGCAATACAAGCATTTCCTGCGCAAGGGGCGCGGGACCATGAGCGTCTTTTCCCGCAATGCCGAGCCCTATCTGGGCTATGCCCGCAAGGTCTTCCGTTCGCGCGGCATGCCTGAGGAACTGGCCTATCTGGCCCTGGTGGAGAGCGGCTACCGGCCCGATGCGGAATCCCGCGTGGGGGCGCTGGGCGCCTGGCAGTTCATGCCCTATACCGGTATGAAATACGGCCTGACCCAGGACTGGTGGCTGGACGAACGCCTGGACCCCTACCGCGCCACCGAAGCCGCCGCCGACTATCTCCAAAAACTGTACGGGGACTTCCGCGACTGGCCCACGGCCATCGCCGCCTACAATGCCGGTGAGGGCAAGATGAGCCGGGCCAAGGAAGGGACGGGCGCCCGGAATTTTTACGAAGTGGTGGAACGCAACCACAAGCTGGACGAAAAAGCCCGCCTGCGGCCCGAGACCGTGCAGTATGTGCCGCGCTTCCTGGCCATGAGCAAGATCATGCGCAACCTGCCCCAGCTGGGCTTCACGCCCGTGGATCAGGACAAGCCCGCCCCGGTCCGTCGCCTGACGGCCCGCCCCGGTACCGACCTCATCGCCCTGAGTCGTGCCTGTGGTTTGAGCTGGGAAAGTTTCCAGAACTACAACCTGCACCACAAGCGGACCATCTCGTCCACCGAGCGCTCCACCTTCGTCTATGTGCCGGTCCAGAACGAGGCCCAGGCCCAGGCCTTCCTGCGTTCGTCGTCGGCTTCGGCCTTTGCCAACTGGCGTCCCACCAAGGTGCAGACCTCGTCCGACTCTCTGGCCAGGATCAGCAAGCGCAGCGGCGTGCCCCTGGAACGCATCCAGGCCGCCAACCCCGAAAAGAAGAAGATCTACGCCGGGGATACCCTGCTGTTGCCGCGTGGTGTGCCCATGTCGCCTTCGGCCGTGGCCGCGGCGGACGACAAGCCCTCGCGGAAAGAACGCTCGTCCGGTCGGGACAGGCAGGAGCGCAACAGGCCCGAACCTTCGGGCGGCGTCTACGTGCTGCGGCCCAACGATACCCTCTACGGCGTGGCCCGGCAGTTCGGCGTTTCGGTCAGCGATCTGCAGGCCTGTAACAATATCGACGACCCCAGCCAGTTGCAGGTGGGCCAGCGCCTGACCATCCCCGGCAAAGGCGGCGCCGCGGCGTCGCGTCCGGCTTCTTCCGAGCGGCAGGCTTCGCCGAAGGGCAAGGCCTCCCGTGCTTCCCGCACCAAGACCTATACCATCCAGGCCGGTGACAGCTTGTGGGGCATCGCCCGCAAGAACGATGTCTCGGTGGAGGATATCAAGCGCTGGAATGATGGGGTCGATGCCCAGAATTTGCGCGTGGGCAGCACTCTGATCGTGGGGGATTAGGAGCATCAGTCATGACAGGCCGGGAAGGGGAGACCTTTCCCGGCTTTTTTTATGGCCGAAGCAGGGCAGCCGGATACGGACGAACGAGAGGTCCGCTCGTCGCAGGAAGAAGGCGATGGCCTGGGAATGCTCTCATTGGGAGTTCGCCGCCATCTATGGCTGGAAGAGGTAGCTGCCAGGGAGGCCCCGCCGGCGGTTTTGTGGCGCTGTATCGGAGGTGCCGGAAAGGCAGGGGGATGCATTGCGAGGGCCCCATTCCGGCATTGCCTGTAGCGGGACTTTTTTGGGGGGGCAGCATGTTGCTTGAAAAAAATGAAAACATTTTTCTGTGTCTTTTCGGCATGTTGATTGAATAATCAGTCAGCAGGGAGCAAATCCACAAATTTTTTTGCGGAAAAATGCTTGACGGTGGGATCGAAAAGGCGCATAAAGCCGTTCGCGCCAACGAGCTGGCCACGTCCGAAAGGGCGACGGGAAAAGAAATTTTCCCGGATGGCAAAAAAGTTCTTGACGCGGGTTTGAAAATGAGACATAAGTCTCCCTCGCGCCAACGAGTTGCCCCGACGGGGCCGCGAAAAAAACTTTCGCGAAAATGAAAAAAAACTTGTTGACAGCGAAAACGAAGCGGCGTAAACAACTGCTTCGCGCCGAGTGAATCGGTGTGGTTCATTGACAAGTGAATAGCGAACGGGAAGGAACTTTGAGATTCTGATTTCCGTCCAACGGAGATCTTTGCTACAGATTTGAACTGGAGAGTTTGATTCTGGCTCAGATTGAACGCTGGCGGCGTGCTTAACACATGCAAGTCGTACGCGAAAGGGACTTCGGTCCCGAGTAAAGTGGCGCACGGGTGAGTAACACGTGGATAATCTGCCTCTATGATGGGGATAACAGTTGGAAACGACTGCTAATACCGAATACGCTCATAATGAACTTTATGAGGAAAGGTGGCCTCTGCTTGCAAGCTATCGCATAGAGATGAGTCCGCGTCCCATTAGCTAGTTGGTGGGGTAACGGCCTACCAAGGCAACGATGGGTAGCCGATCTGAGAGGATGATCGGCCACACTGGAACTGAAACACGGTCCAGACTCCTACGGGAGGCAGCAGTGGGGAATATTGCGCAATGGGCGAAAGCCTGACGCAGCGACGCCGCGTGAGGGATGAAGGTCTTCGGATCGTAAACCTCTGTCAGAAGGGAAGAAACTAGGGTGCTCTAATCATCATCCTACTGACGGTACCTTCAAAGGAAGCACCGGCTAACTCCGTGCCAGCAGCCGCGGTAATACGGAGGGTGCAAGCGTTAATCGGAATCACTGGGCGTAAAGCGCACGTAGGCTGTTATGTAAGTCAGGGGTGAAATCCCACGGCTCAACCGTGGAACTGCCCTTGATACTGCACGACTTGAATCCGGGAGAGGGTGGCGGAATTCCAGGTGTAGGAGTGAAATCCGTAGATATCTGGAGGAACATCAGTGGCGAAGGCGGCCACCTGGACCGGTATTGACGCTGAGGTGCGAAAGCGTGGGGAGCAAACAGGATTAGATACCCTGGTAGTCCACGCCGTAAACGATGGATGCTAGATGTCGGGATGTATGTCTCGGTGTCGTAGTTAACGCGTTAAGCATCCCGCCTGGGGAGTACGGTCGCAAGGCTGAAACTCAAAGAAATTGACGGGGGCCCGCACAAGCGGTGGAGCATGTGGTTTAATTCGATGCAACGCGAAGAACCTTACCTGGTCTTGACATCCACAGAACTTTCCAGAGATGGATTGGTGCCTTCGGGAACTGTGAGACAGGTGCTGCATGGCTGTCGTCAGCTCGTGTTGTGAAATGTTGGGTTAAGTCCCGCAACGAGCGCAACCCTTATCCTTTGTTGCCAGCGGTCCGGCCGGGAACTCAAAGGAGACTGCCAGTGATAAACTGGAGGAAGGTGGGGATGACGTCAAGTCATCATGGCCCTTACGACCAGGGCTACACACGTGCTACAATGGCATATACAAAGAGAAGCGACCTCGCGAGAGCAAGCGGACCTCATAAAGTATGTCGTAGTCCGGATTGGAGTCTGCAACTCGACTCCATGAAGTCGGAATCGCTAGTAATCGTGGATCAGAATGCCACGGTGAATACGTTCCCGGGCCTTGTACACACCGCCCGTCACACCATGGGAGTGGGTTGCAAAAGAAGTAGGTAGCTTAACCTTCGGGAGGGCGCTTACCACTTTGTGATTCATGACTGGGGTGAAGTCGTAACAAGGTAACCGTAGGGGAACCTGCGGTTGGATCACCTCCTTACCTTAAAGAAGCGTTCTTTGCAGTGCTCACACAGATTGTCTGATGAAAATGAGCAGTAAAACCTCTACAGGCTTGTAGCTCAGGTGGTTAGAGCGCACCCCTGATAAGGGTGAGGTCGGTGGTTCAAGTCCACTCAGGCCTACCAAATTTGCACGGCAAATTTGAAGAGGTTTTAACTACATGTTATGGGGCTATAGCTCAGCTGGGAGAGCGCCTGCTTTGCACGCAGGAGGTCTGCGGTTCGATCCCGCATAGCTCCACCATCTCTGTAGTGATTAAATAAAAAATACTTCAGAGTGTACCTGCAAAGGTTCACTGCGAAGTTTTGCTCTTTAAAAATCTGGATCAAGCTGAAAATTGAAACACTGAACAACGAAAGTTGTTCGTGAGTCTCTCAAATTTTCGCAACTCTGAAGTGAAACATCTTCGGGTTGTGAGGTTAAGCGACTAAGCGTACACGGTGGATGCCCTGGCAGTCAGAGGCGATGAAGGACGTGCTAATCTGCGATAAGCGTCGGTAAGGTGATATGAACCGTTATAACCGGCGATTTCCGAATGGGGAAACCCAGTGTGATTCGTCACACTATCATTAACTGAATCCATAGGTTAATGAGGCGAACCGGGGGAACTGAAACATCTAAGTACCCCGAGGAAAAGAAATCAACCGAGATTCCCCCAGTAGCGGCGAGCGAACGGGGAGCAGCCCAGAGTCTGAATCAGCTTGTGTGTTAGTGGAACGGTCTGGAAAGTCCGACGGTACAGGGTGATAGTCCCGTACACCAAAATGCACAGGTTGTGAACTCGAAGAGTAGGGCGGGACACGTGGTATCCTGTCTGAATATGGGGGGACCATCCTCCAAGGCTAAATACTCCTGACTGACCGATAGTGAACCAGTACCGTGAGGGAAAGGCGAAAAGAACCCCGGCGAGGGGAGTGAAAAAGAACCTGAAACCGTGTACGTACAAGCAGTGGGAGCACGCTTAGGCGTGTGACTGCGTACCTTTTGTATAATGGGTCAGCGACTTATATTCTGTAGCAAGGTTAACCGTATAGGGGAGCCGCAGGGAAACCGAGTCTTAACTGGGCGTTAAGTTGCAGGGTATAGACCCGAAACCCGGTGATCTAGCCATGGGCAGGTTGAAGGTTGGGTAACACTAACTGGAGGACCGAACCGACTAATGTTGAAAAATTAGCGGATGACTTGTGGCTGGGGGTGAAAGGCCAATCAAACCGGGAGATAGCTGGTTCTCCCCGAAAGCTATTTAGGTAGCGCCTCGTGAATTCATCTCCGGGGGTAGAGCACTGTTTCGGCAAGGGGGTCATCCCGACTTACCAACCCGATGCAAACTGCGAATACCGGAGAATGTTATCACGGGAGACACACGGCGGGTGCTAACGTCCGTCGTGAAGAGGGAAACAACCCAGACCGCCAGCTAAGGTCCCAAAGTCATGGTTAAGTGGGAAACGATGTGGGAAGGCCCAGACAGCCAGGATGTTGGCTTAGAAGCAGCCATCATTTAAAGAAAGCGTAATAGCTCACTGGTCGAGTCGGCCTGCGCGGAAGATGTAACGGGGCTAAACCATGCACCGAAGCTGCGGCAGCGACGCTGATGCGTTGTTGGGTAGGGGAGCGTTCTGTAAGCCTGCGAAGGTGTGCTGTGAGGCATGCTGGAGGTATCAGAAGTGCGAATGCTGACATAAGTAACGATAAAGCGGGTGAAAAGCCCGCTCGCCGGAAGACCAAGGGTTCCTGTCCAACGTTAATCGGGGCAGGGTGAGTCGACCCCTAAGGCGAGGCCGAAAGGCGTAGTCGATGGGAAACAGGTTAATATTCCTGTACTTGGTGTTACTGCGAAGGGGGGACGGAGAAGGCTATGTTAGCCGGGCGACGGTTGTCCCGGTTTAAGCATGTAGGCTGGTTATCCAGGCAAATCCGGATAATCAAGGCTGAGGTGTGATGACGAGGCACTACGGTGCTGAAGCAACAAATGCCCTGCTTCCAGGAAAAGCCTCTAAGCATCAGGTAACATCAAATCGTACCCCAAACCGACACAGGTGGTCAGGTAGAGAATACCAAGGCGCTTGAGAGAACTCGGGTGAAGGAACTAGGCAAAATGGTGCCGTAACTTCGGGAGAAGGCACGCTGGTGTGTAGGTGAAGTCCCTGCGGATGGAGCTGAGACCAGTCGAAGATACCAGCTGGCTGCAACTGTTTATTAAAAACACAGCACTGTGCAAACACGAAAGTGGACGTATACGGTGTGACGCCTGCCCGGTGCCGGAAGGTTAATTGATGGGGTTAGCGGTAACGCGAAGCTCTTGATCGAAGCCCCGGTAAACGGCGGCCGTAACTATAACGGTCCTAAGGTAGCGAAATTCCTTGTCGGGTAAGTTCCGACCTGCACGAATGGCGTAATGATGGCCAGGCTGTCTCCACCCGAGACTCAGTGAAATTGAACTCGCTGTGAAGATGCAGTGTACCCGCGGCAAGACGGAAAGACCCCGTGAACCTTTACTATAGCTTGACACTGAACATTGAGCCTTGATGTGTAGGATAGGTGGGAGGCTTTGAAGTGTGGACGCCAGTCTGCATGGAGCCGACCTTGAAATACCACCCTTTAATGTTTGATGTTCTAACGTTGACCCGTAATCCGGGTTGCGGACAGTGTCTGGTGGGTAGTTTGACTGGGGCGGTCTCCTCCTAAAGAGTAACGGAGGAGCACGAAGGTTGGCTAATCCTGGTCGGACATCAGGAGGTTAGTGCAATGGCATAAGCCAGCTTGACTGCGAGCGTGACGGCGCGAGCAGGTGCGAAAGCAGGTCATAGTGATCCGGTGGTTCTGAATGGAAGGGCCATCGCTCAACGGATAAAAGGTACTCCGGGGATAACAGGCTGATACCGCCCAAGAGTTCATATCGACGGCGGTGTTTGGCACCTCGATGTCGGCTCATCACATCCTGGGGCTGAAGTAGGTCCCAAGGGTATGGCTGTTCGCCATTTAAAGTGGTACGCGAGCTGGGTTTAGAACGTCGTGAGACAGTTCGGTCCCTATCTGCCGTGGGCGCTGGAGAATTGAGGGGGGCTGCTCCTAGTACGAGAGGACCGGAGTGGACGCATCACTGGTGTTCGGGTTGTCATGCCAATGGCACTGCCCGGTAGCTAAATGCGGAAGAGATAAGTGCTGAAAGCATCTAAGCACGAAACTTGCCCCGAGATGAGTTCTCCCTGACCCTTTAAGGGTCCTGAAGGAACGTTGAAGACGACGACGTTGATAGGCCGGGTGTGTAAGCGCAGCGATGCGTTGAGCTAACCGGTACTAATGAACCGTGAGGCTTAACCTTACAACGCCGAAGATGTTTTGGCGGATGAGAGAAGATTTTCAGCCTGATACAGATTAAATCAGAACGCAGAAGCGGTCTGATAAAACAGAATTTGCCTGGCGGCCGTAGCGCGGTGGTCCCACCTGACCCCATGCCGAACTCAGAAGTGAAACGCCGTAGCGCCGATGGTAGTGTGGGGTCTCCCCATGTGAGAGTAGGGAACTGCCAGGCATCAAATAAAGCGAAAGGCCATCCTGACGGATGGCCTTTTTGCGTTTCTACAAACTCTTCCTGTCGTCATATCTACAAGCCATCCCCCCACAGATACGGTAAACTAGCCTCGTTTTTGCATCAGGAAAGCAGCTATGAACCACTCCTTAAAACCCTGGAACACATTTGGCATTGATCATAATGCTCAGCACATTGTATGTGCCGAAGACGAACAACAATTACTCAATGCCTGGCAGCATGCAACCGCAGAAGGACAACCCGTTCTTATTCTGGGTGAAGGAAGTAATGTACTTTTTCTGGAGGACTATCGCGGCACGGTGATCATCAACCGGATCAAAGGTATCGAAATTCATGATGAACCTGATGCGTGGTATTTACATGTAGGAGCCGGAGAAAACTGGCATCGCCTGGTAAAATACACTTTGCAGGAAGGTATGCCTGGTCTGGAAAATCTGGCATTAATTCCTGGTTGTGTCGGCTCATCACCTATCCAGAATATTGGTGCTTATGGCGTAGAATTACAGCGAGTTTGCGCTTATGTTGATTGTGTTGAACTGGCGACAGGCAAGCAAGTGCGCTTAACTGCCAAAGAGTGCCGTTTTGGCTATCGCGACAGTATTTTTAAACATGAATACCAGGACCGCTTCGCCATTGTAGCCGTAGGTCTGCGTCTGCCAAAA
>OKSA01001502.1_pt1 | contig 20995 bp, 16 predicted proteins | sample 1601181 | NCBI WGS metagenome assembly OKSA01 (sample SAMEA3541538, study PRJEB24748) | human gut metagenome | biome: human gut; feature: human-associated habitat; material: faeces | place: China | collected 2012
AAATCTTTCTTCCAATTTTGGGGACTACACTGGAAGTTTTGTTTTATATGATCAGTCTGCTGATAAATGGAATATTTATAATATGGAGCATGCTTCCACACGTGTATCACCGAATTCGACTTATAAAATATATGATGCATTACTTGGCTTGGAATCTGGAATTATTACACCAGAACATTCCACTTTCACATGGAATGGAGAACCATATCCTTTTAATTCATGGGAAGCCGATCAAGATTTAACCTCGGCTATACATAATTCCGTAAACTGGTATTTTCAGGCAATTGATTCACAGGCAGGTTTTGAAGCCGTAAGAACATTTTTACAGACAATAAACTATGGGAATCAGAATACTGGAACAAATCTAAATCTCTATTGGACAGATTTCTCTCTGAAGATATCACCCATAGAACAGGTGGAATTGTTACAGGATTTCTATCAAAATAATTTTCATTTTGACAGTAAAAATATCCAGGCAGTAAAAAAAGCTCTGCTGCTTTCCACTACTTCTTCCGGTTCTCTTTACGGGAAAACAGGAACTGGGCGTGTCAATGGTAAAGATGTCAATGGTTGGTTTATCGGATACATTGAAACAGCGAATAATACTTACTACTTCGCAACAAATATTCAATCCTCTTCTGGTGCAACTGGAAGTCAGGCTACCGAAATAACAGAATCTGTACTTTCTAATCTTGGTATTTGGAAATAAATAAAGAGAACTGATAGCATAATTTCCCGTTATCAGTTCTCTTTATTTCATTCTTCTCTACTGATCAATTCTGCAAATTACCTAACCGGTACTGATACCTCGGTATATTATCAATACCATTATCTAAAATCCTGTTTCCAACATACTGAATCGTTCCATCATCCTGAATTTTCATCGTAAGTTCGTGTGTAATAACAACATCATTACATACAACAGAATCACATACTGCATGAATTGTCAAAACAATGGTTCCATCTTCATTGTGCCTGACTTCTGTTACTTCCGGTAAAGACAAGCCAAAATGTGTTGGTGAATAATTACCACATCCCAATCGTTCCCAGATAAACATATTACTTTGTTCATCGTAGACCGCCCATTCTTTCAATTCTTCTTTTGTAACAGGAAGATATGTCATAATTACATTTTCGAACTCTTCTGCTGGAATTCCCACAACCTCTTTTTCTGCAGTAAATTTTTCTCCATATTTCATTTGATAAAAATATTCATAAAGTCCATTATAATCCAACCCCTGCATATCCTCCGCATTCCAGTTTGAACATAACAGATTGTTTCCCTGATAGCCGAACGTACTCACATATTTTTTTGAATATTCCCGACACTCCTCACTCAAAGGCTTTACCCGGATAATACAACTTCCATCTACAATCTCTGTCACTTCCGGTGGTTCAGGTACGCATAATTCATAACAGAAATTCCCATTTTCAGTATATGCCCATTCTTTTATTTTTGATAGCGATATGTATGTAAGTACAGGCTCTGTATCCTCACTCCAGATCATTTTTGCGGACATCACACTCATTTCTTTTCCATCATAACTATATTCTTTTCTGGTAATTCCACCATCTGTATCTGCTTCATATAAAATTACACTTCCTTTTTCTTCTTGTTCTGCAGATTTTAAAAATTGTTCCATCTTCTGATAATTATCCATAACAGAATAATGATCGGAACCAATGACCGGATTCCCATTTTGTTTGATAATTTCTTTCATCCGATTCATCATTTGCTCAGCAGTATTCTGATCTGCTTCTTGTATTCCATTATATTCAGAATAAATATCTCGGATAATGCCCATAATTTCTTCACAATCGTTCACAGCTTCCTTTTTCTTGTCTTCATCGATTGGTAGATTATATCCCTTATCCGGATTTTCCATGGTAGTGTTTTTTTGATTCTTCTCATTTTTTACATCTGTGCTGTTTAACGATATCTTACTTTCACAGGAAGTCAGAATCATTCCTATACAAAGTACTAACAAAATACTTTTTCTTTTCATATTGCCCCCTAATTATTACTGTAATTCTCTTCCCACTCTTCTTCTGTTAATCTTGGCATATACCACCCTGCATTTGCATTTTGATCTGAACTAATTACCTTATTTGATAAATACTGGAAACTTCCGTCTTCCATAGGTTTTATCATCAATTCACTGGTGATTGCCTGATCTAACATTCTGATTTCCCATACTGCTTCTATCGTAAGTTTTAATGTTCCATCTTGTAATTTTTCATATGAGATAACTTCCGGATATGGCTCATATGGGAATTCACAATCATATAACCCTCGCGGTCTGTATCTAAAAGTTTTATTATCAGAGTTATAAAAAGTTCCCTTTTCAATCTCGGTATTACTAAATGGTAAATAGGTCTTTATAACCTCTTCAAACTCATCTTCTGGAACTTCATATTCTGCTCCACCATAATTTGCTTCATATGGAACTTGCTTTCCATATTTCATATAATACATTTTTTCATAAAGATCATAAAAATCAAGTTCCGTATAATTCTGGTTATCCCAATTTGTAATCAACAGATTATTAAGTGCATACCCCAACGGCATAACATATTTTCGATTCAATTCCCGGCATGTTTTATCTAATGGCTGCACTCTGAATCCAGTTTCACCCGGTGCTCCATCAAATCCCGGTGGGTGATATTCCTCCAGAAACAAGTATCCTTTTTCTGTATATTTCCACTCATATGCTTCATATTCATCATAATAATTAGCCTGTGGACTATTATCCTTCCATTTAACCTGACATAATCGAACATTTATCTTTCCATTCATTGACTCTAAATGATATTGTATAATTTCCCCTTCATCAAATACAACAACAATATCTACTGCTGCCTGTTCTTCTTTCTCTGCTGCTTTGCAAAAATCTTCTACTTTTTCACGATTGACCATATCAATCTGATTATCACAATCTACTGCCGCATATCCTTTCTCTTCCAGACAATTGATAATTTTTCTTTTCGCCTTTAATGTATTTAACTCCGACTTCTCCTTCATATAAACAGACCGAAAAGTTTGTGCTGTTTTCTTTACTTCTGCATTCATTTCAGATTCTACGGTTTCTTTCTTTTCTTCTTTTTCCGTAATTCGATTTTGTCCGCACCCTGTAAAAACAATAAGAACTATCAATATCATCGCAAATTTCTTACATATGTAATAATTCCCCGTAAAAATTTTTTTATTTTTCAAAATATTCCTCCAATACGGTTGCATCCTTTTTAACAACATAACCACTTCCACCGATTCCTTTCACATTCTCAACCATACTGATAAGAAGAATTGGTTTGTCCACGCTTTTATCTGCCGTAAACACCGAAAACCACCCGATTTCTTTGCCAGAAGTATCTTCTTTCGTTGCCTTCAACTCGGCTGTCCCTGTTTTTCCAGCCAGCAAAATATCGTCACGATGTGCAGCATATCCGGTTCCTTCCGGATCATTTACAACACCTTCCACCCCTTGCATAATTTCTTCTACATTTTCTTTGCTAAACGCATTTTCTATCCATGTTTCACCAGATGCTTCTTCTTTGTATTTCAAATATGGTTTTATCATATCCCCTTCATTTAAAAATGAAGTATAAATACTTGCCAGATGTAATGGATTTACAAGAATCTGCCCTTGCCCATAACCACTATCTGCCAATTGTATTTCTGTTTCTATTTTATCTGTATTGGAATATGTTGATTCCTGCATCGCAATCTCAAACGGCATATTCTGATTAAATCCTATTTCATTTAAAGTATTCATGAAATTCTCACTACCAATTTTAAGAGCTGCCTTTGCAAAATAAATATTATCAGAATAGATAATTGCATTTTTCATAATAACCGGTTCATATTCATGAAGTGTTGTCACTTGATAAGATCCCCAAGACGAATCTTTCTGCCATGCCAAACCTTCATTTCCAAAATCTTCTTTTGGATCTATGCTTCCCGTTTTCAACCCAATTCCTGCCACAACTGGTTTAAATGTTGAGCCAGGACACCATACTTGACGAAAACGATTATATAATGGCTTCTTTTCATCTTCGTTTAATGATGTCCATTTCTCTGATGATAAGCCCCGTATAAATTCATTATTATCATAAGATGGGGTACTTACCAAAGCCAATACTTCTCCCGTATAAGGATTCATTGCGACAGAACACCCCGGATCTTCTTTAAACTGCTCGTATAATGATTTTTGCAAATCGGAATCTATCGTTAATCTTATATCCATACCATCTTCTTTAAAAATACTTGCAAGAACCTCTTTTACTTCCCCATCACTATCCAAAATCTTTATATCACAACCATCTTTTCCTTTTAATTGCTTTTCGTATAACTTTTCCACCCCAGATCTTCCGATTACACTTTCAGCTGAATATCCTTCCCCTGGATGATTTTCCAAATCTTCTGCTGTTACAGACTGTACATAACCAATTAAATGAGCTGCTGCTTCCCCTAACTCATAGGTTCTAACTTCCACATCTGATAGCATAACCCCTGGAATTTCCAAAAGTTTATTCTGACAATCCTGCTCCTCAAGTGTCTTTTCTTCTGGCTGTATTTTCATTAAATCTATTTCTTCTACTTTCGGAATAGTTTCAATTGGTACAAAAGAATCTTCTTTTACCCACTTTGCTGTGAGTTTGTTATTTATTGTTTCTACATCTATCTCTAATAACTCCGCTATTTTTTCAATAGATACATTCCTGTCTTCCAGCTTTCCCGGTATAATGCCAACTGATGTTGCTACTCCTTTTCCTGCAAGCATTTTACCATCTCGGTCTAATATTTCTCCTCTCTCCGCTTTTGATGTAGTAACACTTATTTTATCATCACTCTCTAAATCTGGAAAAATCAGGCTATCCTGCCATACTAATTTATATCCCTGTTTCGTCTTCTTCAGTTCCGCCATATTGTCAAATTGTATTGTTCCGGCAATTGTATTACATGATGTTTCATACGAAAGCGTAACTGTATCTGCTTTTTTCTCTTTCACAGCTATATGACTGATTTTAATGTCACTGACCTCTATTCCTTCGTATATCTTAGAATTTCGTTGTATGTATTCTTCTTTTGTCAGATAAACTTTTTCATCTGAATCTATCATAGTATACATTACTTCATATTCCTTTTTTTCAATATGGTTCATATATTCCACAAGTGTGTCTTCTGGTGATTCCGTTATCGTCCTTTTTAATAAAACACCTCCCGAAACAGCAATTACTGTTATAGCTACTATCAGCCCAAAAATTTTACAAGCGTAAGATTTTTGGATATTTTGCTTTTTTCGTCTTCTTTTCATAGATATTCCTTTCTTCTAATTTTTTTGTTTCTTAAATCTTACACTTGTAATATTTGAAAGTCAAGTCTATTTTCAGGAATTGTATACTCCAGATTCACCATTAGACTATCACACTTTTTCTCCTGCCTTTTAATATGCCGGAACACCATATCCATAAATGTTACTGCTTCCGATACGGTAACTCCGTCTTGCCACTTTATCCCCACTGTTGCCTTCTATGGTATTAACGGTTCCACCGTTGACACTCTCTACAATTCCAACGTGGTCAATTGTTCCATTATTTCCCCAGTCAAAGAAAATAATATCTCCTGCCACCGGGGTATAACTTCCGTCACGGAACCTACCTTTACTTTCAAACCACTTCACACCGTCCGAACAAAGAGAAAATTTCGGAATGACTCCACTCTGAATATAACCGCTCTGGTCTGCACACCAGGACACAAAGCAGGCACACCACTCTACCCTACCTCCAAATCCATACCAACTCCAATAGGTCGTTCCGCCTTTTCCTTCCTGCGATGCTGCCACCTGAACGATTGCCTGATTACCGATACCTGTCGGGATTCTTCCAAATGCATAATACTGAAGCACATGTGGTACATACTGCTTGTCCCCATAGCTGCTCCAGCCCATTCTCTGTGCCATCATATCGGAAAATTCTGCTGCATTTGCAAGGGTATATCCACCTCTGGCTTTCGCCCATTCCAGATATCCATTTCCGTAGTTGTAACTTTGCAATGCCAGTTTAATATTTTCCATATCCAGAGGATTTTTTACTCCTGCACGTTCCAGACAACTTTTTATTTCTTGCACCCCACAGGAAATCGAATACTCTGGATCCGTGATTCCATTCGGCTGTCTGGGATATTTTGTATTAAAGCTCCCTTCTGAACACTGCATCGGATCAAGTCCTCTCCCACCGGATTCCTGCATCATAATCGCTTTGATCAGTTCCACATATTCTCCAATACCATATTGATTTGCATACTGACGGATTAGTGGTTCGTATGCTTCTACTTCTGCACTGACGGAAGAAACTGTACTGGAATTATCCCCACCTGTCATGCATAGAAAACCACCAAATAAAATGACGATAATCAAAATCATAGCTGCAATCCAACCACCTGCAGTCAATACACTCAGTAATGCTTTTGTAGCTTCAATCAACGCTTTTATCGCATGTGTTACCGCTTTTGCTGTCGTTTTCACTGCAATCCTGGTATTTTGTGCTGTCTGTCTTGTTGCCTGCACTGCTTTTTCTGCCTTTTTCATGGAATAATGCATTGCCTGGACAGAAGCATTTGCTGTCTGCTCCGATGTTTTGATACTGGTCCTTGCTGTTTGTTCTGCAGTCTTGACCGCTTTCCCAGAAGTCTTGATGGTACCTTTTCCGGTATTCTTTACAACCTGTTCCGAAGTTCTCCCTGTCTTGATCGTTCTTTTATCCCGTTCAACAGTCTTGATTTTTTTGACAGCAAGTTCTTTTCCCTGCTTCTGTGCCGTTTCTCCGCCTGAAGACGGTACTGGTCGGATTTGTTCTTTCGGCTGGTAAACTGTTTCTTCGACAAGCGAAGAAACAGAAGTTTTCTCTTTCCTCCGTTCAATAATCTTTCCTGCCTGTCTGCGTACCTGATGCCCTGTTTCGTGAAAAATGTGGTCAGCATACTCGCTGGCCACATCTTCTGCATAACCTACCGGATTATTCTCTCTATCACTGGATTTCTCCGTCGATTGCATGACAGTTTCTTTTGTTCTGACATAAGACTGCTTAATATGGTCTGTCACTGTAACCGTCTTATCTAATATTTTAATATCCTTATGGACTTGGCGTGTTTTTATCTTACAATCCATCGCTTTTCTCCATTTGAATCTTTATCTAGCGTTCATGATTAGTTTCTTTTTTGCTCACCTGTGGCAGTTCCCGGCAGTATTCCGGATACTTCATGCGGATTGCTTCATAAAAATATGGTGCATAGCCACAATCGAACATCTCGTATGGGGTAGACAGACTTTCTTCTCCCTTCTCCACATATCCATTCCACAAGTTGAATGCCAGTCTGGTCAATCGTGCCGAACCGCCTGTCTGCCACCCTTCATGCAATGCTTTTGGTTTAATCAAACGCTCTTCAGATACCGCCACCTTTAAAGTTTTCCGGTGACTGTGTGAGTATCTGCCAGATTTCCGCAAGTTTACTGTTCCAGGTATCCAAGGCATTTTGCAAGTTCTGTACTACCCAGTTATCTGACACGTTCTAAACACCTCCTGTCTTAGTCGGGACAGTGCGGTTCCATGTGCCCCTGCACAGTCCCGTTTTCTTACTCCTTGTTTTCTGTTCTGCTTAACCTGTAATCAGATTCAGGATTTCTTTTGCGAATGTAATGATTACACCACCTGCTAATGTTAAGAACCCATTGGCTCTCTGGCTTGGATCGTGAGACTTCAGTGATAAACCAACCTGCACAATTCCAAATCCTAGTAAAATCATGCCGATGGCACGAATCAGTCCAAAGATAAATGTGGACAGATTATTGATAACGATCAGTGGATCGTCTGCCGCAAATACGGTACTTGCTCCTGCTGTCATAATCAGTACCATTGCAATATACACTGCAATGGCACGTTTCATTTTTGCTGTCATTGGCAGCTTCTTCGTTGATTTTGTTGTTTCTTTCTTCTCCTGCTTCTTTCGCATATCTAACTTCATTTTTTAATAGCCTCCTATATATTTTTCTTGGATTTACACATATTTCTGGATAATTTCTTCCAGATCTTCATCGGATAATAATTCGTAATCTTCCGATTCCAGTGAATCGTCTGTGAGTTCACCTTCTAAACTGTCTCCCAATGAGATACTTGCCACCGCCCGGCCAACCGTACCATGCAGATATGGTTTCCCGTTCCCGTCAGTCGTAAGCCCTACATTGGGATGTTTTAAAATATCAAATTTCTCATCTAAAATTGGTCTTTCTCCACGAATAAAAAGAATCGCATATCGGTTATCCAACATGCGAACTTCATCGGGTGTCATCAGCTCCCGCCCTGTATTCTGATAATTGGTGGAATAATTTCCGGAATGTCCTGTTGATTTTCCATAGGTGTTCGTGTCAATCGTTGCCTTGCCAAGAAGTTCGCTGACATATTTATGTGTTCCCTGCTCATTGCCGCCTAAATATAAAAATTCATCACAATTTCCCATAATGCTTTCCCACTGCTTCTCAAACAATGCTTTTAACTGCGCCAGATTCTGCAAAATAATACTGACTGACACTTCTCTGGAACGCATCACAGACAGAATCTTATCGAAGTCATCAGGCAGTGAAACATTTGCAAATTCGTCCATGAGGAAATGCACATGAACCGGAAGTCTCCCTCCATATTTATGGTCTGCCAGATAGAACAACTGCTGAAATAACTGGGTATACAATATTGACACCAGAAAGTTATAACTGGTGTCGTTGTCCGGGATTAACGCAAATAAAGCCACTTTTCGCTCTCCCAGTGATGGCAGGTCTAAATCGTCCGTTGCGGTCAGTGCTGCCAGACTGGATAAGTTGAATTTCTCAAGTCTTGCGGCTAATGTGATTTGAATGGATTTTAATGTCTTGGCACTACCAGAGTGATAATCTTTGTAATACTTTACTGCGATATGTTCCGGGTTCTTCATTTCCAACCGCTCAAACAATTCATCAAGCGGTGACTGGTACTGGTCATCGTCCTCTCTGACTTCTCCGGCACGTAACATTTCCATTACCATCGGGAAATTCTGTTCTTCTTCCGGTGCTTCATATCTCAGATAGAAAATCAGTGCCAACAACAGCATAGAAGCTGCGGTATCCCAGAATGGATCGTTAGACTGACTGCCTTTTGGTGTAGTCGCTTTGAACAGGTTCGTCACCAGTCTCTGCACATCGTTATCATCCTTCAGATATACAAACGGGTTATAGCAATGGCTCTTTTCCATATTGATCAGGTCAAGCACTCTTACTTCATAACCTTTTTCTTCCAGAAGATACCCGGTATCCCGCAAGTTCTCTCCTTTTGGATCAAGCACCACAAAAGAGGTATTCGCCTGCATCAGATTCGGTTTCGCAAAAAATCTGGTCTTTCCTGAACCAGAACCACCAATCACAACCATCAATACATTTCGCAAATGTTTCCGCATGTTGTAGCTGATTCGTACATGCATGGTTAGCAACTTATTTTTTGTAAACCGCTTCTCCCTGTATCTGCGATTGATTTTCTTCACATTCCCCCATTTTGCAGAACCATGTTCTTCACCTCGTCGGTAATGTTTCCTAGTAGAAAGATAAATCCCGATTCCCATGCTGTAAGACAGCAAAAAAATAAGGACAGTTTTTACACTGTCCCCACATAACTGAATCGAAAACGGATGATTCATTGCTTTAGGAACTCCTTCCAGAATTCCCATAAGACCAGACGAAAGATAAGGTGCGACAAGTAACGCAAACCAGATAACCGGGATAATTCCAAGCAACGCCAGTATCAGACCACTCTGTTCATCATCGTTCTTCATGGCTTCTGCATCCTCTCTTTCCTTTATCCGGCGGTACTTCGATTTTCTCAATGACTTTCATTAAAACATCATCGACAAGCTCCGTATCTTTTCCCTCTTTCAGCATCTGATTCCGCTTGTCCTTTAGGGAATGGAACACTACGCCACTCTCATATTTATCCAGTTCTAACGTAATCGTATCACTGCTCATTTTGCATTCTCCTTTCCCGAATTTTTCTAGCGTGCTTCTTTTCTATGTTGTCCTCTGGATTTCTGTTCTTTCTTTTCAGGCTCTGGATTTTCTTTCTTATCTTTCACCTTTTCAGAACTGTCTTGTCCGGTTTTTTCAGTCTCTGACTGTCGGTAAGTTGCATTCCGATTCTGATCCAGTACCTTTGCCATTCTTGCAGAAATTGCATTCGCTGCATCTCTGGCTCTGGAAAGTTCCGCCCGCACTTCCTGAGTCTCCATTCTTTCAAAGAACTCTGGTGCATGTGAAAAATCATATCGACTGGTATCTATTCCATATTTTTTACACAACATATAAGACGCACACGATACATGAAATGCATCTTCATTTTTATCATAGTGCGGATTCCCATCCGCATATCCGGCAAATACCAATTCCGGCACAAGATTCTGAAAGATTTCCTGTGCACTCATCCCTTTTCTTACATAAATACAACCTTCTTCCGGTTTAAAAAATGCTCCTTTTTCATCCGGCATCTGTTCTGGTTCTGCTGCAACAATATTTACCGGAGGGGTACTGACTAACGCCCGGATTAAATCATGTTCTTCATATTCTGACTTTTGAATTGTTGTATCGGACATTGTAGTCTGAGAAATATCATATAGCTTTTTCGCATTATAATAATTTCCAACTGTACCATCTTCACGCTTATATGTTTTTCCCGGCTCTAAAATCAGAACTGGATTCTGTCGTTCCATACGTTTTAAATAAAATCCATGATCTCTCCAGTATCCATAGTCACCCAGTTTCTGTGCATCTGGTCTTTGTGCCAGAATCAGAAGTGCATTATTGGTAGTATATCGATCAAAGGTACTCTGTACATCCAGATACTTCTGCAGCATTTTCCCATCCGTTGCCACTTGTGCGGTTACCTGCTCTGACAACTCATAGCAGCGATTCCTGTTATTTCTGCTTTCTGCAATAAATGCCTGTACCTTTTCATCCTGTGGTACAGCCGATGCATTTAATAAAGAATCAAAACTATTATCCATAAAATTTACCTCTCTTTCCCTTTCCTTGGTTTTCGTTTCTGTTGTGGCTGCTGGTGGCGAATCTGATTCCGGTCTTTATTTCCCTGATTTCTCACCGGATCATTTCTATTCTCACGCCGCTCCGCTTCTTTCTTCCTTGCATTCTGTATTTCCCGAAGTTCCTTTCTGACCGATGGTTTCTCTGGTTTTTCCGGGGTAAATAACTTAGAAGTACCCTCTGCGGTTTTCTCTTGCTTCTTTGAGGTAGGCTCGGACAGACGGGATTTGGTCGTCTTTGCCAAAGAGGGGTTTTGCTCCTTCCCCTCTTTCTTTACCGGCTCTCCAAACAACTCGTCCATAAGCTGATCCTCCTTGGATTTCTGCGGATAATCTTTCTCCGTTTCTGCCTGTCCCTGTTTTTCCTGCTGAACCTGTACTTTTTCCGGCTTCTTTTCCTGCTTCTCTGATTTTCCGGCTTTTGCTTTTTCTGCACGTGTCCGCTCAATTTCCGTCTTAATCTTCGCTGCTTCTGTTACAGATGCAAACTGGAATCTATCTACGATACGGTTGATTCTTGGTGCATCTTCTTCCTTTACAATCACATCTACCAGTCCGTCACTGCTTCCTTTGGGATTTCGGACTGCACAGTACAACACACCATATCGTTTTGCTTCCTGAACAAATTGTTTCAGATCACTTTCTTTCACTGAAAATACCGTCAGTGGTCTACCTGATTTGACCAGTGTTTCAAGTCTTACTCTGCCTTTTGTCTTTTTCTTCTCTTTTAAGACTGCATACAGCATCACTGCCAGATGCTTCGCTCCTGTGCCACTGATCTTCAATGCTGCTTCACCGACTTCCAACGACATTCGTACCACCTGATCAGCGGCTTCGCCTGATGTGTTCATGGCTTTGTTCCTCCTTCTTCTCTTTTTCTTCCCGCACCATCTTAAATTTTTCTTCGATTACCTTGGAACGTGCGGCGATTCCATCACAAAGTGCTGCCTCCTTTCTGAGCGTTCCAATTTTCTCTGTCAGAACTTTTATCTGCTCCTTCATTTCCTGTATTTCTTCTTCCGGTCTGTCTGCCCGGATCTTATAACGCAGGTGCTTCCGCTCCTCCACACACTGCTCCATTTTCTTCTGCAAACTTTCTTTCAACAAAAAAAGCTGCTCCGCAGTATCAATGTGATAATGGCAGAGCAGCTTCGTCTCTTTTGAAATGGTATTCAGTTTTAACAAATCCTCCCGGAACAATACATGCACCTGTTTGGCAGATATTGACAGGCGGTTCTTCGGCAGGATTCCTAAAAGATAACAGTAGTGCAGATACAATCCCCGAAGCCCTCTGATTTTTCTTGTCTGCTTAAAGTTGCCGGATACCTGAATCCGGTAATACTTCCCAACTGAAATTTTCTTCTCGGCAGGTAATTCATTTTCTTCCAGAATCCGAACCCGGATTGCTTCCAGCGAATAATTCTCTCCAAAGTTCCGCTTTAGCTTCAGACCTCGCTCTCGCCCTTCCGGACGAATATTGATGTCTTTTCCAAACTTAAACAAGTATCCTTTTTCCCGCAAATAAAAAAAGAACTGTTTTTCAGTCCTCGCTTTTCGGATTGCTTCATCAACATCTGCTTTTACCATACTATGATAACTTGGCTCCCCCTGCCACTCGGCATAATGTTTTCCTTTTCCCTGTTCCGGCTGCCCGACAACCGATAACTGATATTCTTTACATAACCGGTCCGACACCATTCGCATATCCCGGTAATCCTGATTTGTCCTGTGGTATCTTTTCCCATCAATGAATGAAACTGAGTTCACCACAAAATGGTTGTGCAGATGATTCGCCTTATCCAAATGAGTCGCAATCAATACCTGATACTGACTGCCCCACAATTCTTCTGCCAGCTTCTTTCCAATCTCATGTGCCATTGCCGGATTACATTCTCCCGGTGCAAAAGACTGGTAGCCATGAAACGCAACAATTCCGTCCTCCTTTCCAAAACGCTTTTTGACCGCAATCATTTCTTCTCTGGCGGTTGTCGGTGCACAATTCACTCCAGATACATACTGTTCCATCAGTTCTTCCGCTTCTCCGACAAGTTCCATTTCCATAGATTCAGATTGCCTCCGTCTGATCTTTTCTGCATTCACCGCATAGGTAATTACATCATTAAGTCCTTGTGTGGATCGTGATTGATTCTCAGATATTCGCCCTTCATTGTTCTCTTTCGTCTTATCCGGATTCTCCGCATAATTGATTACTTTTCCAATCCACCCCTTGATGCTCCAGATTGATGTCACTGCCATGATTCATTTTTCTCTGGAAGTATCACTGCTTCTGTAATCTTACGGACTGCTTCATTGAACTTCCGCACTTCCTTATCGTAACGCTGCACATCTACCACATTTAACACATGTGCTTTCTGCGCAATCTGATTTAAGTTATTTCCAATTTTATGCAGCTCCCGCATCATAGAATAATAATCTGGTGGCGGTGCGTCTCTTGGAACAACACCAGAAATCAACTGTCTCAGGTAAGCTTCCCGGTTCAGTCCGCTTCTCTTTACTTTCTTATCCAATGCTTCTGCTTCTTTTTTGTTCAATCGGAAAAGGATTGCTACATTACGTTTTCTCAACGCTCCATCTCCTTTACTTTCTGTATAGAATCTGGTTCCTGGCGAATCTGGTGTTTTTCTTTATCGTAACTGTAAACTCTGTCTGAGAGAACCTCCTGCCGTTCCACTTCATTTTTATTTACTTCCCGTACCATTTCACCAAGCATTTTCGGTTCCATCTCTCCATTATCCGGAACGAGCAGAACTTCATGCACCGATGACGGTAACACATAGAATGCTTCTGGAAAAAGCTGTTCCAATTTATTTAAAACTTCTGGCTGCGTGATCATAGATGCTCCATATTGCTTTTCTACATTCGTAAGTGCATACAGCATATCATGTGAACGAAGTCCAAAATCAACATTTTCATCTAACAGGTTTGTTGTATGTCCTTCTTCATTAAAAATACTCAACAACATTTCGTCCATTGACTGAAGAATCGGTGTATTTACAGGCTGTGTATTTGCTCTGGCCTGCTGGAACATTTCCTTTGCATCCACATTCCACATCTTAAGATGTTCATTTTTCACCTTCATAGTCGCTTTTCCATCGTTAGACTCTACCGGAAAATCCACATAACAGATAGCCGACAGATCTTCCATATTTTCATGAGGCATTTCCTGTAACATTCGTTTGTTTGCCTGGGTGTTCACAAGCATCACTGCCAGATGCTCCTTCACTAAATCATAATCCATTGGGTTGATACCACTGTGCACAAACGGAGCGTTTCCTGCTTCTTCCATGCATTTTGCAATTTCATTCATCACTTTCTCAACGGATTTGCCCAGACGTATTTCATTAAAGAACGGCTCTACATAAACAACTGGGCACACATTTTCTTCCTGCAGTCTTACCTGTACTCCTACCATCTGGACTCCATTATTTTTATTCATCTGTATTACCTGAAATTCTGCATTCTCATATTTAGCTGGGAGAAAATTCCGAATGTCTTTTGCTACACCTTCCGCAAATACCTTTTCTGCTATCATCTCTTTTGCAATCATTTCTTCTGTTCTCCCTTCTTCTTGTTCATTTTCTTTAAATATTCCTGATACCGTCTTTCTGCTTTCTTCTTGTCTTCCATTGATACTTCAACCTGCATCTTGTATCTCCTTTCTTTTTGTCTACTGAATCTTGTTAATCTGCAACAGGCACATCAACACTACTCCTATAATGCCACCTACTAATACTCCACAAATAAACTTCAACATTGTTACTTTCTCCTTTTTCATTTTCTGAGGGTTTCAGGGATTCTCCCTGACAAGCTGCCGCAGACTGCCAGACAGGAAACCTGTGTGGCAATCCAAAGGCGTTGCTTGCTGGTATTGTGTATTGCTATACTTCACCTGCCGGACAATATATTTGACAGTTTTCACACTGCTCCATGCAGCTCTCTTCCAGCACTTTTTCAGCAACAATTCCAAGCAATTCTCCCTGATTTTTCTCATTTTCTTTCAGAGTTTCAAGAAAAATCTTCAAAACTTCTTCACTGTCCACATCCTCTTCCATCGTCAAAATCAGGTCTTTCTTATGCACAACTGCCAGCTCATATTTCACCATTTTCATCTTCTGCTCACCTTCTATCTCTCGTATTTTTTATGACTTGCCAGACTCTTTTTTGCTGCTTTTGCCCTCTTTGTAACCGCCAGGTTTAACTTGATACAAAGCTGATCATTGTAATCTTTTCCATATTTCGGAGGCTCATCTTTTACCTGATACTGCTTTGGAAGTACAGTACAAATTGCTTTTGTGGCAAGTCTTCCGATACGGTCATTATCCAAATGCAGTACGATCACTTTCACTTCTGGATGCAGCTTTAATGCTCTGGTCAACGCTGCAGGGACCTTACTTTTTTCAATTTCTTTTGCTGGCTGATAGACGCCTGCAAGAGACAATAAATGTTCCTCTCTCCACTCCTTTCCCTCTGATTTCTGCAAGGTTGCATAGGACAACAAATCGATTGCTGACTCAAACAGATGCACCGTTTCACTTGGTTTTTCTGAAAAAACGGAAAAAGAATAATTCTTATCGCTTCCATTTGCCTCACCAATAAAGCTTGTCCCGGTTCCCCGAAGAGCTGCATATTTCGGACTTCCTTTCGCATCCATTCCTACAAATACTGCATTATGATGAAATGCACTTTCATAAATTCTTCCGGAATCCAGACAAAATCGAATGATTTCTTTGTCGATTCCTCGTTCCAAAAGATATGCAATCACTTCTGCATTGTCCTCATTTTTCTTTGGTAACAGCAAATGTTTTTCCATCGGAATGTTCTCGGATACAGAAAGAGACGGCTGAATATTTGCCTGTCCTGCAAGCAATTCAACCGCCTCTAAAAAGCTGTATTCTTTTACTTTGATCAGATAATCCAGTGCTGATCTGCCACCGATTCCCCTGCTCCACCACATCCATTTTCCATTGGATATTTTCAAGCTGTCGTGTGTTCTTGTGGTGTAGGTGTTGCCGGAAAAATGAACCAGTTCATACGGTTCATAATTTTTCAGGTAGGCGAGTAAGTCCATTCGCTTGACTTCCTGCATGACTGATGGTGGTATATATGGCATGATTTTCATCCCCTTTCCTGCCTGGGATTGATATTGTTTGGGATAATATCTGGGCATGATAATAGCCAGATGATTCCTTGGGTTGGAAACCATCTGGCTATGTAGATTTAGACTTTTTCATTAAATATTTTTTTTATAAAATAACCAAGAAATCTTTATATATAAGAATTCCTGATTATATAAAATATTACTCTAAGCAATCCCTTTCTCGTCCAGAGCTTTGACTTCTTCTACTGTCAATACCGCTGTTTCTGCAATCTCTTCATATGACAGTTTTCCTAACTTCAATAATCGCTGTGCCATTGCTATTCTTTCTTCTCTCGCAGTCTCATTTCTCATATCTTCCATTACTCTACACATAGTCGCAACTCCTTTCTCGTCTTCTTTAAAATATCGAACACGTTCTGCCAATATTTTGTAATTCATATCTTTAGGATCAGTACAATAGAAATCATGCATCAGTTTTCCTAATGCTGACTCATCTTTTATTTGTGAGTTCACATATATAATATGCGATTCATCACCAAACAATTCGCCAGTTTCTTTAACCGTTCTATCAATATGATAGATTGGTAATCCCGCTTTCATTATATCATTTTCTGTAATAAATATAACATAAGATTCACACAAATTTTCATATTTTTCACCCGGTTCAGTGACATTTGCATCAATAAGACTACTGTTATATCTTGCTCTTTTCACTTCGGCACCCTTATCACTTCTCTGGATTTCAATATTGTAAACTCTTCCTTCTACGTCTACTGCCAATATATCCAGTCTTACTGAACGCCCTTGTAGATTCTTAATATCATGCTGTCCATGGACAGTTATTACCTTTAAATCAGTTCTGTTCAAAATAATCTGAAGCAAGAATTTGGTACATTCTTTATCCTCAAAGACCTTACTCATAAAGTCATCATCAAGCAATCGAAAGCCTCGAAGACGCTGTAAATCTTCTTCATGTTTCCGTTCAAAATCCAACTCTTTTACATTCTTTTCTGCCACATTATCACCTCTTTCTTTATCATTCTTCCCCATTGGTTTATAACAGATTAACATAGTTTGTACTCCTTTACAAGTTCGATGATTAATCAGATTTTTATAGCGGCATCGTTTTTCCAATGCCGCTATCTAATTTCTATACCTCTAATTATCTACTCTGCACTTTATTCGTTCTACCTCTCTAAATTCAAATCAGTTCTTCCCGTCACATTCAGCATCTCCTTCTCTCGGAAACTAAACATCTTTTCATTTGTTCCACCGACAATGATATGATCCAGCAACTCTATCCCCAATAACTGTCCGCATTGCTGCAACTTTCGGGTTACTAACATATCCTCTTTGGATGGTTTCACATTGCCACTGGGATGATTATGAAGTCCGATAATCGCAGATGCATTTGCCAGAATACTGCTCTTAAAAACTTCTCTTGGAATTACAAGCGAAGCATTGATACTTCCAACACTGACCATATTCATATTAATCACCTGACCGTTGTTTTTCATATTTAGGACGCAAAACACTTCTCTGTCATATTGTGCTAATTCCTTCGCCATCAATTCCACAACTGCCTGTGGGCTGTCCAAAATCTTTTCGCTATAAAGGGACGGTTCCTTGACCAGTCGGATATTTACAACTTCCAGCTCATTCTCCATCCTTCTCTACTCCTTCCGGGAATTCTATAACTAACAGAAAATTTTTATCTGTTGATTCCACGTACGCTTTCACTTGTGATAATGTCAGTTCCAATTGTTTATGTTGCTCCATGTTCCTCTGCTCCTTTCGGTTCGTCCTTTGTTTCTATTCTTCCTGACAAATAACTTATCACCTTATTCGCCTTAATAATTTTCTGCAATTCACTGATCATACATAAATCTGCCACATTCACTCCTGGCAACATAAGCATTTCATCCATGGTCATACTGGCAATCTCTTTCTCTGTTCCATATCCGGCATCAAATAAACGCTGTAATACTTTTATTGCTTTTTGATTCTTTCCCATTTTATTGTCAAAGGGCAGCTTAACGCCACCCTCTGTTTTACTCCTCTTCTTTTTTCTCTTCAATTCCTGATTTCTTAATCTGTTTCTTTTTGTTCCAGACACGGATACCTGTAATTCCGGCTGCCGATAATAACAGAATGGCTATCCACAAAGCTGCCTGTGTTGTATCACCTGTTTTTGGCGGATTGCTAGTCTTTACAGGGTTTCCCGGTGTCTCCTGCGTTGGAGTTTCCGGCACTTCTTTGATGGTAACTGTCTGACCTTCATCATTGATGTCCTTATGCTCCGTTACCTTCTTCGGTTTTTCCGGATTTGTCATATCATACAGTTCTTCAAACGTTACAAGCTGCTTTCCACTGAGTGAACTCCCATCAAAAGTAAACTCAATCTTCACTTCCATCTTTTCCTTATCTGCAGTAAATTCGTAATCATTTGTTACTTCTTTACCATCAATGATCAGCTTTGCATTTTCCGCCTTGATCATCTGCCAGCCAGACAATTTGTATTTCGTACCAATTTCCAATCCTTCTAAAGTAACAGTATCTACAATCGTCAAATTTTTTCCTGCTTCAATTTCTTTCTTGCCATTTTTATCTGTTGCTGTAGTATGAATAGAAATCTTACGTTCTGTGATCAGAACCGTCTGTCCCTCATCTTCAATGTCTTTATGTTCTGCTACTTTTGCAGGTTCTTCCGGATTTTTCAGATCGTATAATTCTTCAAATGTAACCAGATTCTGTCCGCCAAGTTCGGATGCATCGAACGTATAAGAGATTTCAACTTTCATTTTCTCGCTGTCAGCAACAAAAGTATACTCACTCTCTACACGCTTCCCATCAATCAACAGCTCCGCATTTTCCTCTTTCCGCATCTGCCAGCCTTTTAACTGGTACTTTCTTCCACTTTCCAGACCGTCCAATGTAACCGTATCCACAATCGTTATTTTCTTTCCTGCAACAATTACCTTCTCACCTGTTACTTTATCCGTTGCAGTTGTATGAATACTAATTTCTTTCTCATACTCATCTGTCAGCGTTCCAAGGTCGATTTTCACTTTATTTCTGCTGACAACAACTTCAAATGCGGGGATCAGTTTCATGCCTTTGTTGGATTCACAAGATAATTCCTCAATCTCATATGTGTCATAAAGCAGTGCACCTTTGCTGTCGTCCGGCTCTGATGTTCCGAACCAGATACCGTCCTCACTGGATTTTCCTGCATTTGTATTTTTCTTATGAGACGCCCAATCGGAAGCAGTGGAAAACTGACCATTTTTATCTGTCACTATGATATGGCTCTCTCCGGTTGTCTTGCTTGTAATCTTAAAAGGAACATTCGCAAGTCTCTTATGTGTACCTGCTCCAATCTTTACTCCTTCCAGATCTCCACGCTTAATCTGGTTGTAAATGGAATGACTTTCATCTGTTAAATCTACAATCTTTCCATTTTCCGTAATCGAAAATTCAATCGCTTTTGCCCCGTCAGTCAGATAACCTTCCGGTGCTTTGGTTTCTTCCAGTTTGTATTTACCATATGGAAGTAAATCTGCCGATGTTGTTGCTACTCCGTCAATTCCTGTCTGAATTGTCTTAACTGTCTCATTTTTCTTGTACAGTTTTCCTTCTACCAGAACCGGATTCTCGTTCAGAGAAATAATTGCAAATGCTGCATCTTTTAATGTGGCACTTCCCTGTGCCTTAGTGTCTTTTGTCTCCATATCACGTTTCTGAATCTTCACGCCACCTCGGATTACCTGATCAGATACGGAATACTGATTGCTTCCGGAAAGAACTGTAAGTTCTCCGTCCTCTGTGATCTGTGTCAGATACATTCCTTTGATCTGCTCTGTACTGTCCCCTGCCTGCATATAAGCTCCGTCCAGTAAATATCCGTCTGGTGCTTTGGTTTCTTCAACAGTCAGTGTTCCAAGTGGCAATACGCTTTTTTCATTCTGGGTGTAAAATGTATCTCCTGATACTTTGTAATCATCTGCCAGTTTTGTCACATAATGAATATTTCCATTACTGTCTTTTTCAGCTACCGTCTTTGTAACCCAGGTACGTGTTGCTTTCTCTGGTAAATTGTCTTTTGTATAAAGTCCGTCATAATAATGCCAGGTAAATTCTGCTCCTGTCAGTGCTGCATTACCCTGTGCGGTTGCTTTTCCTGTCTCCATATCAATCTTGAACAGGTCTACCAATGTCTCTGTTACTTTCGGAACATCTGAAACATTTAATACGGCTGTTTTTCCGGCTTCAACCTTCAGACTGTGTACTGTCGTATCCAGCTTATATCCCTTCGGTGCAGAAAGCTCTTTGATGTAAACATTCCCTGCAGTCACTTCAACCTCATTTGTCTCACCATTCTCATTTGTTGTAAGTGTTCCAATCTGATTGCTGCAATTCTGGTCTGAGAATATGCCAAAGGTTGCTCCGGCAATGGTATACATCGCATTTCCATTTGTGACAATCTCATTTGCGGTTGTCTTTTTTACTTTTGCATTTCCGACATTCAGTTCTGCCCAAAACTGTCCGAGATCCTGTCCCTCTCCAGTATAGATATATCCTCCACATTTATACCGACCTTTGTTCGCCTGTACAAATGCTCTCGCTCCTGCATACACTTCATTCTGAATATCCTGTGAAATCTCAGAATATGCAGCTCTGACATTATCACACTGCCATCCTAACTGTTCACTAAGTCTCTGCCATACCACGCACTGTTCCAACAGATATCCCTGATTTCCATTCAGGTT
>OKSA01001536.1_pt1 | contig 20647 bp, 18 predicted proteins | sample 1601181 | NCBI WGS metagenome assembly OKSA01 (sample SAMEA3541538, study PRJEB24748) | human gut metagenome | biome: human gut; feature: human-associated habitat; material: faeces | place: China | collected 2012
ACCCCGCTGCCCCAGAGCGTCCGCTTCCGCTGACGGAGCAGGATGCCGAGGCAGCCCTCTGCCGTCGGGATGGCATTCCAGATGGTCAGCTCCTCCCGCGCAAAGTAATCCACCAGCTCGACCCCGGCCTCCTGCGCGATCTGCTTTGCCTGCGCCGAGAGCCTGCCGCCCAGCGCCAGTGCCCCCGGCTTTGCCGCCCGCAGCAGCTCCGCCAGCGGTGTGCGGGTCTCATCCAGCGGCAGCGGCAGCAAAATATAATCCGCAAGGGCCACCTGTTCTGCCCCGCAGACGGCGTATCCCGCCCGCGCCAGCGCCCGGCCCGCTGCCGCCTGCCGCGCGTCGCCGCCGATCACCGCAATCTGCTTTCGTCCTTCCATGCCCGGCTCCTCCTCCCCAAGGTCTGTGTCAGCCTATGCCGGGCCGGGCACCGATGTGACTGCAAACGCAAAAGGCCCCGGAGCGAGTCCGCATGGCTCGCTCCGGGGCAGGAGTGTGATTCAATGATTCATTTGGTGCAGTTCAGGGTGTTTCAATCTTATTGCAATGCCCAAGTTAAAAGGTATCGTTCGAAGTTATGCGATCTTCTGGGTGGGGACCTTCATAACAACGATGGTATAAACGCTGCCGCCAACCGTTGCATCTGCAAAGCCAACGCCAACCACGGCATCCTTCACTTCACGGCCCACCTGTGCGGTGATGTCAAAATGGCTTGTTGCGTTTTCATCAATAACCTGCAGGTCAACCATGTCCTTGTTGGTCTGGTAGTATTTGCTGCCGAAGGAAACGCTCTTCACATAGCTGACCTCGTAGATATTGGTATCGTCCTTGCCCACCAGGATGTTCTTCACGTCGTCAGACTTCAGCACGGTCACGATCTCAGCCTGGGTCTTTGCCTTTTCTGCGACCTTCTTTGCGATCGTCTCAGCCTTTGCATCCATTTCCTTGTCGGCCTTGAACTCCTTATAGTTCTTAAAACTCGGATCGACCATCGAAGTGTAAGTCAATTGGTCGTTCATCTGCTTGATGAGTTCTTTCCCATTCAGAGAAGAACCGCAGCCGGTCAGAACTGCCAGTGCCATAACGCCAGCGAGCGCAATAGCCATGAGCTTTTTGAACATTTTCATAATCGTATCCTCCAAAATAGTTTCGCACTGCACCCATCCGAGTGATGGTCTTTCCATACACCCGATTTGTTGGCCTTATATTACCATTTTGTCACAATTTATTCAATAGGTTATTTTATTTTTGTATCATATCACAATTTCGGGGCCGCAAAATTGGAGATTCCGGCAAAAAAATCGCCAAACAAAGAGCCATCCCCACGGCGCAGGAATCGCACCGTGAGAATGGCTCTTGCAGATAGGTTATCGTTTCAGGAGAAGAAACTTGCTCACACGCACATCAGTGGATGAACACCGGGCCAAGGGGATTGGGGATGGGGCTGACGTAGCCGCCCAGCAGCTTGGGGATGGCCAGGCTGATGTCGGGGATAAAGGTCAGCAGCACCAGGGCGATGAACATGCACAGGTAGAACGGCAGGGTGGCCTTGACCACCTTTTCCATGGGGCGCTTTGCCACGGCAGAGCCGATGAACAGGACAGCGCCGACAGGAGGAGTCAGCAGGCCGATGCCGCAGTTCAGCACCACGATGATACCGAACTGGATGGGGTCGATGCCAATGGAGGTTGCAATGGGCAGCAGGATGGGGGTAGCGATCAGGATGATGGGGGCCATATCCATGATGCAGCCCAGAACCAGAATGATGACATCAATGAGCAGGGCGATGATGTAGGGGTTATCGGTCACGCTGGTGATGGCGTTTGCGGCCAGATCGGGCACATGCAGCATGGTCAGGCAGTTGCCGAACACCGCAGAGGTGGCGATCAGGATCAGGACGATGGACAGGGTGTTCACGCACTCGTCCAGAGCGTACCAGACGCCCTTCCAATCCAGGCCCTTGTAAATGAACACGGACACGAACAGGGAGTAGATAACGGCGATGGCTGCGGACTCCGTGGCGGTGAACACGCCGCCCACAACGCCAAAGACAACGATGACAACGGCAGCCAGCGCCCAGATGGAAGTACCCAGCTGCTTGATGAAGCCTTTGATGCTGAAGGGCGAGCCCTTGGGGTAGTTTTCCTTGACGGAGATGATGTAGGAGCCGATCATCAGGACGATGGCCAGCAGAGCGCCGGGCAGGTAGCCAGCCAGGAACAGGCTGCCCACGGAGATGCCGCCGGCGGTGGTGGCGTAGATGACCATGTTATGGCTCGGAGGAACCAGCAGGCCCTCGCAGGAGGAGGTGATGGTAACAGCGGTGGAGAAGTCGGCATCGTAGCCCTGATCCACCATCATGGGGATCATAATGGAGCCGATGGAAGCGGTATCGGCGGAGGCGGAACCGGAAATGCCGCCGAAGAAGTAGGAAGCCACGATGTTGACCATGGCCATGCCGCCGCGCATCCAGCCGACGCAGGCATCGGCCAGAGCGATCAGTTTTTCAGAGATGCCGCCAGAGCCCATGAGCACACCCATGGTGATGAAGAAGGGCACGGCCATCAGGCTGAAGGACGAAATGCCCTTGACCATCAGACGGCAGACATCCGTAAGGGCCTGGCCCTGCACCATCAGGCAGAACACACTGGAAAGGCCAACGGCGTATGCAATGGGGAACCGCAGAAAGATCATCACAAAGAAGCTGACCAGAAGGACAAGGATCGCCAGTGTCTGAACTGTCATATCAATTCTCCTCCTTTACAAACAGGCTCTTGATGTGGTTGTAGATGGACTCAAATTCGAACACGATCATGGCAACACCGGCCAGCGGCACGGGGAAGTACATCCAGAAGCGGCTCAGCCAGGGCATGGAAACGTAGAAACCGCGGCCGCCCAAGGTGGTAGCGTAGTTCCAGCCCACCACCATCATAATGATGCCCAGCACCATCACGGCAGCATCGGCCAGGATGTCCAGCACCTTGACGACTGCCTTGGGCAGGTAGACATCAAAGGCGGTCATGCGGATGTGGGCACCGCGGCGGATGGCCAGCGCTGCACTCAGCACAGCCATGTAGCTCATGCAGGTCAGCACGACTTCTTCCGACCAGGCAGGGTCCGGGATGAAGGGGACGTAACGGCCAATGACCGACATGGTGGTGATGAGGATGTCCAGGATCAGCAAAATCTTGCAGATGAACAACACCACCTTATAGGTAATGTCGTACGCCGGCTTGATCTTATCCAATGTGGTAAAGATTTTCGGCATAAGGTTTCCTCCTTTACTATAAAAGCCCGGCGGGGGCAGCGGGCCGATTTCCCGTTGTCCCCGCCGGGCCATTTTATTTTTGCATGGAAAAGGCGCGTTTGCTTATGCCTTCATGTCCAGCAGCTTCTGGTACAGCTCAGCCTGATCGGAGGTGTTGTCGCTGATGACCTTGGCACATGCTTCCTGCCAGGGTGCCTTATCGGGAACATCGACCACATTGCAGCCGGAGGACTTCAGCTCATCCAGAACCTTGTTCTCAGCGCTCTCAGACAGGTCTGCGTTGAACTTCTGGGTGTCAGCACCGGCCTCCATGATAGCAGCCTGCTGGTTCTCGGTCAGCTTTGCCCATGCGTTATCGGTGATAACAGCCTGGATCGCGCCCAGGGTGTGGCCGTCCAGGATCAGGTTGTTGGCAACCTCAGGGAAAGCGTTGGACTTGTAGTTTGCGATGGGCTGCTCAGCGCCATCGACAACGCCGGTCTGCAGTGCGCTGTACAGCTCACCGAAGGAAACAACGGTGGGGTTTGCGCCCAGACTCTCGACCATGCCGTTCATGACGGGGTCGTTGGACACGCGGAGCTTCAGGCCCTTGAAATCAGCGATGCCGGAAACAGGCTTGACGGTGAAGAAGTGGCGGAAGCCCTCCTCGCCGTAGAAGATGCCGCGAACGGGCAGGCCCAGCTCCTGGGGCTCGTTCAGGAACTCCGGTGCGAGGTCGCTGTTGGCAAAGTTCCAGAAGTGTGCGCGGTTCTCAAAGGTGAAGGGGATGCTCAGCAGCTTGGACTTGTTGCAGCCGTAGCTGGTCAGTGCGAAAGCGGAGATACGGCTCATATCAATGGAAGTGGAGCCGCCCAGGATGGCGTCCAGAACGTCGTTCTCAGAACCCAGAACACCGGAAGCCTGCACATCAATGACAACAGAGCCGCCGGTCAGCTCTTCGACCTTCTCCTTGAAGTGGGTAGCGGTCTGGCCGACGATGGTATCCAGCGGGTTGACCTCGGCGTAGACCAGCGTGACCTTGGGATCGTTGGCAGCAGCGGTGGCATCGCCCGCAGCAGAAGCGGCGGTGGAACCGGCGGCAGAGGATGCAGTGGAGCTGGAAGAGCCGCCACATGCGGTCAGGGCAGCAGCTGCGGTAGCTGCACCGGCAACGGCGAGAAAGCTGCGACGAGAGATCTTTTTCATGGTAAAACCCTCCTGAAATATATTCTTCTGTTTCCTTCCGGCAGCATCCTCCTGCACAGGTGCGGTGCTGTCGTTCATTCACTGTTCACACTTTAGCAAAATTTCTTGGTCAGAACAAGGGCTTCCAAAAAATGTCCTGTTTTTCAAAAAAATGTGAAAACAACTTCTGTACATCTTATACAAATAAGAACCCCAGCCTTTGGGCATACCTGCCAACGGCTGGGATTTTTCCTGATATTTTTAACTGTTCTGAATGCGGGCGATCAGCTCCGACTGGTCCGCAAACTGATCGTACAGGGGCTGGACTGCAGCGCGGAATTTCTGTTTTTCCTCACTGGAAAGCTCGGTGACCACAATGCCGCGGGCCAGCATCTCCTGTTCCGCACCTTCCTCCTGCTCGGCCCAGAGGGTGCGCTCGATCAGCGCCGACTCCCGCGCGCAGCTGCGCAGGATGTCCGGAAACGTCGGGTCCAGCGCGGCCATCTTTTCCATTGCCGGGATGCTGGCCAGCTGGATCTCCGGTACGCGAGTATGCTCATCCCGCAGGAAGTAGGGCGCCACCTCGTAATGGCTCATGGCCTCATAGCTGGGCCAGTTGTTTTCCGCCCCGTCGATCTGGCCGTTGTGCAGGGCCGCGTACACCTGACTGTACACCACCTGCACCGGGTCGGCCCCCAGAGCCGAGACCATCATGCTCATGGTGTCGGATTCCTGCACACGGAGCTTCAGCCCCTGCAGCTCGGCCAGACATGTGACCTTCTGGCGGGTGTAGAAGCTGCGCACACCGGCATCGAACCAGGAAAGCCCGGTCAGGTCGATCGCATCCAGCCGGGTCAGAAACTCGTCCCCGATGCTTCCGTCCAGCACACGCCACATCTGGCCGGCATCCTGATAGAGGAACGGCAGCTGCAGCACGTTCAGGGCGGGCATGTATTCTGCCAGCTGGCTCAGCGAGACACGGGCAAAGTCGATGCCGCCGAACTGGATCTGCTGGATGACGCTCATCTCCGCCCCCAGCTCTCCCTTGCTGTACACGGCCACCTTCACCCGGCCTCCGGTCTGCTCTTCCAGCAGGTTTCCAAAGGCCAGCGCCGCCTGCGTGGTGGGGTAATCCTCCGGCTGGTTCTCGGCGTAGCGCAGCACCAGCTCCGGCTTGTCCGAGGCCGTTTCCTGCTTCTGGCAGGCCCCAAAGCCCAGCATGGCTCCGGCGGCCGCCGCCAGCACCTGCCGCCGGGTAAACGCCCGGCTCACAGTGCCGCCTCCTGCTGGTCTTTGGCGGCCTTGGCGGTCTGTTTCCGGTATTGCGTGGGGGTGACGCCTGTGCGCTTTTTGAAGGCACGGGCAAAGTAGCTGGCGTCCTCATAGCCTACCATGGAGGCCACCTCCGCCGAGGAGCGGAAGGGGTCATTCAGCAGCTCCTTGGCGGCGTTGATGCGCAGCTCCGTCAGGCAGTCCAGAAAGTTCATCTTCTGGTATTTCTTGAACTGGGCCGACAGGTAGGCGGGGCTGATGTGCAGGATCTCCCCCACGCTGTCCAGCGAGATGTCAAACATATAGTTGTCTTCCAGATACCGCCGCACGTGGGCCATTACAAGGGCGGTCTGCTGGTTCTCACTTTCCGGGTGGGCGGGTGCCGGAGCCTCCGGGGCGGTGGGGGCTTCCGGCTCCGGCTGCACCGGGGCCAGCGCTTCCAGCTTCCGCTCCGTTTCGATCTGCCGGATGGCCCGGCGGATGGAGGCTTCCAGCTCGTCCGGGTCCACCGGCTTCAGCAGATAATCGCAGGCCCCCAGATGCACCGCCTCGTGGGCGTACTGGAACAGGCTGTAGGCCGTGACGAAGACGACCCGGCAGCCGGGCCGCTGGGCCAGCACAGCGCGGGCAGCATCCAGACCGCTCATACCCGGCATCTCGATGTCCATCAAAATGAGGTCCGCTCCCCACAGGATGGCGGTATCAGCAGCCTTGCGGCCATTTTCGGCGGTCTCCAGCACCACCTCATGCTCAAAGCGCCGGGACACCATTTCCACAAGCGCTTCCCGCTCCAGCCGCTCGTCATCCGCAATCAATAGGCGAATCATCATCCAAGTCCTCCTCTTCTGTCAATTCCACAAGGGGCAGATACAGGCTCACCGCCGTGCCCCGCCCTGGGTGTGAACGCACCTCGAACCGGCAGCGCTTGTCCAGCAGCCGCAGACGCGCCGCCACGTTATACACACCAATGTGCTCCCACCGGTCGCCGGGGGCCGCCAGCCCCGCCTGCAGCCGGGCCAGCTGTTCCGGCTCAATGCCCAGGCCATTGTCACACACGCTGATCCGCAGCAACCCCTGCTCCCGCAGCGGCGTAATGCGGATGCGCACTGCACCGCCCTCTTCCTTGGGGGCAATCCCATGCTTAAACGCATTTTCTACAATGGGCTGCAAAATAAACGAGGGCACCATCGTCTCGGTCAGGTCAATGGAATCCGAGATGCACCACCGCATCTTCACACGGTCACCAAAGCGGACGTGATAGATGGAGTAGTATTCATCCACGATCCGCACCTCGCGGGCCAGCGGCACCTGCTCATCGTTGCTCATCAGGCTGTACCGCAGCAGGTGGCTCAGGGCCGTGATCAGCGCCTGGGTGCGGTAGGCCTTTTCCTGCCCTGCCGTCTGCAATATGACGTTCAGGGTGTTGAACAGGAAATGCGGGTCGATCTGACTGCGCAATTGCTGCATCCGGCTGCGCTCCATGCGGTTCTGCAGCTCCAGAGCCTGGGTCTCCTGCTGGTGCAGGGCCTGTTCCATCTCGTTTTTCTCCCGCAGGGTGTTCACCTGCTGGGCCATGGAGTGCTTCATGTGGTTGAAGGCATCCGTCAGCTGGCCCACCTCGTCCTGCCGGGGCACCGGGATGTCCGGGGTCTCCAGCTCCCCCCGGATGATGGCCCGCGATGCCCCGATCATCTCCTGCACCGGGGTCAGCAGCCGCATGAGGGACCATGCCATCACCAGACCCAGCACAAGGCACAGCCCCACCACCACCGTCTGGGCCCACTTGACCCGGCTGCTGAGGGCCGACACCGTGGTGTAGGTGCTCTGTGCGTCGGAGATGGCGGTGTTCAGCAGCTGCTGGGCGTACTGCCGCAGATAGCCGCCGCAGGGCGAGACTTTTTCGTAGTAGAGCTGGGCCGCCGCAGCGTCCTGCCCGGCGGCGATCTCAGCCCGCAGCTCCTCCACAAGGGCGGTGTAGCTGTCATAGGTGGTGCAGACGGCACTGTACAGCAGGTACTGCTCCTCACTCACCGTGTCCAGGCTGCCGTTGATGCGCCACAGCCACGCATTGGTAACGGAAAAGGCACTGTCCAGCTCTGCCAGCAGCGCATCGGTGTCGCCGTACTCCCAGCGGTAGTCGTCCAACGCCGTAAGGCTGCGCTCCACCCCGTTCTGAAAGCGACTGATGGCATTGAAGTTGCCCATCTGGTCGTCCAGCTCCCGCAGCACCGTGCCGGACTGGTAAAAGCTCAGAACGATCTGAACCGCCAGCGCGGCAAAAAATGCCGTCAGACACAGCACCATCCGCTGCTTCAGCGTACTTTGTCGATGCAAGGTTTTCCCCTCCCCGGCTTGTTTTTTGCCCCATAGATATTTTTATTCTACCACGTTTTGGGCCATTTGTGCAAGATTTCCCTTGCCTGCTGAAAAAGAATATGGTACTATGACTAAAAAAGGAGATGCTTGTCTATGTCGCAGCCCATTACGATCTCTGTCACCATGGACGCCGAATCGTTCCAGAAATTCCGTTCCTTCGACCTGTTCCATCACCAAAAGCGCTGGCAGCGGCCCCTGTTGTTCGCTGCCATCCTGCTGGGGTCCTCCGGCATCTGCCTGTCGCAGGTGGGAGTGCGGGAGGGGGCTTCCCTGCTGGCGGTAGTGCTGGCCATGGTGGCGCTGGGGCTCCCGGCAGTGTACTTTTACACCTTCTTCCGGGACCTTCGCACCACGATCCAGAAGCTGGGCCTCCCCCGGCCCTTCTACCGCCTCCAGCTGGACGATGCAGGCTTTTCCGTCTGGATGGCCGGGGAACAGGACAAGCCCCAGCCCAGCCACCAGTACCCGTGGCAGGACCTTCACGTGGCCTACCGCACCCCGGACGCCGTGTACCTTTACGTCCAGCAGGCCCAAGCCTACCTTGTCAACGGCGAGGAGCGGGACGCGGTGTGGGACTGCCTGAAGACGCATCTCCCCGCCTCCCGGCTGCGGGATCTGCGGTAACGCCGCTTTTTCCCCTGCAAACACAAAACGCCCCCGGCTTCCTGTCATGGAAACCGGGGGCGCTGCGGTTTTATGGGAAACGCCTCAGGCGCTGCAAAGCCTCAGTGCAGCAGAGAGCTGACCCATGCCCGGGCGGCCGTCTTGGCCTGGAGCTTATTGTACATCTTCAGGGTGGTGTTGTACACCTTCTGGCTCATGGCATTGCTGGCGTTGGTGGCGGCAGCCTGCTTGGCCTCAAGCGTGTCGGCGGCGGCAACGGCGGCCTTCATATCGGCGTAGTCGGCCATGATCTCCTGCTGGAGCGCGGCATAGCTGGCCTTGGCTGCAGCCTGATCCTTTGCGGTGACCTGATTGCCATTGCTGCCGTAGGTCAGCAGGTTGGAGAGGGCGTCACGCACGCCGTAGAAGGAGTCGGTCCAGTCGTCCGGGTAGGTATAGTAGCGGCCCTTGGCATCCTGATACCAGACGCCCTCGGTGGGCTGCTCGTCGGAGCGGGTGACCTTATGGACCGAGACCTTGTAGACATCTGCAGTGTCGGTGGTCAGCATCGGATAGTAAGGGACGAAGGCGTTGTACACGTCGTCGTCAAAAGCGGTCCACTCGGTAATGGCGGTGTTCAGATCGCCGGTGGCGCTCACCTGGAACAGATGAGTCTCCACATTGCCCGTCTTGCCGATGGGCTCGGTCTGAAAGAAGTGGATGGAATCCTCCACCGAGAACTTCTTGGTCAGCTGGATGTTGGAGTAGACCGGGACGATGGCACCGTTCTCGCCGACGTTGCTGATGGCAAAGTCGGTCTCACTGTAGTTGTCCTTTGTAAAGGTGTCGGTGCCGTACAGGTAGTTCAGGCCGGCTGCCATGCGGTCCGATGCGATGTCGCCGTTGTAGGAGGCATCCAGATCGATGACATTGGCAGCGGCGTCGCCCACAAAGGTACCGGCTTTCTGGGCCACGGAGATCAGGTTGGCAGAGGCCACCACATGGTCGGTGTCATCCAGATCGATCTTGCCCATAGCGGCGATGTTGGGCTGCATGAAGACCACGCTGGAGGAGAGCTTCAGGGCAAGGTAGGTGTGGCCCGTCAGGTTCTCCACGAACCAGGTCTCGTTCTGGTCGGCAATGAACACGCCGGAGCCGCCGGCTGCACCGGCGTTGTCGTAGATGGAGGTCAGCAGGGCAACACCCTCGCGGGCCGTGGAAGCTTCGCTCAGCAGCACCGTGGTGATCTCGGCTTCCTCAATGCCGTTGTCCACATAGGGGTCTACGCTCAGCACGGCGTCGGTGCCGTAGAGAGACTCGGTGGCAGAGACCATGACGCCCTTCTCGTTGGTGCCAGCCTCCTCATAGGGGGTGTGCTCGTGGGTGCTGTCGCAGTCCGGGCAGACACCCAGACCGTTGTCGTCCCGGCGGGCGGTGTAGCGGTAGCTGTCGTGGGTGAAGGTGTAGGTAAAGCCGTAGCAGCCCTCGTACACCTCGCCCGCGGTGTGCTTCCCGGCGGGGCTGATGTTGAACAGCTTGTTGTAATCGTTGGTGCCCAGATCCTCGATCCGGCCAAACATGGTGGTGCCATCCTCGGTGAGGTCGCTGCCGACATAGAGTGCCGTGCAGGCGAAGGCGGAAGGAACCACGGCAAGCGTCATCGCACAGGCGATGAAAGCCGCAGCAATTTTCTTCTTCAAAGACATAATAGTATCGATCCCTCTCTTGTTGATTGTCGGCATTTCGTCGGCAGGTGTCATAATACACCCATTTTAATGAAAATGCAAGTATTTTCCCGAAATTTTAGCATATATTCATTTTTATATGGTATATATTCATACTGCGTTTTTCATCTACCCCTCCGTGAGTGCAAAAAACCGCCCCGGCTTCCTCTTTCGGAAACCGGGGCGGTTCATTATGCTTTATTCGTGCTTTCTCAAGCCCTCACGCGATTACTTGCGGGGGTTCTTGATAGCAGCCTGAGCGGGTGCCAAAATTACAGAGCGTTGGGCATCATTCTTCTCCCTCCGGATACTGCTCAACGCTTCCTTTTGAACTGAGCAGCATCGGCTTGCGATGTCTTTTTACTTCTTCTATTTTCATCACACGGATGGCAAACATCCAATCATCGCCAAAGTCATAATGGAGCGAGAATTTTTGTCCTTCGATCAGCCCCAGTTCATCCAATGCAATATCGGTTCCTTCTGTATCATCTTCGTCAAACAGGTCATCTTCCATCGGATTGAATCGATAGCAGTCTTCGCTGTACATCTTGTTGTCCATGCAAAATTCATACAGATGCTCTGCCGTAAAATCAAATGCATTCAAAATCGCCATGCAGAGCTGATCCAGTGTATCCGTACCACAGATGGTTATCATTCTGTATACGCTGCGCCCAAGCCCTGCCGGATAAACCTTTAATGTATACTGTGTTCTCAATACGATCCTTCTTTCTTATGATTTTAACCCGAATTGCTGTCCTCCGTCAGGATCTTCTCCGGCTTAATATTCTCAGTCGTACTATCCGGGTAGATTCGATAGAACGAATGATAACTCTGTTTCAGTGCCCCATACTTTCCAGAGGTCCGGATACCATACACCTCTTCCACACTGTATGGCAAGGCAGACAAACCCTCTCTGGTCACGATGACGTAATAGTTGTCGGTCTGCTGAATCGCACGTGCAAAATCTTTGGTCTTGACAAACTCGTTTCCTTCGTCGATAAAAACAATGCTGTCCTGAATGTTGTCGAGTTGTCCCTTCCAAAGGCTTCCTTCTACCACATAGCAGCCTTTATCACAATTCAGGGTAACCGGCCCACTCTCTCCATCGTTCATATGGGTGCGGATCATATCCACAAGGGTCGTTTTTCCCGTTGCACTATCCCCGCGAATGATGGTTAAGTTGCGCCGCAGTTCAAATTCATATTTCAGGTACTTTGTGCCAACGACTACTTTATGAATGCCTTTCATTTCTGTCAGCCCCTTTACACAAACTCACCTGCGGACAAGATCAGTTCTTCCATATTGTGAACGATTTGATTTGTATTCAGCACTTTTACTGTAAATGGTTTTTTGCCAAAATCCATCAGGTGACGCAAATTCACCGTGCGATCCTCCTGCTCTGCAATTTTGAGCAGCCACTTTGCACAGTTGTCACCACAAGTCGATGCATTGAACACTTTCTCTGGCTCAAACTTTACCAAAATCAGGGTCTTTACGCCACCAGACAAAGCAGTCGGTGGAATTTTACCCAAGACCGGGCTGTCAATGATACCACTGTCAATCACAGTGGAGCTATCTACATCCTGAATCATTTCCTTGACCATCGGGTCGATGATCCAGCTTTCCTCGTAATCGTATTTGAAATAAGAAGCCGTATTGTACACCGCTTCCTTCATATCACCGTAAAAAATATTCAGCATAGTATCACCTCATTGATGTGGGTACTTCTGCTATCATTGTACCCTCTTTCAGCTTACAAAACAAGATGCAAAAAGCTCTTGGCCTCCATTACAGAAGCCAAGAGCTTTTATCTTCTTTGTCCTATCAGATTTTATTTCCGGGGAGACTTAATCGCAGCCTGAGCGGGTGCCAAAATTGCAGAGCATTCAGAGTGGCGATGGTACGTCATTTTATCAAATTCCCTGCCGAAGAACAAACATTGTCACGCCTATGTACTCGTCCCAGATATCCTGAGCTTGCATATCGGCAATGATTTCTTCCACTCTTTCCGGAGATAATTCATTATCCTCATCCAGAACCATCAGCATATCCTCTGCCGCTTCATACGCATCCTTCCGCTTCTTCACGAGTTCTGTCGTGGTATCTGCCAGCATGGCTCCATCATTTTTGACACTGCCGTTCAGTCCAAGATGATACCACAAGTCTCCACGAAGCGTATTCCGGATTTTAGAGGTTGCATAGCCTTCCGAGAAATCAATCCGTCCATCCGAATAGTATATAATATTTTCCATCATCCGCTCATTGCGTGGGTCAACTTTAATAGACGCATCATGTTTCTTAGCATCGCAACAGCAGATTCTATGTACTCCCTTCACGGTCTCTTTTTGGCCGCCGTAGCACGAAGCGAACAGATTTTCGTATTGGAGAGCCTTTTCCTTGCTCTTACTCAGAGGATACCAATGCTCTATCACTGTGCTTTCCGCTGTATTCTCTATGCGGGACATACAATATACGCACAGTCCGTGTTGTTCTTTTATAAGAGCATCTCTGAGTTGGTCCTTATTGAGCTTGTCAAAAAATTCCTCTCTCAGTATTCTGGCCTGTTCCTTATTGGGTTCTTCTGGTATGTCATTCCATTCAGGTTTTGCTTTTTGGAGATCAAAGTCTTTCTGAATATCTTCTGGACATGAACTCTTTTTAACGTAGATCATTTCAGTTCCAGTTCTTTCTCATCCGCATTTTCGCTTCTGCGCGCTTCACTTCTGTATTATCTTCGCCAAAAAGCTCTTTCATCCCATCCAGTGCCTTTTGCGAATTTTGCTTATCTCTCTGGTAGAATGCATCTTCAAATTCTTTCTTTCGTTGCCAAAGCTCCTGCGGAATGCCAGAGCTTCCCTGCTTGTACGCCACAACATCATCAATCGAGTAGGCATACGCTCCGCTGAGCTCTTCTACGCCATTTTGCCCTATGGACAATAGCTTTGCATCCCTAAAGGACGAAATAATGATTGGCGAATGCGTTGCTGCGATAAACTGAACTTTCGGGAAAGAGCTGTGCAATGCGTCCAGAATCTTCCATTGCCATCTCGGATGAAGGTGCATATCGATTTCGTCAATCAATACGATTCCCTCAGCCTGACTGTAATCAGACATTTCCGGGTTCAGTAGCGCAATACGGAACGAAATCTCCATCAGCATCCACAGAAGAGATTGATAGCCTGCACTCAGATAATTGACCAGCATCGTTTTTCCCTTTTCGGTATAGGTAATATCCTCAAAATCGCGCGTATACTCCACCAGCGGAATCTCATCCAGGTCATTCATCTTCTGCATAAAGGTGCCGACCGCTTTTTTGAACGCCTCATATTCAGCAATCGGCATTCCTTTTTTATATTCTGCCATTGCCATCTTAAAGGCCCAGTCTGTAAGAGCCTTTCGATCAAGCGTCGCATTCAAGCAGTCCATATAACCACATCTGCGGTCATTTAACTTGTTCTTTCCCACTGAACTCGTAGATGCTTTTTGCGTATCTACAACACGCGATGTGCTGAAATAACAAATCACTGGAAGAATTTCCGTCTGAGAATTAAGAAGCTCTCTGCCCGCAGTCGCAAGTTCCTTGCCTGCATACTTTGTACGAGTAGCATTCGTTTCATCCTCTCTGGATATTTCACTCGAATACTCAACTCCACCAAGCTCAACCGTGCTTTTGATCGTTGTTGGTGTATAGTACATCCGATGCTGAGAAGCATCACCAACAAGGCTACTGGTAAAACGGACATCCTTTTGGGTAATCCCCTTTTTCGTGATGTCATTCATCCGACTGAAGTAAGTCTGAACCGAAAGTGCCAATGCCTCCAATACCGTCGTTTTGCCAACGCCGTTGTCGCCAATCAGCAGATTAACACCCGAAGAAAAATTCAAGCTCATTTTTTCAATGCTCTTGAAATTTTGGATTTCTGTACGTTTAAAATGCATCTTTCAGCCTTCTTTCCTCCGAATGGCAACAAGTCTTTTCAGCCGTCATGTGCTTTATTCTCTTTATTTTACCATAGCAATCGAAAAACATCAATCTCAGAATTTCATTTCAATTCGTCAAAAAACTCATTTTCAGCTGTCACACAAACTGAAATGCAATCGGCATCAATTCTTCCATGCTGTGCACCACATCACCGGTGTTCAGGGCTTTCACATCCACCGGGAATTTTTTCTTACCGAAATCCATGAGATGCCGCAGGTTGATGGTCAAATCTTTCTTTTTCGCCAGTTTCAGAATGAACGGAGCGCATTTATCGCAGCAGGTGGATGCATTGAATACCTTTTCCGGGTCGTTTGCCATCAGCAACAGTGTTTTTGTGCCGCCAGACAGTTTTTCCGGCGAGATGACCCCTAGAACCGGACTTTCCACTGCATGAGGGCCTTTGACATCGGATTTGTCGATCTTCTTGATGACATCTCTGGCAAAGTCCGAAGTCAGCCATTCATCTTCGTAGGTATAGTTAAAATAGACCGAAGTATTGTAGACAGCCTCCGGCATATCTCCAAAGTAGATGTTCAGCATGGTATCACCTCGCAGATGTGAGTCATTTGCTATTATTGTACCTTCTTTCCACTCACAAAACAAGACACAAAATGCCCGCTGGCTCTTGATAAAGAAAACCAGCCCGGTCTGATTGGAGGGAAACCATCCCAAATGTCGAAACTGGATTTATTGCATTCTATAATGATTTTTTCATTCGGCATAATGAATTTGAAGGGCAGAGATCGAAAATACGCTGCCTTTGCTCAAATCGCCCTATAAGAAATCCCAAAAAACAGTTTATTATCATCCTATTAGATATCGATCTATGGATAACAGTGTCATAAATCACCAGATAGAATGCTATGCGTTTTTATAGTAGTTGTTCCTCCCGATCAATTTCCATTTGATTCATAACATCCTGATAAATCACAAAAAGAGGTGTTTTTATGACAATGGCAAAGAAGCTCCCACTTTTAGCACCTTCCATTCATACGTTTGAAGTGAATGGAACGTATACCGATTGCGAAGCAAAGCGCACTATATTTATGGCAATTCAAAAAATGGTATCCGCTGGAAAATACTATCGGATTCCGTATCATGGCTCCTTGAAAAAAGGCTACTCTTATAAAAGAAAAGATGGTGGTTTGACCATCACATTGGCAGATTATCCAGATTTTAAGAAGCGATACATAACGTTATCTGGTGTGAACCTCGCTCGGATCGCAGGTGATCCATCTCGTTTAAGTTTAACAGATTTATCGCCAGAAGGTTTGGCCATGCAAGAGCAGGCATTTCTGGATGAATTGGATCAGCTTGGACTCCTTAAAATTGAGGATTCAGTTAAATGGAAAATGCACCGGTTGGATATTACGCAAGACTTCTATGTGAAATGCGATCCCTCGCTGATGGTAAAAATTATTCGCTATGCAGGAAGCGTTGACCCGTACAGAAAAGGTCGCGCACTACACTATAACCAGCACAATGAGATCCGAAGCTGTAAATTTGAAAAAACGTGGTACGATTTTGCACTCTATGACAATCATCAGCAGCTCTTGAATTGCGAAAAGGAGAGCTATCCGATTTCTCCGGATGATCTGGAACGCTCAAAAAATCTGGTTCGATATGAAATTCAATTAAAGCGCCCCAGTCTGAAAGAATTTGAGCACGATAAGTTGGAATCTTCAAAACTCCGGTTTAGGGATCATGCGTTGTTTCATTATTTTGACAAAATCAGCGATGATATTCCGCTCTCTCTATATCGGTATGCCGTCGATTATTTCGGTAAGCATTCGTGGTATAACGTTCCAACTGCCCTGAAAGCCGTACAAACGAGCAACCTTGATGACGATATAAGGTATTAAATCATCATCGTCTGTGTCATCATATTCATCGTCATCAAAAAAAAATTCCCATATCTGCCCCGTTTTTTCTCTGCATATATTCCATTCATCGGATGCTTCTTCTAATCTTTTCATCTCTTCTTCTGTAAAAGCACATGTTTCTTCATACATTTATAAATCAACTCCATTCATGAAATAAATTTATATTTTATTAAAAGTACAAAACCCTCCCCGGCAAAACCATTCAGTTTCACCGGGGAGGGTTTATCATACGTTTATCTTCCCATGTTTTGCGCGATTAGTGCATCTTCATGCAACAATCTTACTTTCTGGGATTTTTGATAGCAGCCTGTGCAGCGGCCAGACGTGCGATCGGCACACGGAAGGGAGAGCAGCTGACGTAGTCGAGGCCAACGTTGTGGCAGAACTCGACGCTCGTGGGGTCGCCGCCGTGCTCGCCGCAGATGCCCAGGCCCAGGTCGGGGCGGGTCTCGCGGCCGTCGTGTGCAGCCATCTTGTTCAATGCCCCAGGAACCGCCAGCAGCATCAATCGGGCTCAGCATACCAAATTCTTCTTGCAGCATTACATGCAGGTTACGAGCGATACGACGGGAGAATACGTCGCCTTTACGGATCAGCTCGTCAAACGGCGGATTGTCATAAGTGCAAACGCCGCCTACAACGCTGGAGAAGGTTTGGGTGCAGTTACGCAACATGTTAACATACGGGTCAACAACGGTTTTAGTGAAGCGAGCGCAACGGCCATGAACTTTAATAGCACGGTCTGCTTCTTCAGCACCGAATGCTTCCATAATAGCTGCCCAGATCATACGCAGGGAACGCAGTTTTGCGATTTCCATGAAGAAGTTAGCACCTTGGTTGAAGCAGAAGTACAGGGAGTTAGCAATATCGTGCAGTTCAACACCGCGTTTTTGCATTTGACGTACATATTCAACTGCAGTAGCAAAGGTGTAAGCAACCTCTTGTACTGCTTCAGCACCGCCATCGGTGTAAGCATCACTGTTGATGAAAACAGTGCGCAGCTCCGGAGTATTAGCTTTAGCAAATTTAATGGTTTCAGCCATTTCATCATACAAAGCATCCAGAGAGGTTTCGGTTTTACCGGTTTTTACCAGCTCGCCGATCGGGTCGCCGCCGATAACGCCGCGCAGGGTTTTTACATCATGACCTGCACCCTTCAGAGCAGCAACAGTCAGAGCCAGCAGGTTTTTAGCGCCGGCACCGGTGTACATCATAATAGGATATTTGTCAAGTTTCAGACCATCCAGAAGAACGCTCATATCTTCAACGGTAGTAACGTTCACGCCAATATCGCCGGGTTTTTCTGCATCTTTAACGTCTACGCCGTTTTTGGTTGCAGTATCCAGTTTGATATTGTAAACAGTGGAGCCCTTGGAAATTTCTTCCTTCAGCAGCTCGTTGTTTTCAGCCGGCAGGGTTTCATCGCAAGCTTGTGCAATGCCCCAAGGCTCGTGTACATAACCGTTAACAGTTGCGCCACGCAGGAAATCGCCCATACCGGGATAATCGTTGGTCGGCAGAATTGCATCAGTGCCTTTACGAGTATAAATCGGGTCAAAGGTAATGCCCTCGTAGTTTTTGGTATACATGATCTTGTCAAAGGGTTTGCCCTTCAACAGTGCATTACATGCCTCCACCCATTCATCCCAGGTGGGTTCGGTAAATTCATCAAAAGTTACCTCCGGGAATTCGGTTACTTTCTCTGACTTACGCAACATGGCTTCCAGTTCTTTGTCTGTCAACGGTCTTTCGCCATCAACGACTGCTGCAGTTTTTTGTTGTTCATCAGCCATTCAAATAATCCTCCTTTAATAATTTAATCATTACTGTGAAAAAGCTCACAGCACCAAGCTGAAACGCATATCACCTCCAGCCAATCTCGTCTGCTGATGCAGCTGCTATCCGACCGCTCTCACCCGGTCATCAGGGGACATGTGCCGCATCCTTGCTTGGATAGATTTTAAGAAGCAAACAGCATTTATATACACGGTCACGGTTGTCCAGGCCGTATATAACAAAATAACAGGCAGTTTAATCTGCCAGGAACTCCTGCAGACGTCCGTAATTAATCTGGACTCTGCGCAGCTCGTTTTCTTCAGGCATAGTATCATTAAGAATCATGTTGCCTAAAGCAGCACCCGGCTCTGCGCCGCGGTTCTGCATAAAACGGGCATAGTATTCAATCTGCGGAACATCTTCGGCAGCCTTGTAAATAACAGCAGCCTGTTCCAAAGGATCTTCTGCGATGATATAGGGATTTACACCTTCATTAAAGTATTTTTTCAAAAGCTCGCAGATATCTGTCTTTTTGGGGTTATATTGCACACGTACGCACTTTACTTCCAGCTCACCGCTGGCTTTAGCACGTCCGGCAACAACTTCTTCAACGCCTTTCATACCTTCAAAGGCTGCTAGCAGTTCAGCAATTTTGCCTGCCAAATATAATTCTTTCATATCAATAACCTCCCTTTAAACAGCAAAAAATAAAGCCACCACATTTGTGATGGCTGGATTGTCAGCACGACAGCGCACCCCTACGCTGTCGTACTTGAGAGGAGAAAGGAAATGTTCTCAGCTAAAAGAAAAATTTGAGAATGGGATTTGAAAAACACGATATGTCCAGTATCGCGGACAAGTATGACAGATAACATCGATGGCCCGGCCACTCTCCAAAAGGTCACAGCCATCACATGACCTTCAATGGCATAAGAAACAGAAAACCGTTTCTCAAAAAGAATCCTTTACCCAATATGGGCAGGACTTTTGAAAAACGGTGAAATATCAAAAGCTACTAGGCGCACAAGCCTATACTACAGCTCTACGACATCTCTCCCCGTCTCTCGCAGGTCAAACGACGATGCATCTTACAGGCAGTTCTTCTGGCTTCGCTTCTTCACGTGTTTCACCTTCCCAGAGGACCCCTCCAGTGGTATAAACAAAACACGCTCCACGTCACAGCGGCGGGACCGTGCCGGACTTTCACCGGCTTCTCTATTGAGCATTCGCACCTGTAATATCAATATCAACTTGTTGACTTAATTATAGCAGTTACTATTTATCTTGTCAACCTTTTTCATTGATTTTTATTTTTGTGTTTTCATTCCATGTATATATCAGTCTTATGTGTAGCTGCATCCATTTCTGATTAACTGTTCTTTGTGTTTAATTTACATATAATACAATAAAAAATCTATTATATCAGCCGCAACCGGCTTTAAGGCAATAAAAAACGCCTACAGCTCAGCTGCAAGCGTTCTTACGATTTAGCAATCTTCATTTTTATACCACCTGTTAATGGATATAGTAGAAATTCATTTCATATAAAGCTTTGACAAATTTTTCCAGCATTATTCTCACCTCCCGAGATCAGTGAATCATATACCATTTAAAGTTGCACAGAGTTTCAACAAATTTTTCAAAAGTCATTTTTATATCATCCCTTCTGCTTTATTTTAAGGTCTTGCCTTAACATGCATTAAGTATAACACCTTATGACGTTTTTGTCCACTATGGACTTTTTATGTCCCGATAGATGTTTATAATGCTTCAAAGCCTTGCACCATGCTATTTTACAAGGATTTTACATACAAAAGCAAAGAGGACTGCAAGAAAAATTTTTCTTAAATCATGAAAAATTTTTCTGCAATCCTCTAAAATTATGCCTGCTTAGCCTTAAACCACCATGCCAGCAGCGGCGGGATAAAGATATTTATCACCAGCACACGCACCAGCTGATAGGTCAGGATAATCGAAACATTCTCACCCATACTCATACCGGCTAAAGACATTTCGGCTATACCTCCCGGCGCCATCGCCAGAAACGCCGTTACCAGCGAAAAACTGTAGCGTGCGGAAAGCACATTAGCCATACCGATACTCACAACAATGAGTATCGCCGTACCGATAATAATATAGGGCACCATTTTTTCTGTTTTTACGATGCGGTCCGCATCAAGCTGCATACCCATGAACAGACCGATGCTGGCCTGCGCCGCCGCCATGAGCCAAAAAGGCACAGGCTGCACACCGCCGTCAAAGACGGAAAATGCAGCCGTCGCCAAAATCGGTCCTAACAGTTTCGGCGTCGGCATATGTATGTTTGTTGCTATAAAGCTGCCCAATATAGACAATGGCACTACAACAAGCCAATGCACTCCGCCATGATTGGGCAATGCTACGCTGCTGCCCGTCACCTGCGCGTTCAGCAGCCAGATTACAAGAAACGGCACAGTAATAACTACACCCAGCAGACGCAGAATCTGCATTACCATGACAACATTAGGATTGACCTCCTTGTCGTCCTCGCAAAGCAACATCGTCAGCGTCATGCCGCCTATTATTTCCGTCCACTTCTCGTCCTTGTCCGTGTCGCCGTTGC